>Ga0265780_10002473_pt1 | contig 24980 bp, 23 predicted proteins | sample P1T30metagenome_FD_192432 | JGI IMG/M metagenome (GOLD analysis project Ga0265780, IMG submission 192432) | Plant litter microbial communities from East Loma Ridge, Irvine, California - P1 T30 | ecosystem: Environmental > Terrestrial > Plant litter > Unclassified | place: USA: California... | reverse complement strand
TCCGTTTCTTGCTGGGCTGATGCTGCCGCGCCAAGCTCTTCCCGCTGTTTTACGATCGTCCCCTCAGCTGATGCTATTTGATCGCGGCCGTCCTCGAGCTGGGCAGACAGTTGAGCGATGTCATCTTCCAGACGGTCCTTTTCGGCCAGTGCAGCGTCGCGTTCTACCGTTGCGCTCTGCCGCAATACAGTGATCGACTCGTCAGCAGCCTTTTGGGCTAGAGACCAGATCTCACCGATCAGCTGGCCGGCCGACTGCTTTACCTGATCGGGCAAGTCGGCATGCTGAAGGTCGACCCTCGCCCGTTCACGCAAGTCGCTCCAAAACCCTTTCAATGCTTAGCTTGGAACGGACATGCTCCCTTTCCGAACAAGCTGGTAGAGAGCGTTCGTTGTTGGAGTCACGCCGTATCTGAAGAACATGACAGCATAGGCTTCCCTGTAGAGATCCGCAGTGCGAGGGAACCGATCACGCAGGCAATCGATGTCTGCTTGCATTGATGCTGTGCTTTGAGCATTGTCGAGCATATAAACCCCCTTTACGTTCTTCTGTAATACTACGTAAAACGTAGAAAAACTGGCGCTCCCCTCCGGAAATATGACATTACTTCTATAATGTCAAATCACGATACATGTAGCCCGCGCTCCGTTTTTGGCGAAGACGCACTTCGAGAACGCCTGTATTCAAACGATCACTGTGCCTCGCCCCAACGTTGGCTCTGCACGATTTGCTCGAACAGATGCAGGTCTGCCGTTATATACAGGTTCGACGAGACAAGCAGTTGCGTTACCGCCGGGGCGTTCGCCTTCGCCGTAGCAGCCATTTAGGAGTGGCGAGCCCTATTCACACCAGCGCAAGGTAAAGTGCGAGCTGTGCAGCTAGAGGCCCCGGCGCCAGCAGTGGCAGTGCCAACCCTTCTCCTAGTCCGCTACGGATATCCACTTGCGGGACTCGAGCAGGTCGTGATGAATTTATCTGCCCAGTACCACCGAACCGCAGAGCCAAGTGCGTCGAGGTGCGGCATGTAGACAGTCAATTGTCACATTTTGTAATGCGGCTTGTCGGCGCTGTTCATCACCTCATGCATGCAAGCACTTTTTCATTTCAACGTACTAATTTGTCAAGACAGAGGCATTGAAACATCTACTCGCCAACACAGTAAAAGCAACTGATATAATCGTCAGACATTTGCTTGGTGATTCCCGTGCGCCGGATTGTCCACATACTTCTGCTGTTGTGTTTGCCACTGTATGGTTTCGCCATGCAGGGCAGCTTGCCGCCTGTCTCGGACGCGATCTCGCTCGTCCACGAGCTGGAGCATGATGAGGGCATCCACCACCACCATCATGAGGACGACGGCTCGGTTCACTATGACGACTCGGATGAATCCCTCGATCACGCGCAGGAACATTCCTCGCCTTCACAACCGGTAGGCTTCGGTCTCCCGCGCCTGGTACTCCCCCCAGAACAGCCAGTGTCCGAACTGGGGCCATATGTTGCCCAGGCAGTTCCTGAACCGTTCCTTGACGAGCCACACAGACCCCCTGCTTTCTCCCTCGGCCACACTGCCGGGGGAACGCTGCACGCATAATCGAAAGATGCAGGCGCAACGCAAGCTGCGCGGACGTGCTCGCCCTCGGTGATTCTGAATATCACCCGATGGAGAACACATGCGCGCCTGCCGCCTGTCCCTTTACCTTGTTGGTACCGCCCTTGTCCTGCCATGTCAGGCCATCGCAGCACCACCTCCGCCGACTGTAATCGGCACCACATTGAAGCAAGCCGTAGAGAGTGCATGGCAGCGCGCACCCGCCGCCCGCACGATCGAAGCGCGTCAGGACGAAGCGCATGCTGCGCGCGACAACGCCCGCTCCTGGCTCGCCTCTAACCCGACGCTCGGCTTGTCCCAGCGTGCGGACCAAGGCGCGTCCGAGCGTGACCAGCGAGAATCGGAGATCTCGGTATCGTCCTCCTTCTTCCTGCCAAGCCAGAAGAGCGCGCGGGAAGCGCTGGCCGCGCGCAGCACCGAAGAGGTTGCCGCCCACATCGGGTCCGCGCGCCTCACTGTTGCCGGCGTAGTGCGCAACAGGATGTGGGAAGCCGCAGCCGCCCAGGTCAGGCTCGAGGAGAAACAGGACCATCTGGAGCATCTCGAGGGACTCCTTGACGAGGTACAGCGACGCGTCAAGGCCGGCGACCTGGCCCGCAGCGACGGGCTGCTCGCCGAGCAGGAAGTCCTGGCGGCCCGGATCGACGTTACGGATGCCCGCACTGCCGCCCTAGAGGCGCTCGCACGCTTTCGCGTCCTGACCGGCCTGCCCACCTTGCCGGCGCTTGAACCTGAACCGATCTCTGAAGGCAATGCGCCTGCCAATTTGCGCCTTGCAGCCGCGCAGGCGTCCGAACAACGTGCAAAGGCGGCGCTACGCCTGGCCGCGGCTTCCCGCTCAGCGCCGCCGACCATTGTCTTGTCGGTTCGCCGCGAGGACGAGAGGCTGCTGCAAAAGCCAGTCAACAGCATCGGCGTAGCCCTGCAGATCCCCATTGGCACTGCCGCACGCAATCGTACCGTTGAAGCTCAGGCGCAAACCGTGATCGCAACGGCTGCTGCGGAGGCGGCCGAGGTCCAGGCCAATGCCGAGGCCGACATCGAGATTGCGAAAGAACGGCTTGCGAATGCACGTGCTGCCCTGGAGACCGCCACCGCACGCGCAACCGCCCTGCACGAACACACTGCGCTGTTCGAAAAGGCGTTTTGCCAGGGTGAAAAAGGTCTTGCCGACCTGCTCCGTTCACGGGCGCTCACCCACGAAGCCGATGTCGCTGTCGCCCAGCAAAAAGTCGCGTTGGGGCTCGCCCATGCCCAACTCAATCAAGCCTTAGGAATCCTTCCATGAAATACCTGCACCTGTTGTTTGCCGCCATGCTCGTCATGTCGTCGGCATTCGCAAGCCCTGGCGCCCACGGGCCCAATGGCGAACACCTCGATGGCCAGGCGGCTGCCACTGGCACCACTTCGTCCGCCCCCCGCATCGAGACCTTCACCGAAGCTTTCGAGCTGCTCGGCCACCTTTCCGGCGGCGAGTTGTCGATCATGATCGACCGCTACGAAACGAATGAGCCGGTATTGGGGGGTGTCCTTGAGGTCCAGTACAAGGACCTCAAGGCAAAGGCCAAATTCCATGCCGATCTCGGTGACTACGCAGTCGACGATCCGAAGTTTCTTGCCGCGATTTCCAAGCCCGGCACGCATGCGCTGCTGTTTACGCTGGTCGCAGGTGAGGAAAGCGATCTGCTCGAAGGCACGTTGACGGTCACCAAAGCGGCTGATGACCACGGACACGGCCACGCAAGCAATCACCGCTGGCTGCTAGCCGCAGTTGCGGCGGTTCTCTTGGCTGCTGCGGCAGCATTCCTCGTACGACGCCGCCGCCGGCAAGGGAAGGAAATCTGATATGAAAATTAAACGAAACCTTATCGCTGGCCTTGTCGCCGGCATGTTTGCGAGCTCCCTGCTGGCGTCGCCCGGCGCGCACGGACCAAACGGCGAGCACCTGGACAGCCAAACCACTGCCACTGTCGGCGGCCTGGTGCGCCTGCCTGATGGCAGCGTCAACGTTCCAAAACTGGCGCAGCGCCGCATGGGCGTGCGCACGCTAATGGTCAAGGAAGGAGAATTTGCCCGCACCGTGGAATTGAATGGCCGTGCGAGCATCGACCCGAACGCCGGGGGACGGGTGCAGGCGCCTTCCGCCGGCCAGATCGCGCCGGGGCCAAATGGCCTGCCTGTTGCCGGCCAGCGCGTCGTCAAGGGCCAGGTGCTGGCACGCCTGCGCCCGATAGGCGCCGCCATCGAGCGGGGCAATCAGGTAGCCCAGTTGGCTGAACTGCGTGCCAACCGGGCCCTGCTGGCAAAGCGGGTAGAACGTCTGAAGTCGCTCGAAGGTGTGGTGCCCGCGAAGGAAATCGAAGCGGCCCAAGCGGAACTGACTGCCACCATTGGCCAGGAACGCGCAGTCGCCGGTTCGATCAGCGGCGCCGAGGCGATCGTTGCCCCTGCCAGCGGCATCATTGCGAATGCATCGGTACTCAACGGCCAGATCGTCGAGTCGCGCGACGTGCTGTTCGAGATCGTCGATCCGCAGCGGATGGTCATCGAGGCCTTGTCGTCCGACGCGGGTATTGCCCGCAAGATCAGCGCTGCAACGCTTGTCGACGTGCCGGATGTCGAGCTGACCCTGCTGGGCGGCGCACGCACCTTGCGCGATGGCGCGGTGCCGATCAATTTCCGTGCACGCAGCACGGCCCTCGACTTGGCCGTCGGCCAGCCGGTGACGGTCCTGGCCAAGCTCGATACCAAGGTCAAGGGCATTGCCCTGCCGGCCGCGGCGCTGGCGCGCAACCCGGCCAATGAGACGGTAGTATGGATCAAGTCCGGCGCCCAGCGCTTTATCGCGCTGCCGGTGGAGGCCACCGCCCTCGACGCAGGCACGGTCGTCGTGACGAAGGGGCTCAGCCCCGACAACAGGGTCGTCGTTACCGGCACCTCCCTGATCAACCAGATCAGGTGACCCGGCCCATGTTCAATTCAATAGTTCGCTTTAGCCTGCACAACCGCCTGTTCGTCCTGGCGGCGGCGCTGATGCTGATGGTCTACGGCGCCATGACCGCATGGCGTACCCCAGTGGATGTCTTCCCCGACCTGAACAAGCCACTCGTGACCGTGCTGACCGAAGCCGGCGGCATGGCCCCGGAAGAAGTCGAGCAGCTGGTGTCCTTCCCGATCGAGACTTCGCTCAACGGCATGCCTGGCGTCACGCGCGTGCGCTCGGTGTCGGGCATCGGCCTCTCCATCGTGTATGCCGAGTTCGACTGGGGAACCGACATCTACCGCAACCGGCAGCTCGTTTCCGAACGGATCACGCTGGTCAAGGAACAGCTGCCCGGGAACATCTCGCCAGTGATGGGACCGGTTTCTTCGATCATGGGCGAGATCATGCTGATTGCATTGCCAATCGATGTCGCGAAAACCGACCCGATGAAGGCGCGCGAGTATGCCGACTTCGTGTTACGGCCGCGTTTGCTCTCGATCCCCGGGGTGTCGCAAGTCATTCCGATCGGTGGCGAGGTTCGCCAGTTGCGGGTCGAGCCTGACACGGCGCGCATGGCGCAATTTAATGTGTCATTGGAACAGGTTACGACAGCGCTGCGCGGCTTCGCGGCCAACACCAGTGGCGGCTTCGTCGACCTGAACAACCGCGAATACCTGATCCGCAACCTGGGCCGCACAAATCGCCTGGACGACGTCAAGGGCCTGGCCATCACCTATCGCAATGGCACGCCGGTCCTGCTCGAACAGGTCGCCGGCGTGACCTACGCCCCGGCATTCAAGCGTGGCGACGCCGGCTTGAACAGCAAGCCGGCGGTGATCGTCAGCGTGCAGAAGCAGCCCGCCGGCGACACCGTACGCCTGACGCGCGACATCGAGACCGCGCTGGCGGAGCTGAAACAGGGTCTCCCGGCCGGCATCTCGCAGCCGGTGGTCCTGTTCCGACAGGCCAACTTCATCGACGCTTCCATCGGCAACGTCGTCGAGGCCCTGCGCGACGGCGCGATCCTGGTCGCCATCGTCCTGTTCGCCTTCCTGCTCAGCGTGCGCACAACCCTGATCTCACTGATCGCCATTCCGCTGTCGCTGGCGCTGACGGCGCTTGCCTTCCATCTGCTCGGCCAGTCGATCAACGTGATGACGCTGGGCGGCCTGGCCATTGCAATCGGCGAACTCGTCGACGATGCGGTGGTGGACGTCGAGAACATCGTGCGCAGGCTCAAGCAGCGCGGTGAAACTGGCCAGTCGGTACTGGAAACCATCTGGCATGCCTCGGTCGAGGTGCGCTCGGGTATTGTCTACGCAACGGTGATCGTCGTGCTCGTGTTCGTGCCGCTCTTCGCCTTGCCCGGCATCGAGGGCCGGCTGTTCGCGCCGCTGGGCATCGCCTACATCGCCTCGATCCTGGCATCGATGCTGGTGTCCATGACCGTCACCCCGGCACTGGCCTATTACCTGCTGCCGAAGATGAAACGCCTGCACCGTGGCGACGGTCCCATCGTGCGGTGCATGAAGCAATGGGATACGGCCGCGCTGAACTGGTCATTCTCGCGTGTACGCTTGCTGCTGGCGACAGCCCTGATCGTAGTAATCGCGGCAGCGGTATCCGTGCCTTTCTTCCCGCGCGCCTTCCTGCCGGCATTCAACGAAGGCTCGCTGGTCATGGGCATGACCTTTACCCCGGGTACCTCGCTGGCGGAAGCGAATCGCATGGGTTCTCTTGCCGAAACCCTGATCGCCCAGGTGCCGGAAGTGACCAAGGTCGGGCGCCGCACCGGGCGTGCCGAACTGGATGAGCATGCGGAGGGTGTGCACTCGGCAGAGATCGATGTCGACCTGAAACCGTCCGAGCGCTCGCGCGAGGAAATCATGGCGAGCATCCGCAACCAGCTCTCCGTGATTCCGGCCTCGGTCGCGATCGGCCAGCCGATCTCCCACCGCCTCGACCACCTGCTCTCCGGAGTGCGCGCGCAGATCGCCCTGAAGATCTACGGCGACGACATCGACACGCTGCGCGGTCTCGCCGACGGCCTGCAGGGGCGCCTGCGCGCGGTCCCGGGCCTGGTCGACCTGTCAGTGGAGCGGCAGGTGCTGATTCCGCAGATCAAGGTGCGGATCGATTATCGCAAGGCGGCGCAGTATGGCCTGGCGGCTGGCGATGTGTTGCAGGCGCTACAGGCCTTGGCCGAAGGCACGCGCGTCACCCAGGTCATCGACGGCGCGCGACGCTTCGACTTGGTCGTGCGCCTGGCCGACGTCGATCGTTCGCCGCAGGACCTGGCACGGGTGATGCTCACCAGCCCTGCTGGACAAATTCCGCTCTCGAGTGTCGCCACCGTCGAAGAAGGCGACGGCCCGAACCAGATCGGCCGTGAAAACGGGCGGCGGCGGATCGTCGTCTACGCAAATACGGACGGTTCCAACATGTCGCGCATTATCGAAGACGTGCGCAAGACGGTGGCCGCGAGCCAGCTTCCGGGCGGCTACTTCGTCAGTGTCGAAGGGCAGTTCCAGGCACAGGAGCAGGCGCAGCAACTGATTGTCGGCCTGTCGCTGGCTTCCCTCGTGCTGATTTTCCTTGTGCTCTATTCGCGCTATCGCTCGTCGACACTGGCACTCGTCATCATGGGCAATATTCCGTTCGCCCTGGTGGGGAGCGTGGTCGCCATGTGGGTTGCCGGCGTGTCGCTGTCGGTCGCGTCGATGGTCGGTTTCATCACGCTGGCCGGCATCGCGACCCGCAACGGCATCCTCAAGGTCAGCCATTACATCAACCTCTGCAAGTTCGAGGGCGAGACATTCGGCTGGCCGATGATCGTGCGCGGTTCGATCGAACGGCTGACGCCGGTCCTGATGACGGCGCTCGTCGCTGCCTTCGCATTGACGCCGCTGCTGCTGGCCGCGGACGCACCAGGCAAGGAAATCCTGCATCCGGTCGCAGTCGTCATCTTCGGCGGCTTGATCAGTTCCACCTTGCTCGATTCGCTGCTCACGCCGCTCATCTTCTGGAAAGTCGGCCGCAAGCCATTGGAGCGGCTGCTGAATGAAAAGGGCAGCGACGCATATTGAGCTGAATGTAGGACCACACGGGCCAAGTGCGGCGCCCATGTCTAGCCGCCACAGTTTTCTGGAGCATGTAATGAAAAAGATTTTCGCAGTAGCAGCCCTCGCGGCCAGTGTTGCCTTCTCAAGCAACGTCTTTGCGCACGGCGCCAAGCCCAAGCATGGCGGCATCGTCCAAAGTGCGGGCGACCTGACGTTCGAGCTGGTCACCAAGGATGGCGGCACGACAATTTACGTCGACGACCACGGCAAGGACCTGCCGACCGCACGCGCAACCGGTACCCTGACCGTGCTGAAGGGCACGGAAAAGACCGAGCTGCCGCTTGAAGCGGGTGGCATTAACACGCTGGTCGTCAAGGGCGACGCCAAGCTGGCTCCGGGCAGCAAGGCAGTCGCGGCCGTGACGTTTGCGGACAAGAAGGCTGTGAGTGTCCGTTTCTCGGTCAAATAATCGTCACTCCGGTGGCCGTTTCGGCGGTCACCGGAAAATGGTAAGCACCGATTCCCATGCATAACGATGCGAAAGGATAGACGATGAAGTGGATCATCACGAAATACTTGATCACGGCAGCGGTCGTCGTACTGGTATCAGAGACCGCAAAGCGCAGCGATCGCTTCGGCGGGTTCGTCGCTGCCCTTCCCATGATCACCTTGCTCACCCTGGTGTGGCTACATATCGAAAACCAGCCAGAGGCCAGGCTGGCAAATCACGCCTGGTACACGTTCTGGTACGTGGTGCCGACCCTGCCGATGTTCCTGGCGTTCCCGTGGCTGCTACAGCGTCTTGGATTCTGGTGGACCTTGGGTGGCTGCGCGCTTATCACGATGGCTTGTTTTGGTGCGTTTGCACTTGTAGTCAAACGCTTTGGCGTAACGCTTCTTTAGTACCGGCGACTGGACTACGATACCGAGACCATTGAAGCGCCCGAACTGCTGGCGTGCTGGTCGACAGAGTTTGACGAGATTACGATGTAGCGTCAAATTGCCTTCACTTTAGCCAATCGCCCTCCTCTCAATGCAACGTGGCCCCTACGTGCTCTGCCCTCGAACGCTCCAGGCAATGTTGAACGATGGATTGTTATCGCTGACCAAGTGCCAGGGCTGACGGTTACGCAAGGTACTGGCCACCGTTGACGTCGAGTGTCGCCCCAGTGATAAATCCAGCCTGCTCGTCGACCAGGAAGGCGACGACCCGCGCTACTTCTGCGGGCGTGCCAAGCCGACCGACAGGGATGCCTGACACGATGGCCTGCAGCACGTCCGGTGGAAGTGCTGCGACCATCGCAGTGTCGCAATAGCCGGGTGCAATCGCATTGACCGTCACATTCTTCCGCGCATTTTCCAGTGCAAGCGATTTCGTAAAACCAAAGATTCCCGCCTTGGCCGCCGCGTAATTGGATTGTCCGACCTGTCCTTTGCGACCGTTAATGGAACTGATGTTCACAATGCGTCCATAGCCGCGTTCCCGCATGCCACCGATCGTGTTACGGCTCATGTTGAACATCGAGCCAAGGTTCGTCTGGATCACTTCCCACCACTGGTCTGGCGTCATTCGATGGAGGGTAGAGTCACGCGTAATTCCTGCATTGTTGACGAGGACGTCGACCGGCCCCAATTCGCGTTGGACCCGGGCGACGCCATCTGCGCACGCTGCATAGTCAGCCACATCCCAGCAGAAAACAGGGATGCGGGAATGATCCGAGAATGCCGCTGCGGCTTCCTCATTGCGGTGAAAGATCGCAGCCACCTTGTAGCCGGCATCCTGAAGCGTATTCGAAATGGCCGATCCAAGACCGCGAGTTCCGCCGGTCACCAACGCAACTTTGCTCATGTCTCTTTCCTTTACGTTCGCAAGCATGGCGGCTGGCGCACATGCGGTTTCTCGAAGGGGAGGCTCGGGCTTGGCGGGTTGCCGCCGTGATCAGTTCTTTCATTAGTGGTTCGGCCTCTGCATTGTTCGCTTTTCCAGCAATGATGGCGCTGACCGAGAGCGAGCACCCGTCAAGCGCAGTTGTCGCTAATGATCGGCAGGGCCGGCGGGTCAAGCACTGCTGTGTGTGACGTACGGCTTCCGTCTACGCTTTCAGGCGTTCTTCCACGTCGATCGCGTCTTGGTTAAAGGTCAATCTTATTGCGCTGCACACCCCAAAAAGTATGCGTTAGATCAAAAAATCGACAACTAGCGGTGGAATACGCGCATAACAGCAACTCGGCCAATGGAAATGACGGGTTCGAGCATGCTTGCTCTCTCCCTGTATTTGCCTGATACTGACCCATCGGCCGCTGATGTCCATGGAGGGCATATGATCGATCTGGTGCTCCAGCCAGGCATGAGTGCGACAGCCCGGCCGGTCGCGACTATTCCTGACTGCGCTGCACGCGATCTGCGCTTTCCATTCGCTATCGACGTCCGGGAGGCCTGCCGCTTCGATGCGCTGGCCGTGGATCGCCGGCGTCTGGCATGCGACGACGTTCTGTTCCGCGGGGACCAGCCCTTTGCCATGATGTACGCGGTCCGTTTCGGCTCTCTGAAATCGTCGCGGCCAGATCACCGGGGGCAGCCGCATATCACCGCTTTCCACATGAGCGGCGATCTTCTGGCCCTCGATGCGATCTACACAGGACGACACGCATCGACAATGTGCGCACTCGAGGACTGCGAAGTATGGGAACTCCCCTATGGCAGGCTGCTGGAAGCGATGCACAATTCCGCACCCTTGATGCAGCGCTTCCATTCCGCATTGAGCCACGAGATCGTACGCGAACAAGCGGTAGCGCTGTACGCAAACATGAATGGGGCCGAACGCCTGGCCAGCCTGCTGCTCGACCTGTCGTCGCAGTATATCGAGCGTGGGTATTCGGGGCGGCGGTTCCGCCTGCGCATGTCGCGCGCCGATATCGGCAACTACCTTGGACTGACGATCGAAACCATCAGCCGCTTGCTTGGGCGCTTTCGCAATGAGGGATGGATCGCCTTGCACAAGCGCGAGATCGAGTTACTCGATTACGAAAGACTGAAAAGCCTTCTGATTAGCGCCCCCACTGGACTGGAAAGCCATCAGGGAGTCCTGTCGCACCCATGATGATCGACGATTGCCCTGCCAATGCGCTCGGGATGGATGCCGGCGACGCGGTGCTGACTCCTCGAAAGTGAGCGAACATGAAAGCGAAATCGAACGACATTGCTCTCGCACTTCTCGGCGCATCCTACGATGCGCTTGACGAAAAAACCCAGCGCGTCGCGCGTCACGTTGCAGACCGAACGCATATCGCGAGGGACATGTCAAAGGAACCCGCGGCGAGTATCACCTTGGGGCAACGCGCAGCCGATGCAGTGGCAAGCTTTGGCGGCTCATGGAAATTCATCGGACTGTTTGCCGCCGTCCTGGTCTGCTGGGTCGGACTGAATTCGTTTTTCCTCGTCCGCTATGGCACGGTGTTCGACCGCTACCCCTACATTCTGCTGAATCTTGTGCTGTCGATGCTCGCAGCAATTCAGGCGCCGATCATTCTAATGTCGCAAAACAGGCAGGCGCAAAAAGACAGGCTCGTCGCAGAGCATGACTATGAAGTCAACCTGAAAGCCGAGCTCGAAATCATGCTCTTGCACGAGAAGATCGACCTGTTGAGAGACGGTCAGTGGAGCAGCCTGCTGGACATCCAACAGGAGCAGATCAGACTTCTGGAAAGGCTGGTCGTCAACGGACCGACCAGGTGATGCCTTCGGCGAGGAGTGCCTGCGCGAGCGCGGGCCGCACAGGGCGATCAGTGCCTGTTGGTTCGCCCCCGTGTCCTCGCCGTACTCCGGCCGGGCCGCCACCCGCGGGTCGCGCAGGGCAGGCACCGGGATGGTCGACCATGCCTGGGTTCAGGGCCTGCGCAAGCGTGGTGGCGATACGAGCACGGGCGGTTGCCGCCATCGGGACCCCGGCGCCGAGGAGCCCGCGCAACACCACCAGCAGCGCAAGGGCTGCCGCCAGCAGCACCACTGCGGCCATGGCCCCCAGCTTGGCGACCACCGGGTCGCGCGCCAGGCTCCATAGCTCCTTGATACCGAGGCGCCAGACCTTGCGTAACGACAGGGTTGCGCATGGTGCCGATCATCGTGAAGAAGATGGCGCCGATCTGGCTGCGTGTAAAGCTCGAGGCGAGCAGGCCGATCCCGGGCAGGCGACTACCGTCGCCCGAATTGGCGTGAAGTGCGCTCACTGATACTTGCTGAATTTTGATCTGTATCAATGACCGAAGCCCTGACGCTCACCTATCTTGAACGAGTCCGCCACCGCGCGGCCAAACGAGAAAGGCTCCGAGAAATGCATCCCCTGCCCTGCGCTCCATGACAGCCCGTCCACGACTTTCCCGGCGCCGCTTCCGCTGCGTGCACGCGGCCCTGCTCGCCCTTCTGCTGGCGCTGGCCGCCACTTGGGCGCCTGCCGCCCCCCCCTCTCAGCTGCCGTGGCTGGCCGACGGCGCGCGCCAGGCACGCATCGCCGTGCGGCTGCTGGGCGCTGCCGCTGCGCATGGCCTCGACCCGGAACGCTACGGCGCCGCCGACCTGGCGCGCCGGCTCGACGGACCGCACCCTCCCGCCCATGCAGCGGCGCTCGAGCGCGACCTGAGCGGGGCTGTGGCCCATTACTTGGCCGACCTGCACCAGGGGCGGGCGCCGTCGGCCTACCGCGGCGCAGGCGATGCATCCGGCTTCGATCCGGCAGCGCTGCTGGCCCGCGCCTTCATGGAGCAGCGCCTGGAGCAAGCGGTGGACGCCGCGGCGCCCGCCATCCCGCTTTATCCCAGGGTAATGGCCAGCCTGGCGCACTACCGCGAACTGGCGCGCCTGCATCCGCAATGGCCGGCGCTGCCCGCCCCGGCCGGCAGCGCCGCCGGCGACAGCTACCCGGGCGCGGACCTGCTGCGTGAACGCCTGCTGGTACTGGGCGACCTCGGCGCGGACAGCGCCGATGGCGAGTCCGCGCCGGGCGTCTACTCTGCCGGGTTGGCGCACGCCGTGCGGCGCTTTCAGGCGCGCCACGGCCTCGCCGAAGACGGCGTGCTCGGGCCGCGCACACTGGCCGCACTATCGGTGCCCCTGCCGCAGCGCGTCGCGCAGCTAGCGCTGACACTGGAACGCCTGCGCTGGCTGCCGCCGCTGCCTCAAGGACGCATGGTGGCGGTCAACCTGCCGGCCTACCGCCTCTGGGCCTTCGACCGCAGCCTGCCCGATCCGGGCCCGCCGCTCGAGATGCGCATCATCGTCGGCACCGCCGCCCGCACGCCCACGCCGCTGTTCATCGGCCAGATGCGCTACCTGGAACTGAACCCTTACTGGAACGTGCCGCGCAGCATCGCGGTCGGCGAAATACTGCCGAAGCTGGCGCACAATCCGGCCTACCTGGTCCAGAACGACATGGAGGTGGTGGCGGCGGACGGCCGGGTACTGGCGGCCGGCGGCGCGGCGCAGGCCGCAGTGCGCGCCGGCAGCGCCCGGATCCGGCAACGGCCGGGCCCGCGCAACGTGCTCGGGGCGCTCAAGTTCGCCATGCCGAACCCGATGAACATCTACCTGCACTCGACCTCGTCGCGGGACTTGTTCGAGCGCAGCCGGCGCGACCTGAGCCATGGCTGCATCCGCGTCGAAGCGCCAGTGGCGCTGGCGCGCTTCTTACTGGCCGATCCGCAGCGATGGGACGAGGACGGCATCGAGACGGCGATCAAGAGCGGCCGCACACGTACCCTGCCCCTGCCGGCGCCCGTGCCTGTGGTCCTGTTCTATGCCACCGCAGTGAGCGATCGCGGCGGCCGCGTCCTGTTCGCCGACGACATTTACAGGCAGGATGCGCCGCTGATCGAGATGCTTGGGCTGGCGATGGCGCCGCGTCACCCGGCGCCGGAATCTCCGGCGGGAGCGCGCTGATAGACGAGGTGATACACGAGGCCAACCATCACGCTGCCACCGATAATGTTTCCCAGCAAGACGGGCAACAGATGACCGAACAAGCCGGCCAGGGAAATGGCGGGGCCTGACGCGCCTGCACCGAAGTCCTGCACGAGCATGGCCATCGGGATCAGGTACATATTGGCGACACTATGCTCGAAACCGGCGGCGACGAATGCCGATACCGGCACCACGATGGCGACGACTTTATCGACGACGCTGCGCCCGCCGAGCGCCATCCAGACCGCAAGGCACACCAGGGCATTGCACAGGACGCCCTTGAAGAAGGCCGTCCAGAAAGGCATGGCCAGCTTGGCGCTCGCAATGACCAGGTATTCGCGGCCGATCGCGTTGCCGTTCGTTTCCGGATGACGCGACAGGAACACCAGCAGCGCCAGTCCGGCTGCGCCGACAAAATTCCCGGTACAAACGATGGCCCAGCTTCGCAGGAGTTCGGCGGTCGATATTTTCCTGTCGGCCCACGCCATCACCAGCAGATTGTTTCCCGTGAAGAGTTCGGCACCCGCAACGATCACCAGGATCAATCCCAGTGCGAAAGCCATGCCGCCGATCACCTGCTTGAGGGCATAGCCGAGGGTCGGATCCGAGCGCACGATGACGAAGTACAGTGCGCCCAGTCCGATGAAGGCGCCCCCGAGCATGCTCAGCATGAACATCGGCAGGAGCGGCAGCCGCGCCTTGGCCACGCCGACCGTCTCCACCCGTTCGGCAATTTGCCTTGGCGAGTAGGCATCGAGTCCGAACAGTTCCGACATGCGGGCCTCCGGCAATCGCGCGCTTCGTTTCTTCGTTCGTCGATGTGCTCGCCATCCATGCCGCCCGCGACCTCGTCCTCGGCGGCACCTGCGTCGAACCGGGGCCGGAGACGACATGATCACACGGCCGACGTCCTGCCGCAACGGGCACACACTGTCATCCTCTGCTCCTTCCGATCCGGCGAAGGACTAAAATCAGCAGGTAGAATACCCATCGTCAGGCAAACTGAAAAATGGCCAGTTAGACCGGAGTATGCCAAAACCGCGTTCTCCCGGCATGCCCTGGAGCGTCGTGGCGCGGTGCTCGAGGAGCTGCAATGCCCATGAAGAAGCAAGCGCGCGAGCGCGACGCATTCCGTCCAGTCGAATACAAAGGTCCCCGCGGAGGATGGCGTGCCCGTATCCATGAAATTATCTTCGGCATCGATACGGCGGCCGGACGCATCTTCGACATCGGACTCGTCGTGGCAATCCTGCTCAGCATCCTTGTCGTCGTGCTCGACAGCGTGCCGGCGATCGGCGGGCGCCATCCGCAACTGATGTATGCGCTGGAGTGGTTTTTCACCCTGCTGTTCACCGTCGAATACGCCGCCAGGCTGGCGACGGTCAGGCATCCATTGCGCTATGCGGTGAGCTTCTATGGCCTGATCGACCTGCTGTCGGTGTTGCCTACCTACATATCGCTGCTGGTGCCGGGCAGCGAGGCGCTGCTCGACATCCGTATCCTGCGCCTGCTGCGCGTCTTCAGGATTTTCAAGCTCACGCTGTATATCGAGGAGTACACGCGCCTGGCGGAGGCGCTGGCGGCGAGCCGCCGCAAGATCATGGTGTTCCTGTCCGTCGTCCTGATGGCCGTGCTTATCCTTGGTACCGTCATGTACGTGGTCGAGGGGCCGGAACACGGCTACACCAGCATTCCCACGGCGATGTACTGGGCAATCGTCACCATGACCACGGTCGGCTACGGCGACATCACCCCGCAGACCGCACTCGGCAAGGCGATTGCATCCTTCATGATGTTGCTCGGCTGGGGCATCCTGGCGGTGCCGACCGGCATTGTGACAGCCGAAATGACGGCACGCCGGAACGACCGCCGAAACGGCACGCGCACATCGCTGCGCTGCGCCGGCTGCGGCAGCGGCGGCCACGATCCTGGCGCACGCTACTGCAAGGATTGCGGTGCCGCTTTACCCAAGAAAGGATAGCCTTAGGATAATGCTTGCATATCTTTCCCATTCCGTATCGATGCCGCCTGAGATGCGCCGGCGGCACATGGAGATGATGGGAGTCACTGCCAGTGAAGCCGGCACGCGGGACAGACCCGCTGGATCCGGTGAATCAATAACTGAGTATCGATGCAAGGAATGTGCATGCAATCACCTGCGTGTCGCTCTCGACAACATTCTATTGAACGATAGATTGTAGATAGATATAATATTTTTAGAGATAACGTCATGCAAGAAGGAATCACGATGGGCGACGTACAGAAACTGGACCTCCAGGCAATGCAAGCGGCTGCGGCACGGGCCTGCGGCATGCTGAAAGTTCTCGGCAATCCCGACCGGCTGCTGTTGCTGTGCCAGCTGACGCAGGGTGAGTTCTGTGTCGGCGATCTCGAGACGGAGCTGCAGATCCAGCAGCCGACCTTGTCCCAGCAGCTTGGCGTATTGCGCGAGGAAGGTCTCGTTAGCACCCGGCGCGAGGGCAAGCAGATTTTTTACAGGATCGACAGCCTCGAAGCCACTGCGGTCATGCAGGTGTTGTATGAATTGTTCTGCCAGCCAGGCAAAAGGGAAACGACATGACAATCGACTGGGTTAACTTCGCACCGCGAGCAGCACTTGCCGGGGGCGTGCTCATCGGACTCGCCGCTGCCGCCTTTGTCCTCTTCAACGGCAGGATCGCCGGCATCAGCGGGATCCTTGGCGGCTTGCTGCGTGTGGAGCACGGCGACGCCGGCTGGCGTGTGGCATTCCTGGCCGGCCTGGTTGGCGCTCCGGTCGTGTATGGCCTGTTCGCGACGCTGCCCGAGGTTACGGTCGATGCCGGCGCCGGCATGCTGGTAGCCGCCGGCCTGCTGGTGGGTATCGGCACCCGTTACGGCGCCGGTTGTACCAGCGGACACGGGGTCTGCGGTATCTCACGCATGTCGCGGCGTTCGCTGGTCGCGACGACGGCGTTCATGGTCGCCGGGTTCCTTACGGTCTATCTCGTACGCCACGTATTCAACTGAAGGAACTGACATGCAAATCTTCATCGCTTTACTGGTCGGCCTCCTGTTCGGCATTGGCCTGATCGTGTCGGGGATGACCGATCCCGCCAAGGTGATCGGGTTTCTCGACCTGGCAGGCAGCTGGGATCCGTCGCTCGGCTTTGTGATGGGTGGCGCCATCCTGGTCGGGCTCCTCGCCTTCGGCGTGGCGCGCAAGCGCCAGCGCTCCCTGCTGGGCGCGCCCATGCGCCTGCCGACGGCGACCGTGATCGACCGCCGCCTCGTGCTCGGTTCGCTCGCTTTCGGTGCCGGCTGGGGCTTGGCCGGGTACTGTCCTGGCCCCGCCCTGGCATCGCTCGTGACGGGCGGCGCCAAGCCGCTGCTCTTCACGCTGGCGATGCTCGCAGGTATGGCGCTGTTCGAGGTGCTCGACCGGCTCTCGGCCGCACGCGCGCGTAGCCGGGCCCGGGCATGACAGCGATCGGCCGCTCCGCGTCTGGCGGGCTTTTTCGGCACCGGCGCCAGCATTGCCGAGGCGGGGCCGGCAGGGATGCTCGGTGGCCGCTCGCTCGCATCCTGGCTTGCCGGCCCCCTGCTACAACAAGGGTTTGCAGCCGTCTGCGCCCTTGTCGCCGTCGCGATGACTGTCAAGGCGGTGTCGTCAAGATGTCCCCTGACTATCTATTGAGGAAACCAAGATGAACCTGAATCCCATCCAGCTGTTCGATACCGAATCGTCGACCTTCACCTACATCCTGACGGCGCCGGGGTCGGACCGGGCCGTCATCATCGATCCGGTGGACCATCAACTCGAGCGCGACCTGCGCCATCTCGAGCGCCTTGGGCTGCAACTGGCCCTGGTCCTTGAAACCCATGCGCATGCCGATCACGTGACCTCCGCCGGCCGGCTGCGCGCGCTGACCGGCGCCCAGGCCGCGGTGCCGAGCGGCTGCGGCATTGGGCCAGCCGAGCTGCAACTGAACGAAGGTGACGTTCTTCGCTTTGGCGATGCCGAGGAAATCAGGGTCCTGCACACCCCCGGCCACACGGCGGGCAGCATGAGCTACCTGTGGCGCGGCAACGTCTTCACCGGCGACACGCTGCTGATCGACGGCTGCGGACGAACCGACTTCCAGAGCGGCAGCAGCGATGCGCTCTACGACAGCGTGACCGGCAAGCTGTTTGCATTGCCCGACGATACGCGCGTATGGCCGGGGCACGATTACAAGGGCCAGGCGGTGTCGACGATCGGCTGGGAAAAGCGGCACAACGCACGTCTTGCCAACCGCAGCCGCGAGGACTTCCGCATGCTGATGAGCGAGCTGAAGCTGGCAAAGCCAAAGCTGATCGACATCGCGGTGCCGGCGAACCAGAACCTGGGGCTGCCGCACGGGGCATGAGGATCGGCGTGGCGCCATCCCGTCGCCACGCTCGGTACCCTGCCGCTAGGGCGCGGCTTCAGGCAGCGACACCTCGACGATCGTCCCCTGGCCGCCGGCCTTGCGCGGAGTGCGCCGATCACGTGGTGGCAGAGTTCCAGCATCGAGTTACGCTGCAGCGCGTAGAGTAGGTGTGCTCATGCACCCGCGTCGCAGCAATCGGCGGCAGCAGGCGTCACTCGATCGCGTGGAATCAAGCGTCAGACTACGCGGGATACATTAACGGGGCAACGGATGATCCAGCGTCGCTGCTGCATTTGAAGCATTTGGCAAAGGCAACCTGGGCGTGCGAAGTGGTTCGCGCATGTTCAGCATGGTTGGGTAGCTGCCATGCAGCGCCTGGAAATCAACGCGTGCGGTGAGCATGCTGGCCTTCCTTTACAACGAGGGCACTACGCTGCAAAGGGTTCGGCAGGCGCGCGAGGCACGCTCCTGTTTGCCTTTCACAACATTTCGACTATACTGGAAATCTCGAAGCAATAAGGAGAACCGACATGAACAATGCCGATGCCGTCGCGGCGCTGGCCGCCCTCGCGCAGGAATCGCGCCTGGCCGCCTTCCGCCTGCTGGTGCAGGCCGGGCCGGCCGGCCTGACTGCAGGCAAGATCGCCCTGGCGCTGCAGATGCCTGCCTCCTCGCTTTCCTTCCACCTGAAAGAACTTACCCACGCCGGGCTCGTCGCGCCGCGCCAGGAAGGCCGCTTCGTCATCTATGCCGCGCGCTTCGACACGATGAATACCCTGCTCGGCTTCCTCACTGAAAACTGCTGCGGCGGCGATCCCTGCGCGCCGGGCGGCACACCCGCCTGCGCACCAGGCGCCACCTCCTGCGGCACCTGAGCCGCCTTTTGCGAAAGCCCCCATGAACGTCCTGTTTCTCTGCACTGGCAACTCCTGCCGCTCGCTGATCGGCGAAGCCGTCTTCAACCACCTCGCCCCGGCCGGCTGGCGCGCCATCAGCGCCGGCAGCCAGCCCACCGGCAAGCTGAACGAGCGGGCGCTGGTCCTGCTCGCCAACAAGGGAATCGCCACCGACGGCTACTACAGCAAATCCTGGGACGCGCTGCCGGTCACGCCCGACATCGTGGTCACCGTCTGCGCCGGCGCGGCGGGCGAAGCCTGCCCGGCCTACCTCGGCCCGGTCCTGCGCACGCACTGGGGCGTGGAGGACCCGAGCCATGTCGTCGGCAGCGAGGAGGACATCGCTGCCGCCTTCGAGCAGGCCTACGCCATCCTGCGCGCGCGCATCGAGGCCTTCCTGGCCCTGCCGCTGGACGAACTGGCGCAGGACCGCGTCAGGTTCAGGGCCGCGCTCGACCGCATCGGCAGCGTCGCGGCATGACCCGCACGTTTGAGGGCCTGCCGTGCTGATTGCCTCCTTCATCTTCCTGGTCACGCTCATCCTCGTCATCTGGCAGCCGCGCGGCCTGGGCATCGGCTGGAGCGCCAGCGCGGGCGCCCTGGCCGCCCTGCTCAGCGGCGTCGTCCAGGTGGCGGACATTCCCGTGGTCTGGCACATCGTCTGGAACGCGACCGGCGCCTTTGTCGCCGTGATCGTCATCAGCCTGCTGCTCGACAAGGCCGGCTTCTTCGAGTGGGCCGCGCTGCACGTGGCGCGCTGGGGCGGCGGCAATGGCCGGCGCCTGTTCACGATGCTGGTGCTGCTCGGCGCCGCGGTCGCCGCGCTGTTCGCCAACGACGGCGCGGCACTGATCCTCACGCCCATCGTCATTGCCATGCTGGCCGCGCTGCGCTTCACGCCGCGGGCGACGCTGGCCTTCGTGATGGCCGCCGGCTTCATCGCCGACACCGCCAGCCTGCCGCTGGTCGTGTCGAACCTGGTGAACATCGTCTCGGCCGACTACTTCGGCATCGGTTTCGCGCGCTACGCCGCGGTAATGGCGCCGGTGAACCTGGTGTCGGTGGCCGCGACCCTGGCGGCGCTGCTCTGGTTCTTCGGCAAGGACATCCCGGCCGACTACGACCTGGCCCAGCTGAAACGCCCTGACCAGGCCATCCACGACCGCGCCACCTTCGTCGCCGGCTGGTGGGTGCTGGCGCTGCTGCTGATCGGCTTTTTCTGGCTCGACGCCGCCGGTGTCCCGATCAGCGCCGTGGCGGCGGCCGGCGCCGTGGTCCTGCTGGCGGTGGCGGCGCGCGGCCGCCAAATCTCGACCCGGGCAGTGCTGCGCGGCGCGCCCTGGCAGGTGGTGGCGTTCTCGCTGGGCATGTACCTGGTGGTGTATGGCCTGCGCAACGCCGGGCTGACCACCGGGCTCACCGCCCTGCTCGATCGCTGCGCCGAGCATGGCGTGTGGGGCGCGGCGCTCGGCACCGGCTTGATTGTCGCCGTGCTCTCGTCGATCATGAACAATATGCCGACCGTGCTGGTGGGTGCGCTGGCGATCGACGCCACCTCGGCCCAGGGCGTGGTGCGCGAAGCCATGGTCTACGCCAACGTCATCGGCGCCGACCTGGGCCCGAAGCTGACCCCGATCGGCAGCCTGGCCACCCTGCTCTGGCTGCACGTACTGGCCAGCAAGGATATCCGCATCTCCTGGGGGTATTACTTCCGCGTCGGTATCGTGCTGACGCTGCCGATTCTCTTCCTGACCCTGGCCGCGCTGGCGCTGCGCCTGGGCTGAACGAAAGGAACACATGGACAAGCTTGCCGACCTCCCGAACATCCGGCCCGAACTGCTGGACCTGCCGCCCCCGGACAAGCTGGTGGCCGCCGCCGGCATGGACCACCCGCCGCGCATCCTGCTGCTGTACGGCTCGCTGCGCGAACGCTCGTTCAGCCGCTTCCTGACCGAGGAGGCGGCGCGCATCCTGGCGCACTTCGGGGCCGAGGTAAGGATCTTCGACCCGATGGAATTGCCGATGGCCGGCAGCGTGCCGGAAACGCACCCGAAAGTCGTCGAACTGCGCGAACTGTGCCTGTGGTCGGAAGGCCAGGTCTGGTGCAGCCCGGAACGGCATGGCGCGGTGACGGCAGTGATGAAGAACCAGATCGACTGGATTCCGCTCGAGATGGGCGCGGTCCGCCCGAGCCAGGGACGCACGCTGGCGGTGATGCAGGTGTGCGGCGGCTCGCAGTCGTTCAACGTGGTAAACACGCTGCGCCTGCTGGGGCGCTGGATGCGCATGTTCACGATTCCGAACCAGTCCTCGGTGCCGATGGCCTACAAGGAGTTCGACGAGGCCGGGCGCATGCGGCCCTCGGCCTATTACGACCGCGTGGTGGACGTGATGGAAGAGCTGTTCAAGATGACGCTGCTGCTGCGCGGCCGCGCGGACTACCTGACGGACCGCTACAGCGAGCGCAACGAACGGGCGCAGAAGGCGATCGACCGGCAGATCGGCAAGCTGTAACGCGGCGCCCTCAGCGGCCGGCCTCCAGGATCTGGCCCGACAGCCCGGTCGGGTTCACTACTGCGCATGGATTGCGCCCAAGTGCGGCATCGGTCCTGTTATTCGCCCTGGAAGCGATGGAACGACGCCGTACGCAGGAATGCCGGCACCGCCCACTGCTCGATCGGCCGGCTGAACAGGAAGCCCTGGTATTCGTCGCAGTCCATCTCGCGCAGCACCGCCAACTGGGCAGGGGTCTCCACGCCCTCGGCTACGACCTTCAGCTTCAGGCCCCGCGCCAGGTTGACGATCGAGCGGGCGATCGCCGCGCTGTCCTCGTCGCGTCCCAGGTCGCGTACGAATGCCCGGTCGACCTTCAGGCGCGCGACCGGAAAACGTTTCAGGTAGGCCAGGCTGGAGTAGCCGGTGCCGAAATCATCGATCGACAATTCGACGCCGAGCGCACGGATGGCATGCATCAGGTGGTCGACTTCTTCTTCGCGGCTCATCAGCGCCGTTTCCGTGATCTCGAGCTCCAGGCAGCCGGGCGGGACCCCGTATTCGTCCAGGCAGCGGCGAATCGTCGGCAACAGCGATTTCTGGTAGAACTGCTGCGGCGACAGGTTGACCGCCACCTTGACCGGCTGGCCCAGTTCGCGTGACCACTCGCCGACCAGGCGGCAGGCGTGCTCGAGGACCCAGGCGCCGATCGGGAGGATCAGGCCGGTGCGCTCGGCGATCGGAATGAACTGGACCGGCGACACCTCGCCGAGCACCGGACTGGCCCACCGCAGCAGGGCCTCGAACCCCACCACTTGCGCGCCCAGCACGGTCGCCTTGGGCTGGAAGGCCAGGCGCAGCTCGCCGCGCTCTAGTGCGCGGCGCAATTGTGCCTCGACCATCAGGCGCTGATCGAGATCGGCGTGCATGCCGGCCGAGAAGAAGTGGATGGCTTCGCCCAGTTCGACGCCATGGCCGCTGCAGGCGTTCTGGGCGCAGCGGTACAGCGCGTCGGCGCCGCCCGCATCCTGGGGAAACAGCGCTACCCCAATTACCGGGGCAAGGAAGAATTCACGTCCGTCCAGCGCCAGCGGCGCCGAGCAGCGCTCGTGCAAGGCGATGGCGAAGCGCTCGAGCGCGGTTCTTCCCGCACCCGCATCGAGCAGCAGGGCAAATTCGGCGCCGCGCACGCGCGCGACCACGGCTGTGCCAGCGGTAAAGTCGCGCAGCATCTCGCCGATCTGCCGGAGCGCGCGGTCTCCGGCATCGTGTCCCAGCAAGTCGGTGATCTCGTGCTGCCGTTCAAGCACCAGCGCGAGTAGCGCCTGGCCCCGGCCATCCGCGACAGCGGCGGCGAGCCGGGCATCGAGCAGGCGCCAGAACTGGGCATGGTTCGGGAGGCCGGTGAGCGCGTCGAATTCCGCCAGGTAGGCGAGCCGCGCCTCGGCGCGCTCGCGTTCGGTGATGTCGGTCAGGACACTGACCAGCTGGACGTCGCCGGCTTCTGCCACCAGCTTCGTCGTCAACTGGATCACGGTACGCGACTCGCCGCTGCCATCCCGCACCGGGCCTACCGTTTCGACGCTGGCGCCCTCATGGAGCAACGCGCGGTAGCGCTCGCAGCGCTCCTCGTCGCACGCCGCGAACACGGCCTGCTCTTCCTGGCCGATCAGTGCCGTGCCGGGCCGCCCGACCAGGCGTGCAAAGGCTTCGTTGGCCATCACGATCCTGAGCCTGGCGTCGAGTACCCAGATCGGGGCGCCGACCGCATTGATGATCGATGCCAGGTAGGCGAAGCTGTTGCCGAGACGCGCCTCGCTCGCCGATAACAGGTCGATCAGCCGGTCCTGCCGCCGAGCATCCCGCGCCACCCGCCAGGCCAGGTAGGACAGCACCACGGCGAGCAGGCCGAAGAAAGCCAGGGCGGTCCAGAGCCGGCCGTACCATGAGGCCAGTGCCACGTTCCGGTTCATGCCGGCGATGACCACCAGCGGATAATCGCCGACCGCATCGTAGCCATACAGGCGCGCGGCGCCGTCGAGCGGGCTGCGTGTCGCAAATCCTCCGCGCGGGGTGCGCGCCAGATGCTCGTGAAACAGCGGCGTGGCCTTGAACGAGCGTCCGATGCCCCCGGCATGCGCAGGCCCGCGCACCAGCATGGTGCCGTCACGGTGGAACAGGGTCACCGAGCCGCCCGCGCCGAGGGCGACCAGGCTGTACAGGCTTTGGAAATCGTCGGAATCGACCTGGGCCACGACTGCCCCGATGAGCGTACCCTGGCGGTCGCTCAGGGGCCGCACGAAATTGATGAGGGCGCGGCCACTGGCGGGGTCGATGTCCGACAAGGTAATCGCCGGGGCGTCGCCGGCGCGCATGGCCTGCGGGATGCGCGGCAAGGACGGGAGCACGGCCGTATCGGCCGCGGCGGGACGGATGCTGGCCAGCACGCGCCCGCCGGTATCGACGATCGCCAGCCTGCGCAGGTAGTCGAGGGCGCCGCCCGAACTTTCGTCGAGCAGGACCTCGCCGAGCCCGGCCGCGCCGCGGAACCGGTAGATGCTGGCGGCGCGCACCGTGGTGCCGTCGACGGCCTTGGCCACGCTCATCGTTTGCGCCGCGAACGCGATCGCGATATTGCGCAGTGAAACCTGCTGGACACGCAGCGACTCGTTATAGCTGGCCAGCAGCATCGACGCCGTCAGCATGCCGAGCACGAGGATCAGGCCCGCGGTGATGACCACAAGGCGGGCCAGAGGGTAGCGCCGCTGTTCGCGCGGCGCCGGGGTGTCTGGCATGGTCATGGCAATCTTGGCAGAAACAATGTCGACGCCCGCGATTGTACAACGCGCAAACGCGGAGTGCCCTCGCCAGCTGTGGTGCTCCCACGCGGGCCGTGCCGGTCCTATTCGAACCGCGGCAGCAGTACGGCGGCGCCATCGACCCTCCCGCCGCGCAGGTCGTCCAGCGCCTCATTGGCCCTGTCGAGTGGATAGGGAACGATTGTGGCGCAGACCTCGCCTGCGCTGGCATGATGCAGGAAAGCCTCGCCATCGGCACGCGTGAGGTTGGCCACCGAGCGCACGCAGCGCTCGCCCCATAGAAGGGCATACGGAAAGGATGGGATGTCGCTCATGTGGATGCCGGCGCACACCACGGTACCGCCTTTCGCGGTAGCTGCAAGCGCCCTTGGCAGCAGTTCGCCGGCCGGTGCGAACAGGATCGCAGCATCGAGCAAGGCCGGCGGCGAAGCCTCGGCCGGACCCGCCCAACTGGCGCCGAGCGCACGGGCGAACGCCTGCGAACGGAGGTCGCCGGCCCGGGTGAACGCGAGCACCTCTCGCCCCTGGCTCAGCGCCAGCTGGGCCACCAGGTGGGCCGCGGCACCGAAACCGTAGAGGCCGATCCTGTGCGCGTCACCAGTCATCGCATAGGCGCGGTAGCCGATCAGGCCAGCGCACATGAGGGGCGCGGCATGGGCATCGTCGCAGGTGTCGGGCAAGATAAAGCAGTAGCGCTCGTCTGCGAGTGTGTACTCGGCAAAACCGCCATGGCGGTCATAACCGGTGAACACAGCGTGGCCGCACAAATTCTCC
>Ga0265780_10002472_pt1 | contig 24984 bp, 19 predicted proteins | sample P1T30metagenome_FD_192432 | JGI IMG/M metagenome (GOLD analysis project Ga0265780, IMG submission 192432) | Plant litter microbial communities from East Loma Ridge, Irvine, California - P1 T30 | ecosystem: Environmental > Terrestrial > Plant litter > Unclassified | place: USA: California... | reverse complement strand
GGCCGTTTCGACGAGTTGCAGATCCAGACCGAGGCCACGCCGCAAATGCTGGCCTCGCGCCTGAAAAAACTCGAAGCCGGAGGGCTGGTCGTGCGCCAGCCTTATTCGACCCGGCCGCTGCGTTACGAATACGTGCTCACCGACATGGGCACCGATTTCTATCCGGTCATCCTGGCGCTGCGCGCCTGGGGCGAAAAATGGTGCAAGTCCGAGGACGAAGACGTCGCCGTGCAGTACACCCATATCCCCTGCGGCAAGGATCCGGGCCTCGGCACGGTCTGCAAGCATTGCGGCATCGAACTCGAGCGCAAGCAGCTCATCGCCAGCCAGAGCCCGCGCTATGAACAGGAACGCAAGCGCAGGGCGAGCGAAAGGTAAGGCTTCCGGCGGGCCGTCCCGGCCTGAATGCGACAAGATGTTGCGACATGCGACAGGGTCACGATAGCACCGAATCGCGCCAAAAATCGTCATCTCCCCCCTTTGACCGAAACCTCCCTCCCCCTTTTATTCCGCGCGACCACGCTGCACCCCGGGAGCGGCCCCATGGTTACATCTGCTTACGAAATGCGGGTTTGATTCTCGTGTCTCGAGCACTATCTTTCCTTTACGCAATTCACGAGGAATTGCGAACCAGACGAAGAATGAAAGGTAGAAGACCATGAAAAAGATCGTGTTCGCCCTGCTCGCAAGCGCAGCCGCCATCGGCGCTGCCCAAGCCCAGACCCTCGCCGCCGATACCGCCCCGCATGCCTATGTCGGCGTCGGCGCATCGACTTCGGACAACATCACCAAGGATGAATACCGTGTCGGCGGCAAGATCTACGGCGGCTACCAGTTCGACCGCAACTGGGGCGTGGAAGCCGGTTATACCTACCTGGACGACCAGGATTTCAGCCGCAGCATCGGCAGCCGCAACCTGAGCGGCAGCGTGAAAGGTTCGAACAGCTATATCGCCGGCAAGTACACGATCCCGATCAACGACCGCTTCTCGGCCTACGGCAAGCTGGGTCTCGCCTACACCGAACGCAAGTACAACGACACCGCCGGCCTGCGCTACAACGACAACGACACCGGCGTCTACGGTGGCGTCGGCGTGCAGTACAAGCTGAACCGGAACGTGTCGCTGATCGGCGAATACGAGCGCTACGGCAAGGACAAGCAGATCGGCGCCAAGGCCGATGCCTATACGGTTGGCCTGCAGTACGATTTCTAAGGCGGACCGGGTTTCGGCTCGATCAACGCCCCCGCCTGTGCGGGGGCGTTTTGTTTGGCGGGGACGGCTTTACGCCGCTTTCCTGTCGCTCACCGGGTATCCCGCCTGGTCGATCGCCGCGGCGATCCTGTCCAGGTCGGCCTGGCTGTCGATGCGCACCTTCCCGGTGGGCAGGTCGATCGTGACCACGGCATCGCCGTCGATCTCCTGCACCGCCTTGGTCACGCGGCCCACGCAGTGTTTGCAGCTCATGTCTTGCACGGTCAACTCATACATCTTCGCTTCTCCTGTCAGTGGAGCCGGTGCGGCTCCGTTCATCGAATCCATCGCTTGCGGCTCGGGCGGCAGGCGCAGCGCTTCCAGTTGCGCCTCCGGCCGCGCCGCGCCTGCGCCGGCGCGGGCCGGCTGCCAGCGCCGCAGCAGCAGCGCATTGCCCACCACGCTGACGGAACTCAGGGCCATCGCGGCGCCCGCCAGCACCGGGTTGAGCAGGCCGAAGGCGGCCAGCGGGATGCCGACCACGTTGTAGACGAAGGCCCAGCCGAGGTTCTGGCGGATCTTGCGGTAGGTGCGGTGCGAGATGTCGATCGCATCGGCCACCAGCAGCGGATCGCCGCGCATCAGCGTGACCCCGGCGGTGTGCATCGCCACGTCGGTGCCGCCGGCCATGGCGAAGCCGACGTCGGCTGCCGCCAGCGCCGGCGCATCGTTGATGCCGTCGCCGACCATCGCGACCTTGCCCTTCCCTTCGGCGATCAGCGCCTGCACCGCCTGCGCCTTCTGGTCCGGCAGTACCTCGGCCACGTAGCGTTCCAGCCCGACCGCCCGGGCCACCGCGGCCGCGCTGCCGCGATGGTCGCCGCTCAGCATGATGCTCTGCACGCCCATCGACGCCAGGCGCGCGATGGCGGCGGCGGCGCCGGGCTTGATGCGGTCGCCGAACACCAGCAGGCCCAGCACCTCGGGCGCGGCGCCATCGCGTGCCAGCGCCAGCCAGGACAGGCTGTGGCCCGCCGCTTCGTGGACTTGCGCGGCCTCCCGCAGCGCGGGCGGGATGCCGCCGTCGGCCTGCGCTTCCCGCAACAGTCGCCCGTTGCCGAGCCAGACGGTGTCCAGGCCGACCCGGGCGCGCACGCCACGTCCGGCCAGGGCCGCGGCGTCCAGCGCCGGCAGCGGCTGGAGGCCGTTGGCCTGGCCCGCCTCGGCCACGGCGCGCGCCAGCGGATGGGTGCTGTACTGCTGGGCGGCCCAGGCCAGCGCCAGCAGCCGGCGGCGGCTGGCGCCGGGCAGCGCCTCGATCGCCAGCAGCGCCGGACGGCCTTCGGTCAGCGTGCCGGTCTTGTCGAACACCACGGTGCGCAGCGCGTGCGCCGTCTCCAGCGCCTCCGCATCCTTGATCAGGATGCCGTGGCGCGCGGCGGCGCCGGTGCCGACCATGATGCCGGTCGGCGTGGCCAGGCCGAGCGCGCACGGACAGGCGATCACCTGCACCGCCACGGCGTTCAGCAGCGCCTGCTGCCAGTCGCCGCCGGCCAGGCCCCAGCCCAGCAGCACCAGCAGCGACACCAGCAGCACGGCCGGCACGAATACCGCGCTGACCCGGTCGACCAGGCGCTGGATCGGCGCCTTGGCGGCCTGGGCATCCTCGACCATGCGGATGATCCGCGCCAGCATGCTGTCGGCGCCCACCGCGGTCGCCTCGGCCAGCAGCAGGCCCTCGCCGTTGACGGAGCCTCCGCTCACCCGCTCGCCGGGGCGCTTGGGCACCGGCAGGCTCTCGCCGGTCAGCAGCGATTCGTCGACCTGGCTTTCGCCTTCGAGCACGCGGCCGTCGGCCGGCACCCGCTCGCCCGGGCGCAGCACCATCAGCTCGCCGGTGCGCAGGTCATCCAGCGCAATCGACACGTCGCGGCCCGCGCGCCGCACCAGCGCCTCGGTGGGACGCAGCGCTTCGAGCGCGCGGATCGCCTGCACGGTCTGGCGCCTGGCGCGCCCTTCCAGCCATTTGCCCAGCAGGACCAGGGTGATCACCACCGCCGAGGATTCGAAGTACAAGTGCGGCATGTGCCGCGGCCCGGCCTCCACCAGAAGGTAGAGCGACAGCGCATACGCCGCCGTGGTGCCGATCGCCACCAGCAGGTCCATATTCCCGGCGCCGGCGCGCACGGCCTTCCAGCCGGCCCGGTAGAAGCGCGCGCCGAGCCAGAACTGCACCGGCGTGGCCAACAGCAGCTGCAGCCAGCCGGGCAGCATCCAGTCCAGCCCAAGAGGGTGCGCCAGCATCGGCGCCACCAGCGGCAGGCTGAGCACGGCGGCCACGGCCACCGGCCACCATGCCGGCAGGCTGGTACCGCCCTGCCGTTCCGGTGCGGACGCCACGCGCGCCGGATCGACCGCGTGGGCGCCGTAGCCCGCGCGTTCGATGGCGGCGACGATCGCCTCCGGGGCGGCGGCGCCGCGCACCGTTGCCTTTTCGGTCGCGAGGTTGACGCTGGCCTCCACCACGCCCGGTACCGCCTTCAATGCTTTTTCGACCCGCGCCACGCAAGAGGCGCAGGTCATGCCTTCGATCTCGAAATTTGTCTGGGATTGCATGGTTTCTCCTGCCTGAATAATGACAGGATAATCCTTCCCACGATGGGAAGGTCAAGGACTCTCTAGAGGCAGATCCGGCAGCGCCGCCATCGGCCGCAGCAAGCAGCGCATCACGGCCATGAAACAATATCGACGACAATCAGTACCGGAGAACGGGGCGCGGCGGCGGCCTCTCAGGAAAGCGTGCGCAAGTCGGCGATCACCTCGGCCCCGAAGCCGGCGCCGAGCAAATAATCGACCAGCTGCTCGGCGCACTGCTCCGGATCAACCAGGGTGCCGGTTTCCTTCAGGTCGACGAAACGCTGGCGCATCGGGAAGCGGTCGGCCGGGGTGGCGCGGATCTCGGCCTGCATGCCGGTGTCGATCACGCCCGGCGCCAGGCTGCAGATGCGCACGCCGCACTCGCCGTCCAGCGCCACCGCGCGCGCATGCTGGTCGAGCGCCGCCTTGGTCGCGCAATACACGCTCCAGCCCGGATAGGGATTGCGGCCGGCGCCGCTGGAGATATGCAGGATGCGCCGCTGCGCCCCGGGGCTGGCGCGCACCAGCGCGGCCGACAGGGCCATCGGCGCGGCCACGTTCAGCGCCACCGCGCGCAGCACCGCCTGCGGGTCCTGGGCGTCGAGCGGGCCGACCGGGGCGACCATGCCGGCATTGTTGAGCAGCAGGACGGCGCCGCTGCCGTCGAGGTAGTCGCCGAGCGCGGCGCCGGCCAGCCAGTCGGCCAGCGCGGGGCCGTCGGCCAGGTCGAGCTCGACCTCCTCGAACAGTTCGGGATAGGCTTCGCCCAGTTCCGGCGCGCGCGTGCGCGCCATGCCGAGCACCGGCACGCCGCGCGCCAGCAGGTTGGCCGCCAGCGCAGCGCCGAGGCCCTTGGTATGGCCGGTCACGATTGCTTTCATGATGATCTCCGAGTGTCCGCCGGACGGCGCGCCTCCCGCCATGTTAACCCAGGCGGGCGCGCCGGCCAACCGTGCACGCACGCGCACCCGCACGCCGGCGCCGGAGGGACAACGCGCCCCCCCTATACGGGAGTATGGCCCGGCATACGCATGTCCGATGGCGTGGCAGGCGGCCCCGTCCTACGATGGATCCATCAACAGGGAGACCATCATGCTACTGCACTGCCTGCCGCGACTGGCCGCTCCGCAACGCCTCACCGAATGGCTGATGCTGGCCGCCGGCCTGCTGTCCTCGGGCCTGTTCGTGGCCGCATCGAGCCTGTTCATGCTGGCCGCTACCGGCGCCCTGTCGATGCTGCGGCGCCGCCAGGGCGCGGCGCCGGCCGGCGCGGCCGACGGCGGCGCGCGCCAGGCGCTCGCGGAACGGGTCGAACTGGCGCTGGCCGCCTCGGGCACCGGGCTGTGGGACTGGGACATGGCGGCCGGCAGGCGCACCGTCGATGCGCGTGCCTGCGCCATCCTCGGCTACGCCGGCGACGAGCCGGAACACCCCGGCCCCGACGGTCTCGGCGCGGTGCATCCGGACGATTGCGAGGCGGTGCGCGCCATCCTGCAGCGCCACCTGACCGGCGCCAGCGCGGATTTCGAGGCCGAGTTCCGCATGCGCCACCGCAACGGCCACTGGGTCTGGGTGCAGTCGCACGGCCGGGTGGTCGAGCGCGCAGCCGACGGCCGGCCGCTGCGCATGGCCGGCACCCGCAGCGACATCAGCGCGCGCAGGCAGGCCGAAGCCGACATCGCCCACCTGGCCTACCACGACGGCCTGACCAAGCTGCCCAACCGGCGCCTGCTGATGGACCGCCTGGGCCACGCGCTGGCCAAGTGCGAGCGCAACGGCGACTACGGCGCCGTGCTGTTCATCGACCTGGACGGCTTCAAGCTGCTCAACGACAGCCGCGGCCACGACGTCGGCGACCGCCTGCTGGAAATGGTCGGCTTCCGCCTGCAGCAGGTCACGCGCGACATCGACACCGTGGCGCGCCTGGGCGGCGACGAATTCGTGCTGCTGCTGGAAGACCTGGGCGGCACCGCGCCCGACGCCAGCGCCCACGCCGAACTGGTGGCGCGCAAGATCCAGAACGCGCTCGGCCTGGCCTATACGCTGGACGGCCAGGAACTGCGCTGCGGCGCCAGCATCGGCGTCGCCCTGTTCGGCAATGCCCACGCGGCGGCGCAGGACCTGCTGCGCCAGGCCGACATGGCGATGTACGAGGCCAAGGCCGCCGGCGGCGGCGCCTACCGCTTCTTCGACCCGGACATGCAGGCGGCGGTGGATGCCACCACCAGCCTCGAATCCGACCTGCGCTTCGCGCTGGCGCGGCGCGAGTTCGAGCTGTGGTACCAGCCGGTGGTCAACCGGATGGGCCTGATGACCGGCGCCGAGGCGCTGATCCGCTGGCGCCATCCGAAGAACGGCCTGACCGGACCGGGCGCCTTCATCGCCCAGGCGGAAAAATCGGGCCTGATCGTCGGCATCGGCGACTGGGCGCTGCAGGAAGCCTGCCGCCAGTTGCGGCTGTGGTCGCGCGACCCGGCCACCGCCGGCTTGAGCATCGCCGTCAACGTCAGCGTGCGCCAGTTCCGCCAGGACGACTTCGTGGCGCGCGTGCTCGAGATCCTGGCCACCAGCGGCGCCGACCCGCGCCGCCTCAAGCTCGAGCTGACCGAGACCGTGCTGCTGACCGAGGTCGAGGACACCATCGCGCGCATGCAGGCGCTCAAGCTGCATGGCATCGGCTTCTCGCTGGACGATTTCGGCACCGGCTATTCCTCGCTCAGCTACCTGCAGCGCCTGCCCCTGGACCAGCTCAAGATCGACCAGTCCTTCGTGCGCGACATGCTGCGCACCCCGCACGCCGCCAGCATCGTCCAGGCCATCGTCCAGCTGGCGTCGATCCTCGGCCTGCACGTGGTGGCCGAAGGCGTCGAGACCGACGAGCAATGGGAGCGCCTGCGCGAGATCGGCTGCGACAGCTTCCAGGGCTATCTGTTCGCGCACCCGATGGCGCCGGCCGAGATGGCGGTCCTGCACGAACCCGAGGCCGACCCGAGGCACGACTTCAGCGCGCTCGCGGCCTGAATCGCGGGATATTTAACAAATTGGCCATGGATATGCACAACCCATCCTTCTGGTAGTTGGCCCAGGCTCCGCTCCGGTGTAAGCTCTGCGCAATATGGAGTTTTCGACAATGCCCAGACGCCAGGTCCATCCCGCGCACACGCTCGCCCTCATCCTGCTCACCTTCGCCATCTTCGCGATCGACGCCTTCACGCGCCTCGATACCGCCATCGCGGTGATGTACATCGTGGTGCTGATGATCGCCTCCTCGCTGTGGCCGCGCCGCGCGACCCTGGCCCTGGGCGCCTGCTGCGTGCTGCTGACCATGGGCGCCTACCTGATCGCGCACGGCCTGCATCCGGTGGCTTCGCCGGCCGGGCGCGCGCTGGTGAGCATCGCCGCGATCGCCATCGCCACCTGGCTCGGGCTGCAGCGCCAGCAGGCCATCGACGGGCTGCGCCAGCGCCAGGAAGCGCTGCGCCGCAGCCAGGCCTTCCTGGCCGGCGCCCAGCGCCTGACCCGCACCGGCAGCTTCGGCATCAAGACGCCGGGCGGCGCCATGACCTGGTCGGACGAGGCGGCGCGCATCTTCGGCTACGCCCCCGAGCTGGAGCCGAGCATGGAACGCGTGCTCGAACGCACCCTGCCGGAAGACCGCGCCGCCGTGCGCGCCGCCTTCGCCAGCGCGCTGGCCTGCCAGGGCGCGATCGACTTCGCCCACCGCCTGCTGCTGCCGGGCGGCGCCGTGCGCCACGTGCACGTGCTGGCCGAAATCTCGCAGGACGAATACGGCGAATGCGAATACCTGGGCGCGATCACCGACATCACCGCCCGCATCGAGGCCGAGCAGCAACTGCACGCCTCCCAGAACCAGCTGGCGCACGCCGCGCGCGTGAGCACGCTGGGCGAGCTGGCGGCCTCGGTCGCGCACGAGGTCAACCAGCCGCTGACGGCGATCCTGGCGAACGCCAAGGCGGCGCGCCGCTGGCTCGGGCGCGCCGAGCCGGACGTCGGCGAGGCGATGGCGGCGCTGGACGGCATCGTCCAGTCGAGCGAGCGCGCCAGCCAGGTGATCCGGCGCATCCGCGCGATGGCGCGCCGCTCCGACCCCGAACACCGCCCGATCGACATCAACCAGCTGGTCCAGGAAACCCTGGAACTGCTGCAGCGCGAGCTGGACCGCCTGCCGCTCGTATTGCGGGTGGAACTCGACCCCGGCCTGCCCGAGGTGGTGGGCGACCGCGTCGAGCTGCAGCAGGTGCTGATCAACCTGCTCATGAACGCCCTGCAGGCGATGGCCGCCGCCGGCGGCGCCGCGCGCCTCGACGTGCGCACCGTGCGCGACGGCGACAGCGTGCGGGTGAGCGTGTGCGACAGCGGTCCCGGCATCGCCGACGCCGACAGCGTGCGCCTGTTCGAACCCTTCTTCTCGACCAAGTCGGACGGCATGGGCCTTGGCCTGTCGATCTGCCGCTCGATCATCACCAAGCACGGCGGGCGCATCGGCGCGCGCAGCACCCCGCCCGGCAGCACCTTCAGCTTCGAACTACCCGTCCTCCAGGAGATGCAGACGCATGAGCAGTAATCCGGCGTTGCCAGAACTGATCCACGTCGTCGACGACGACGAAGCCGTGCGCGACAGCCTGTCACGCCTGCTGCGCTCGGTCGGCATGCAGGTCGCCTGCTACCCCAGCGTGCCCGACTTCCTGCGCGCCGCGCGCCCCGACGTGTGCAGCTGCCTGCTGCTCGACGTGCGCCTGCCGGGCGCCAGCGGCCTGGACCTGCAGGACCAGCTCAATCGCGACGGCGTGTCCCTGCCGGTGATCTTCATGACCGGCTTCGGCGACGTCCCGATGACGGTGCGCGCCATGAAGGGAGGCGCGGTCGACTTCCTGTCGAAGCCCTTCCGCGAACAGGACCTGCTCGACGCCATCCACCAGGCGCTGGCGCGCGACCGCGCACGGCGCGAACGCGGCCGCTCGCTGGCCGCGCTGGAAGCGCGCTACCAGACCCTCAGCCCGCGCGAGCGCCAGGTGATGGGACTGGCGGTGCGCGGCCTGATGAACAAGCAGATCGCCGGCGAGGTCGGCACCAGCGAGATCACCGTCAAGATCCACCGCGGGAATGCGATGCGCAAGATGGAAGCGAAGACTTTCGCCGACCTCGTGCGCATGGCCGAAGCGCTGGCGCCCAATAACGAAGCATGACTTTTTTACCAGGCGCGGGTCTGGAAGAAAAAGCATTCATACCTAGGTATGACTGGCGGCGCCGGGCCCGGGCAGGTATTCTCGGTCCATGGATACCACCAGCCGCCCCACCCCCCACGTCGCCGTTGTCGACGATGACGCCGATGTGCGCGACGCCATGCACGCCCTGCTGCGTTCCTATGGTTGGCGCGTGAGCCTTTACGATGGCGCCCAGCAGTTGCTGGCTGCCGGCCTGAGCGGCGTCGACTGCGTCTTGAGCGACGTGCAGATGCCCGGCATCGGCGGCCTCGAATTGCTGGCGCGCCTGCGCGCCGACGCCAACGGCCCACCCTGCATCCTGATGACCGCCTTCCCCGACGAACAGGTACGCCGCCGCGCCATCGCCGGCGGCGCCACCTGCTTCCTCAGCAAACCCGTCGACGACGAGCTGCTGGCGCAGTGCGTGAGCGCAGCGACCGGTACGGCGAACTGACACCGCACCCGCGGATTCGAAGTCACTCCAAGCAATTTCCCCAAAAATCGCTCTGACCCCGAATTTTTGCCGCTTGCCGCGCAGGCAAGCGCCAAATTCGGGGTCAGAGCACATTTTGTGGCAATGGACTCCCCGCCTTTTGGCGCTATCGGATCTGCAATTTCTTGGAGTAAAATTTTTGTAGCGCCAGGTGCCAGGCAGGCGCGTCCGCAAGCCAAGCTCGTGCGCCATTCCGGCGCATCGTGGCAGAATGTCAGACAGAGGATCAGCCGAGTTCACACAGTATGCAGATTCCATCCATACCCATCGACGAAGCGCGCCGTCTCGCAGCATTGCACGCCACCCGCCTGCTGGGCAGCCAGCCGGAACAATCCTTCGACCGCATCACGCGCATGGCCACGCGCCTGCTCAAGATGCCGATGGCGACGGTGTCGCTGATCGACAAGGACATCCAGTGGTTCAAGTCGCGCTGCGGCATCGACGCCAGCCAGACCAGCCGCGACGTCTCCTTTTGCGCCCACGCCATCCTCGACCACGAGCCGATGGTGATACCCGACGCCCGGCTCGACCCGCGCTTCGCCGACAATCCGATGGTGCTCGGTGCGCCGCACGTGCGCTTCTATGCGGGCGTCCAGCTGTATTCGATCGACCGCATGCCGCTCGGGACCCTGTGCGTGCTCGACCGCGTGCCGCGCAAGCTGGCCGACGACGAGCTGGACGTGCTGCGCGACCTGGCGCGCCTGGTCGAGCAGCTGATCCACCACCGCCAGCTGGCCAGCGCGGCGCAGTCGCTGCACGCGCATGTGCACATCGCGTCCGGCGCCGGCGACGCCGAACTCTCCGCCGCCGCCAGCCAGGTCGAATTCCTGCTGACCCACGACGTGCTGACCGGCCTCGCCAACCGCCAGTCGCTGGTGCGCGCGATCGGGGACAGCCTCGCCGCATGGAAGAAAGACCGGGTGCAGACCCTGGTCGCGACCCTCAACCTCGACAAGTTCAAGCGCCTCAACGAGCTGCTCGGCCACCACGCCGGCGACAAGGCCCTGGTGGCGATCACCTGGACCCTGCAGAACCTGCTGCGCCCGGGCGACGTGCTGGCGCGCGCCGGCAACGACGAATTCGTGCTGCTGCTGCCCGGCCTGGGCGACGACAGCATCGCGCGCGATCGCCTGCGCCAGCTGATGCAGGCGGTCAACCGCGAATTCCGCACGCCGGGCGGCACCATTCCGCTCACCTGCAGCGTCGGCTACGCGATCTTCCCGGAGGACGGCGAGGACGGCGACGTGCTGCTCAACCGCGCCGCCATGGCCACCCGGCGCGCCAAGGAATTCGGCGGCGGCCAGATCCAGCGCTTCTCGGGAGAGCTGAACCAGGCGGTCGAGCGCAAGATGACGCTGGAGACGCAACTGCGCCGCGCGCTCGCCAACGACGAGCTGCACCTGGTCTACCAGCCCAAGGTGGCGCTGCGCGGCGGCGCCGTGGCCGGCCTCGAAGTGCTGCTGCGCTGGCGCCATCCGCAGCACGGCACCATCTCGCCGGTCGAGTTCATCCCCATCGCGGAGGATTCCGGCCTGATCGTGCCGATCGGCGAATGGGTGCTGCGAAAGGCCGTGGCCCAGAGCTGCGCCTGGCGCGCCGCCGGCCTGCCGCAGGTGCCGATCGCGGTCAACCTGTCGGCGCGCCAGTTCCTGCACACCGATATCGTCGGCACCGTCGGCGCCGTGATGCGCGAGGCGCGGTTGCCGCCCGGCGTGCTGGAACTCGAACTGACCGAGAGCATGTCGATCGGCGACCCGCAGCGCAGCGCCGCCCTGATGCGCGAACTGCGCGAGCTTGGCCTGACGCTCAGCATCGACGATTTCGGCACCGGCTATTCCAGCCTCAGCTACCTCAAGCGGCTGCCGGTCGACAAGCTCAAGATCGACCGCTCCTTCGTGCTCGACGTCGACCAGAGCAGCGAATCGCTGGCCATGGTCAAGGCCATCATCGCGATGGCGCACAGCCTGCACATGGAAGTGATCGCCGAGGGCGTCGACCGCATCGGCCAGCTCGAGGCGCTGCGCGCGGCGGGCTGCGACCAGATCCAGGGCTACTATTTCAGCCAGCCGCTCGACGCCGCCGCCTGCGCCGACTACCTGCTGCTGCACGCGGCGCCGGCGGCCAGCAGCATTGCCTCCTGATTACGCGTCGTCGGCCTGCGGACCGGCCTGCGCCGCCGTCCCCAGGCCGAGCACGCCGCGCAGCCAGGCCAGTCCCTGCGCATCCTCGCCCAGCAGCGCCAGCTCCTCGCCCGAGAAGCGCTGGACGATGTGCTGCGAGCAGTTGAAGTCCAGCGCCTCGAGCGTGATCACATACGCCCTTTCGATGCGCGCGCGGTAGCCCGGCAGCGCCAGGCGTTCGAACAGGGCCGGATCCTCGTCCGGGTGGACGATGCGCGCCCGGCCCCAGAGTTTCAGGCGTGCGCGCGCCGCGTAATCCATCAGGATCAGCATCACGCGGCCATCGTGTTCCAGATTGCCGGCCGAGATGTACTGGCGGTTGCCGGAAAAATCCGCGAAGCCGATGGTGTGCTCGTCGAGCACTTTCAAGAAGCCGCGCGGTCCGCCGCGGTGCTGTACATAAGGCCAGCCGTTCTCGCCGGTGCTTGCCATGAAGACGGTCTCGACGTGCTCGATGAAGGCGCGGTCGCTCGGCGACACGGTATCGCGTGCGACCGGATCGGCGTCGAGACGGGCGTTGGCGGTGCGGCTGCCGTAGCGCTCCTGCGCTGCACGCACGGAAGGGGTATAGGCAATGCTGGAAAAGGCGCGGGACATGGGCGGTTCCTCATGGCGTTGATTGCTGACAGGAACGACTATCGGCCATGGGCAGGGAAAACGGAAGCAGCGCCGCCCGCATATATCTTTTTCTCCAGGCGAAACAATCTGCCCGCAAGCCTGCCTGCTTCTGCCAAATCGCCCCGCAAGGCAGCCCCAAACGCAAGGCGGGCGCGTATGCGCAGCGCATCGTTTCTCCTTGCGAAACAATCTATTACCTTCCGCACCGATTCTCATCGCGGGAACCAGGGGCGACACTGCATCCGTCCACTGACCAGGGGACCGCCGCCACGGCAGCGCCACTTGATAAGAAGGGAATCGATCATGACTTTCGCACTTGCCCGTCAAACGCATCGCCTGGCCATCGGCCTGGTGTTCGCCGCCGCTGCCGCCACGGCCCTCAGCGCCACTGCCACCGCCGCCGCGCCGGAAGCCAAGGCCATCCCGGCCGCCGCCGCCTCGGACGTCAGCTACCACACCGTCGACATCGACGGCGTAAAAGTGTTCTACCGCGAGGCCGGCCCCAGGAACGCCCCCACCGTCCTGCTGCTGCACGGCTTCCCGACTTCCTCGCACATGTTCCGCGAGCTGATCCCGCGCCTGGCCGACCGCTACCACGTGATCGCTCCCGACTATCCCGGCTACGGCCAGAGCGGCCAGCCGCCGATGGACAAGTTCGAGTACAGCTTCGACAAGCTGGCCTCGGTGGTCGACAAGCTCACCGTCAAGCTCGGACTGGACCGCTACGCGATGTACGTGCAGGACTATGGCGCGCCGGTCGGCTACCGCCTGGCCGCGGCCCACCCGGAACGCATCAGCGCCATCGTGGTCCAGAACGGCAATGCCTACGACGAGGGCCTCGACAACGACTTCTGGGTGCCGGCCAAGGCCTACTGGAAGGACAAGTCGGAAGCCAATGCGGCCAAGCTGCGCCCGCTATTCGAAGCCGATGCCACCAGATGGCAATACACCGAGGGCTACCGCGATCCGGCGACCCACGTCAGCCCCGATTCCGCGGTCCTCGACCAGGCCTATATGGACCGCCCGGGCAACAAGGAAATCCAGCTCGCCATGTTCTACAGCTACGGCAGCAACCCGCCCCACTATCCGGAATGGCAGGCCTATTTCCGCAAGCACCAGCCGCCGATGCTGATCGTCTGGGGCAAGAACGACAAGATCTTCCCGGCCGCCGGCGCCGCGCCCTACCTGCGCGACCTGCCCAGGGCCGAGCTGCACCTGCTCGACACCGGCCACTTCGCGCTGGAAGAGGACGGCGACAAGATCGCCGGGCTGATGCGCGATTTCCTGGCGCGAAACGTCAAGCGCTGATACTGCGTCCACGCTGGAAGTTGCCTATAAAGTAATTAATTGCGACTTCCAGCAAGAAATTTTAGAGGGGACTATGATGATCGTCATACCAGTTCTTGTTTGATATCAAGCGCTGGCCACTGACGAGGAGACAACGACATGCGGTACTTGCTAGCCCTTCCCTTCATCGGACTGCTGTGGACGCCGTTCTACAACCACGAACTGCCCAGCCTGTTCGGCTTTCCCTTCTTCTACTGGTACCAGTTCCTGTGGGTGCCGATCACCTCGCTGATCATCGGCCTGGTCTACCTGGACGACAGGAAGAAGGGAGTGAAGTGATGGGATCGCAGATCAACTGGACCGCCCTGTGGGTCTTCCTCGGTTTCTTCGTGCTGGTGACCGTGATGGGTTTCTGGGCCTCGCGCTGGATGGCCGGTCCCGCCAACAAGGGCGCCCACCTCGACGAGTGGGGCCTGGGCGGGCGCAACTTCGGCGCCTGGATCACCTGGTTCCTGGTCGGCGGCGACTTCTATACCGCCTACACCGTGATCGCGGTGCCGGCCCTGGTGTACGCGGTCGGCGCCTACGGCTTCTTCGCCCTGCCCTATACCATCCTGGTGTACCCGATCGTCTTCCTGATCATGCCCAGGCTATGGCAGGCGGCCGCCAAGGCCGGGCACGTCACCGCCGCCGACGTGGTCTACGGCAGCTATCGTTCGCGCCCGCTGGAACTGGCGGTGGCGCTCACCGGCGTGGTCGCGACCATGCCCTACATCGCGCTGCAGCTGGTCGGCATGGAAGTGGTGATCAAGGCGCTCGGCCTGACCGGCGAGCTGCCGCTGGCCGCCGCCTTCATCGTGCTGGCCCTGTACACCTATTCGGCCGGCCTGCGCGCGCCGGCGCTGATCGCCTTCGTGAAGGACCTGATGATCTACATCGTGGTGCTGGTGGCGGTGGTGCTGGTGCCGCTCAAGCTGGGGGGCTACGCCGCCATCTTCCGCGAAGCCGGCGAAGCCTTCGCGGCCAAGGGCGGCGCCACCGGCACCGGCCTGCAGGCCGCGCAGCTGCTGCCCTACGCCACCCTGGCGCTGGGTTCGGCGCTGGCCGCCTTCATGTATCCGCACACGCTCACCGGCATCTTCGCCGCCAGGGATGCCGACACCATCCGCAAGAACGCGATCTTCCTGCCGGCCTACACCATCCTGCTCGGCCTGATCGCCCTGCTCGGCTACATGGCCTACGCCGCCCACATCAAGGTCGAGTCGAACAACGACGTGGTGCCGGCCCTGTTCAGCGCCCTGTTCCCGTCCTGGTTCACCGGCTTCGCCTTCGCCTCGATCGCGATCGGCGCACTGGTGCCGGCGGCGGTGATGTCGATCGGCGCGGCCAACCTGTTCACCCGTAACTTCTGGAAGCCCTACGTCAATCCGAACGTCGACCCGGCCGGGGAAGCCAAGGTCGCCAAGATGGTGTCGCTGGTGGTCAAGGTCGGCGCCCTGGTCTTCATCCTGGTCCTGCCCACCAAGTTCGCCCTCGACCTGCAGCTGCTGGGCGGCGTCTGGATCCTGCAGACCTTCCCGGCCGTGGTGTTCGGCCTGTTCTGGCGCCGCTTCTCGGCCGGCCCGCTGCTGGCGGGATGGGCGGTCGGCATCGTCGGCGGTTCCTGGCTGGCCTTCAGCGACGGCGTCAAGCCGGTTCACAGCTTCCACGTCGGCGACACCGCGCTCACCGTCTACACCGGCCTGTTCGCCCTGGCCGTCAATATCATCGTCGTCCTCGTCCTGCAGGCGCTGGCCGGCAAGCGCCAGGCCTGATCCGCCGCGCGTTCCCGCCCCTTCCCGCCTTCATCGCCCGCTATTCCCCGCAGCTGCCGCGCCCCGCGCGCGGCAGCTGCATTGTTCCTTTCCAACACTTCCGTTTGCGTACGCGCATCCCATTTGTACAATTGTGCCTTACCCATTACAATTGATTACACTCGTGACATGGCGGCTTGCCAATCTGCAGGCAAGACGCCAGCTGTCTCCCGCATCCGCGCAGCCGCAAGGCCGCGGACCGCCCCAACTTCAGTAGGATAAGCAACAACAGAATGCGTTACTCGAGTAACCATAAAGCCGAAACGCGGCGACGCATCATCGGCGAGGCATCGCGCCGTTTCCGCAAGGATGGCGTGGAAGGCACTGGCCTGGTCCCTCTGATGAAGGCCCTGGGCCTGACCCATGGCGGCTTCTATGCCCACTTCGCGTCGAAGGACGCACTGGTGCAGGCTTCGCTCGAAGCCGCCGCCAGCCAGAGCTTCGAGCGCTGGCCCGACCCCCAGGATACCGAACAACTGCTTGCATTCGTGGCGGACTACCTGTCGCCCAAGCACCGCGACGAGCCGGGCGAAGGCTGCGCCCTGCCGACCCTGTCGGCCGAGCTCGGCCTGCGCGGTGCGGCCAGCGAGACCAGCAACGCCATCGTCGCACGCATGGCCGAACGCCTCGAAGGCTGCGAAGTGCGCGGCGCTTCCGGCGACAGCGGCATCGTCGCGCTGGCCGCGATGGTCGGCGCGATCACGCTGGCCCGCGCCGTCGCGGACGAAGCCACCTCGGACCGTATCCTCGAGGCCGTGCGCGCCGCGATCCAGCCGCCCAAGGGCGACTGAGCTCAGGCCGCGCGGCGTGCCACCTCGGCCCCGCCGAAGATCAGCTGCTGCACCATCGGCTTGTCCGTGAAACGCTGCGGGAAGATCGGCGCCAGGCCGCTCGCCGCATCGAGCCGCGCCACGTGCGCGGCGTCCAGCGTCACGCCCAGCGCGTCCAGGTTGTCGAGCGCCTGCGCCAGCGTGCGCGCGCCGATCACGGGCGCCGTCACGGCCGGATTCAGCAGGGTCCAGGCCAGCGCCACCTGGGCCGCGCTGGCGCCAAGCTCGCGCGCCACCGCCACCACTTCCGCCGCGATGCCCAGCGAAGTCTCGTTGAGCAGGCCCGACGAGGCGATGACGCCCTTGCGCGTGCTCGCCACCTCCCGCCCGCCCTGCGTATCCAGGTCGGCCTTGCCGTACTTGCCGCTCAGGATGCCGCCGCCCAGCGGCGACCAGGGCATCACGCCCAGTCCCAGTGCGCGCGCCATCGGCAACAGCTCGTGCTCGACGCTGCGCTCGACCAGGCTGTATTCGATCTGCAGCGCCACCAGCGGCGACCAGCCGCGCAGATCGGCCATGGTCTGCAGCTGCGCCACGCGCCAGGCCGGGGTATTGCAGATGCCCAGGTAGAGTACCTTCCCGGCGCGCACCAGGTCGTCCAGCGCGCGCAGCACTTCCTCCGGCGCCGTGCTGTCGTCCCAGGCGTGCAGGTGCAGCAGTTCGATGCGGTCGGTGCCGAGCTGGCGCAGGCTCTGCTCGACCGAGCGCACCAGGTTCATGCGGTGGTTGCCGCCCGCGTTCGGGTCGCCCGGCTGGCGCGCCATGGTGAACTTGGTCGACAGGACGATGCGGTCGCGCTGCCCCTGCATCAGCTTGCCGAGCATGCGTTCGGCCGCGCCATTCGTGTAGTTGACCGCGGTATCGACGAAGTTGCCGCCGCGGTCGACGTAGGCCGCGAAGATGCGCCCCGCCTCGGCCTCGTCGGCGCCCCAGCCCCAGTCCTGGCCGAAGGTCATGGTGCCCAGCGCCAGCGGCGAGACGCGCAGGCCCGAGCGGCCCAGCAGGCGATAGTGGTCCAGTGCGAGTGTGTCGTTCATGGTGTGTTCCTTGCGGTGGGTGGAGAATGGAGCACAGTGTGGGACCGCAGCCGATTGCTCCGGTAGCGCGAATGTCGCGCATGCTTGCACGATCGTCCGGCGGTCGCGCGCCGCGCCTCCAGGCTGCTATCCTTGATGCCATGGAAACGCTTGCACGACTTGCCGGCATCATCGCCCGCCACGCCCCCACCGACGGCGCCCACGACACTCCGCTGCCGGGCGTGAGCCTGCTGCGCGCCTCCGCGCCCACCATGCCCATGCCGGTCGTCTACGCGCCGACGCTGTGCCTGGTGGCCCAGGGCCGCAAGCAGGCCGTGCTCGGCAGCACCGCCTACGTCTACGACGCCGCCAACTACCTGGTCGCCTCGGTCGACCTGCCGGTGATGGGCGCGGTGATCGAGGCCAGCCCGGACCGGCCCTATCTGTGCCTGCGCCTGGACCTGGACATGGCGGCCCTGTCCGACCTGGCGCTGCGCCATCCGCCGGCCGCAGCGCTGCCGGACGGCGCAGGGCCCGGCCTGAGCCTGCACCGCAGCACGCCCGAACTGCAGGACGCCGCGCTGCGCCTGGCAGCCCTGCTCGATACGCCGGCCGACATCGACGCGCTGGCCCCGCTGGTGCTGCGCGAGATCCTGTACCGCCTGCTCACCGGCCCGGACCAGCACGCGGTTCGCCAGATGGCCCAGGCCAACAGCCGCCTGAGCGCCATCGCGCGCGCCATCGTCTGGCTGCGCGCCCACTATGCGCAGGAATGCCGCATCGACGAGCTGGCCGGGGTGGCGCGCATGAGCCGCTCGACCTTCCACGCACGTTTCAAGGCGGTGACGGCAATGAGTCCGCTGGAATTCCGCACCCAGCTGCGCATGCAGGAGGCGCGCCGCATGATGGTGGCCGAGGGCCTGGACGCGGCCAGCGCCGGTTTCCGGGTCGGCTACGAAAGCCCCTCGCAATTCAGCCGCGACTACGTGCGGCTGTTCGGCGCGCCGCCGGCCAAGGATGCGCAGCGCCTGCGCGCCGAGGGCCTGGCGCCGGCGCACTAGCCGGCGCGCTGTCTTGCGGCAGATACATAAAGCGACAAATCTCCCAAAATGATTACTTGACAAGATAATTTCCTAGTATCATCTCGGCCGGATTCGCCTGATAAATACACCAACCTTTCTCGTCCATGAATAAACTCGTTTCGCTCGTCGCAGCCCTGGCACTGGCAGGCTGCGGCAGTGGCGGCGGTGGCGGTGGCGGCGGCAGCGCCGCGCCTGGCAGCCCCGCGCCCGGCGCCACCACCCCGACGACGCCGGCAGCGCCGTCCACGACCGGCCTGTCGGTCTCCTTCGACAAAACCTCGCTGAACTTCGATTTCCTGGAAGGCTCGGCGCCGTCCCCGCAGACCGTCATCGGCAGCGCCAGGGGCAGCACCGACAAGGACATCCTGATGGGGGCCGAAGTCAACGGCACCGGCATCGCGACGCCGATCCGGGTGCTCGTCGACCAGGCCCTGCGCACCGCCACCATCGACATCGCGCCGCAGGCCGGGCTGGCGGCCGGCAGCTATGGCGGCAGCATCAAGCTGCTGGCCTGCGCCAACCAGGCCTGCACCGTGCAGCACGGCGGCTCGCCCTACACCCTGCCCTATACCATCACGGTGCGCCCGGGCCTGAAACCTTCCGGCAGCTCGCTGTCCCTGGCCGCCGCGGAAACCGGCGTCAGCGGACTGGGCACGATCGGCTTCACGCCGCCCGGCAGCGGCACCGTGACGGCCAGCGTGGATTACCTGAACGGCCAGGCCGGCTGGCTCGATGCCCAGGTCAGCGGCGCGAACCTGCTGGTGCGGGCGAACGCCGCCGCCCTGGCGCCCGGCAGCTACCAGGCGAACGTGCGCCTGGCCGCCTCCGCCACCGGCCAGGTCGTGACGATTCCGGTCCAGCTAGCGGTCGGCTCCGGCCTCACGGTGGCCGAGAACGGCGCCTTCAAGGTGACCAGCGGACTGCTCGCCAGCAGCCTGCAGGGCCAGGTCATGATCGCCCTGGCGCCGGGCGCCGCCGCCACCACCTGGAGCGCGAGCAGCGACCAGCCCTGGCTCAGGATGTCGCGCGCAAGCGGCGACTTCACGACCCAGCCGAGCTGGGAACTCGACTTCGCCGCCTTCGACGCACTGCCGAACAAGGCCCACTACACCGCGCACATCCGCGTCGCCACCAACAGCACGCTGCCGGCCAAGGTCTACACCCTCGACGTGCACAAGGCCCTGGCCGAGCTCACCGGGCTGGACGCGCTGGCCCTGCTGCCCGGCCAGGGCGGCGACGTCCTGCTCTACGGCGACGGCATGTACAGCAGCCTGGCCTATGGCATTTACGGCGTGAGCGTCGGCGCCCCCGTCACCGCCGTCGCCAACCTCAGCGAGAAGGTGACGCGGCTGACGCTGCCGGCGCTGCCGGCCGGCCGCTACAACGTGACCCTGAAAGCCAACTCGGGCCTGTCCACCGCGACCAAGCAGATCATCGTGGCGGCCGGCGCCAGCTACGCCTACCAGTCGCTCGACACCGAGGGCCGCAAGTCGGCCATGGTCTGGGACGCCGCCAGCAAGAGTGTCTTCGTGGTCAACCAGACCCTGAAGAGCGTGATGCGCTACGCCGACGTCAACGGCCGCTTCCAGCTGGCGACCACGCGCAGCTTCCCGGCGGTCGACAGCATCGGCATGACGCCGGACCGCAGCGCCCTGGTGCTGCTGTCGGGTTCCAGCACGGTCTACAAGCTGTCGCCGACCGACCTGTCGACGCAGAAGACCCTGAAGCTGAGCTCCTACGGCGGCGGCGCCAACGAGCTGTCCACGCCGCTGACCATCATGGGCGACAACCGCCTGATGCACCCCTCGTTCGGCTGGGTCGACCTGGACAGCGGCGCGACCACGCCGCTGGCCTTCGAGAACGCCTGGCAGAGCAGCGGCGCGGCTTCCTGGGGCGCGGTGTCGGGCGACGGCATGCGCATGATCCGTCCGGATTCCGGCCTGTATTCGCCGAGCGGCCCGATCTATCGCACGGAAGTGGGCAGCGACAAGTTCAGCGCCTACAACAGCACCACGACGCCCTACTTCTACCGCTACGCCGTCAACCATGACGGCAGCGCATGGTGGCTGGAAGGCAATGTGGTCGACTTCGACCTGAATCTGCGCGGCCGCACCGTGCTGCCCGACGGCTGGCTGGCCAACCAGGCCGCCATGTCGCGCGACGGCAGCCGCCTGGTCCAGTTCGCCCAGAGCGCCGTCGCCGGCACCAAACCGCGCGTCTACGTGTTCGACACCAGCCGGGCGATGACCACCGAAGTCAACTTCCCGGTGCTCGGCTACGTCGAATTCGCCGAGCTGCCGAACTGCCCCTACTCCAGCAACAGCGGCTACTACGACGGCTGCTACACCTTCGAGACCCGCATGGCCCTGTCGGACGACGGCAAGACCGTGTTCATCGCCGGCGACAGGAAGTTCGTCGTGGTGCCGCTGCCGGCCAGGCTGGCGCCAGTGGCCAGCGGCAGCGGCAGCGGCAGCGCCAGCGCCAGCCGCGCACGTTCGGTGCTGAGCGGCGAGACCGTCATCCGCGCGCAGCATCCTTGACCGGAACGCCCAGCGCCACGCCGGCCGGGGCGCCGGCGTCCTCGTTGCCCACCGGCGCCTGAGGCGCCGCGCCGTGTTCCAGCACGGCGCGCGCCCGCCCCAGGTCCAGCACTCCCTCCCAGCGCGCCACCACGACGGTCGCCACGCCGTTGCCGACCAGGTTGGTCAGCGCACGCGCTTCGTTCAGGAAGCGGTCCACCCCCAGCAGCAGCACCAGGCCCTCGACGGGGATCCGGTGCATCGAGGCCAGGGTCGCGGCCAGCGCCACGAAGCCGGCGCCGGCGACGCCGGCCGATCCCTTGGACGTAAAAAGCAGCACGCCCAGCAGCACCAGCTGGTCCGACAGGCCCAGGTCGATGTTCATGGCCTGGGCCAGGAAGATGGCTGCCATGGTGAGGTAGATCGCCGTGCCGTCGGCATTGAAGGCATAACCGGTCGGCAGCACCAGGCCGACTACCGGCTTCGGAATGCCCATTCGCTCCAGCTTGACCAGCATCTGCGGCAGCACTGCCTCGGTCGAGGCGGTGCCCAGCGTCACCAGCAATTCATCCTTGATATAGCGCAGGAACCTGAACAAGGACAGGCCGCACAGTCGCATCGCCGTTCCCAGCACCAGCACGATGAAGGCGGCCGAGGTGAGGTAGAGGCACAGCACCAGCTCGCCGTACGAGGCCAGCGTGCCGATGCCGTACTTCCCGACCGTGAAGGCCATGCCGCCGAAGGCGCCGAGCGGCGCCACGAACATCGCCAGGCGCACGACGCCGAACATCCCCTGGAGGAACATGTCGAGCATGTCGACGAAGGGTTCGACGGGCTTGCCGAGGCGCGCCAGCGCGATCGCCAGCAGCAGCGAGAAGAAGATAATCGGCAGCATGTCGCCGTTGGCGAAGGCGCCGACCACGCTGTTCGGCACGATGTTCATGATGAAGTCGAGCGCGCCGCCCTGGTGCTGGGCCTTTTGCGCATAGGCCGCGACGCCGGACCCGTCAAGATGGGCAGGGTCGATGTCCATGTTCGCGCCGGGGCGCAGCAGGTTGACGACGACCAGGCCGATGGCCAGCGCCAGGGTGGAGGCGAACTCGAAATACAGGATCGCCTTCAGCCCCACGCGTCCGGCCGCATGGACGTCGTTCATGCGCGCGATGCCGACCACGATGGACGCGAAGATGATCGGCGCCAGCAGCATCTTGATCAGCTTGATGAACAGCTCGCCCAGGGGCTTGAGCTGGGCGCCGAGCTCGGGGGCAAGGTGCCCCAGCAGGGTGCCCGCGACAATCGCGATCAGCACCTGCACGTACAGTTTCGATAGATATTTTCCAGCCAGGGTGGTTCGCATCATGGTCTCCTTTTGCGAATGGGTCCCGGCCGCGCCTCTTTGGCGGGCGCTGCGGCCGGTCGGCGTCAGGCGGACAGCTTCTGCATCACGGCGTACAGGTCGGCCTTGCCCTCGAAGCCGATCCCCGGCAGGTCCGGCATGTGGATGAAACCGTTGTCGACCGCGACGCCATCCGGGAAGCCGCCGAAGGGCTGGAACAGGTCGGGGTAGGATTCGTTGCCGCCCAGGCCCAGGCCGGCCGCGATGTTCAGCGACATCTGGTGACCGCCATGCGGGATACAGCGGCGCGGCGACCAGCCGTGCTCGCGCAGCATGTCGAGCGTGCGCAGGTATTCCACCAGGCCGTACGAGAGCGCGCAGTCGAACTGCAGCCAGTCGCGGTCGGCGCGCATGCCGCCGTAGCGGATCAGGTTGCGCGCATCCTGCATCGAGAACAGGTCCTCGCCGGTGGCCATCGGGTTCTTGTAGTAGTTGCGCAAGGTCGCCTGCAGCTCGAAGTCGAGCGGGTCGCCGGGTTCCTCGTACCAGAACAGGTCGTACTGCGACAGCGCCTTGGCATACTGGATTGCGGTATCGAGGTCGAAGCGGCCGTTGGCGTCCACCGCCAGCTTCTGGCCGTCGCCCAGCACCGACAGGATCGAATCGATGCGGCGCAGGTCTTCGTCGAGCGAGGCCCCGCCGATCTTCTTCTTGACCACCGTGTAGCCGCGGTCGACGTAGCTGCGCATCTCGTCCTTGAGCTTGTCGTGATCCTGGCCCGGATAGTAGTAGCCGCCGGCGGCGTAGACGAATACCTTGCGCTCCGGCTTGCCGTCGCCGTAGCGCTCGGCCAACAGCTGGAACAAGGGCTTGCCAGCGATCTTGGCGACGGCATCCCAGACCGCCATGTCGATGGTGCCGATGGCCACCGAGCGCTCGCCGTGGCCGCCCGGCTTTTCGTTCTTGAACATGCAGTCCCAGATCTTGTGGGGGTCGAGGTTGGCGCCGCTATCGTCGACCAGGGAATCGGGATCGGCTTCGAGGATGCGCGGGATGAAGCGCTCGCGCATCAGCTTGCCCTGGCCATAGCGGCCATTCGAATTGAAGCCGTAGCCCACGACCGGCCGGCCGTCCCTGACCACGTCGGTGATCACGGCCACCAGGCTCAGGGTCATCTTGCTGAAGTCGATATAGGCATTGCGGATGGGGGAGCTGATGGGGAGGGTCTGCTCACGGATTGCGACGATTTTCACGGGTGTCTCCTGGTTCGGCTGGTGAATGAGTCATAGCGTAAGCGCCGGGAAGCCCTCTATAATTTCCTTCAATTTAATTATCAATTGAGCCGAAGTGAAGAGTGATCCGACCTCCGACATGCAGTTCTTCGTGCTGGTGGCGCGCCACGGCAGCCTGGCCGCGGCCGCGCGCGCGGTCGACCTGACCCCGCCGGCGGCCACCAAGCGCCTGGCCGCGCTGGAGGCGCGCCTGGGTGTGCGCCTGCTGAACCGCACTACGCGCAGCCTGAGCCTGACCAGCGAAGGCGAGACCTACCTGCAGCACGCGACCCGCATCCTGGCCGAGATCCGCGAGATGGAAGACGCCGTGTCGCAGGGCCGCGCCACCCCGCGCGGACTGTTGCGGGTGAACGCGACGCTCGGCTTCGGCCGCACCACGATCGCGCCGCTGGTATCGGCCTTCGCCCAGCGCTACCCGGAAGTGGAAGTGCAGATGGAGGTGACCGACCGGCCGGTCGACCTGGTGGAGAGCGGCTTCGACCTGGCGATCCGTTTCGGCGCCCTGCCCGACAAACGCCTGAACGCGCGCCGCATCATGTCGAACCGGCGCTTCCTGTGCGCCTCGCCGGCCTATCTCGAACGCCAGGGCATGCCCGCAAGCCTGGCCGACCTGGCGCGGCACCGCTGCATCATCCACCGCCAGAACGACGACGCCTACGGCATCTGGCGCTTCCTGCACCAGGACCATACCGAAGTCGTGAAGGTGCACGGCGCCTTGTCCAGCAACGACGGCGACATCGTGCTGGGCTGGGCGCTCGATGGCCACGGCATCCTGATCCGCTCCGAGTGGGACCTGGCCAGGTACCTCGACAGCGGCCGCCTGCGCGTGGTGCTGCCCGAATTCACCCTGCCGGCGGCCGACCTGTTCGTCTACTACCCGAGCCGGCGCAACCAGACCATCAGGGCGCGCGCCTTCATCGACTTCCTGGTCGAGCACTTCCAGGCGCCGCCGGCGACGCCGAAGCCGAACCGTCCGCCCCGATGAGGCGCAGGCGCGGCCGGCGTTGCCGCCAGCCTCAGGAATGCACGCGCGCCAGGCGCACGGCCACCGCGGTCGCGGTCCCGGGCCAGGCGGCGACTCCTTGCACGAGAGTCCCCGCATAAGAATTTGCCAGGTCAGACATTTTCGATATAAACCGTTTTTATCGATGAATTTTTCGGCGCAAGCGATACCGATGTCGGGATCGTTCGACCGCATTTGATTGCCATGATGACAACAACTCCTTACTCAGGGTGCCGAAGGCGGTTCAGGTCTCAACACGCTTTCTTTTGTAATCAAGGGCTTGGCATCCGATGCGGCCGAAAGCCGCGCAGGCGCGCAAGCCGGCCGCCGGCTTTGACAAGGGCAAACACCCTGGCCTACATTGCATCTTTTACACAACAATATGCTGGAGACATGCGACAACTGTTCATTGGCCTGGCCC
>Ga0265780_10002471_pt1 | contig 24991 bp, 25 predicted proteins | sample P1T30metagenome_FD_192432 | JGI IMG/M metagenome (GOLD analysis project Ga0265780, IMG submission 192432) | Plant litter microbial communities from East Loma Ridge, Irvine, California - P1 T30 | ecosystem: Environmental > Terrestrial > Plant litter > Unclassified | place: USA: California... | reverse complement strand
CCGACCCCAACGCCGGCTCCGGCAAGATCGGTGCCTGCTGCCCCGAGATGGACATCTGGGAGGCCAACTCCATCTCCACTGCCTACACTCCCCATCCTTGCAAGGGCACTGGTCTCCAGGAGTGCACCGACGAAGTCAGCTGCGGTGACGGCGACAACCGCTACGGCGGACTTTGCGACAAGGACGGCTGTGACTTCAACAGCTACCGCATGGGCGTCAAAGACTTCTACGGCCCCGGCATGACTCTCGACACCACCAAGAAGATGACCGTCGTCACCCAGTTCATCGGCTCCGGCTCCAGCCTCTCTGATATCAAGCGCTTCTACATCCAGGGCGGAAAGGTCTTCAAGAACTCCGACTCCGCTATTGAGGGCGTCTCCGGTAACTCCATCACCGAGTCTTTCTGTGAAGCGCAGAAGACCACTTTCGGTGACACAAACTCCTTCAAGACCCTTGGCGGCCTCAACGGAATGGGTGCTTCGCTTGCTCGCGGACACGTCCTCGTCATGTCCCTCTGGGACGACCATGCGGTCAACATGCTCTGGCTCGACTCCACCTACCCTACCGATGCTAGCCCTGACAAGCTTGGTGCCGCCCGTGGTACCTGCGCTACTGACTCTGGCAAGCCTGAGGATGTTGAGGCTAACTCTCCTGGCGCCACTGTCGTCTTCTCCAACATCAAGTTCGGTCCCATTGGCTCTACCTTCGCTCAGCCCGCATAAGCGCTCGATGGGGTTGTTGGATGAGATGCTGGAAAGGCACTGGAGCTCGGTACTGTAAGAGCTCGTGGATTTCTTCTGGCTTTCCTCTCGTTTGGCTTCGCAATTGTATATACTTGTGGTGGATCTGGAAGTGTGCATATAGAGACAAATTGACTGCATTCGTTATATTGAACGTGCCAACTGTGAGATTCGTGTGTGCAGCTCTATGACTTCCTATTGTTCGTTTGCCAAAGCCCTCACTCGCTTTTTGTAGCTCTCAAAGCCCCTGTTGCAATCCTTGATCTCGTCAAGTAAGCCTTTGACCTCGCGGTTGCGTTGGTTCACCGCACGCTGAAGCTTCGCATTCTCTGCTCTCAGCCTAGTAACCTCGTCGTTGACTGGGGTGATCTGAAATTCCATATCTTCAATGCTTTCTTTAAGGCTCTCTTTCTCTCGTCGCAGTATATGCATCTCCTCGCCCATCGTCTTGAGTGTAGCAGCATGGTCGGCGCTCCGATGCTCTGCTGCCTGTCGAAGTTGGGTGATAGCTTGTTCATGAGTACGAGTGCGCTCAGCAAGCTCGTTCCGGAGGTGGTCGTTATCGTGTTGAAGCCGCTCGTAGCCCTGAGCGAAGGCATTCAGACTGGCAAGATCCTACGTTCCTAAATTAGCATGACAAATTCATACACGTATGGATACTCGGTACGTACAGGTATTGAGCGGTTCTGCGCACTTTCGTCGCGCGAATCGTGCATTGCCTCTTCGCGTTTGAGTGCCATGTTGTTGATGACTGATTAAGGATTTCGGCGGTATCATTCAGTGACAAGAAGAGATTGGTGGACTGAGCCTCACCAGATAGTGTTGTTGATGAAATGTGATTGAGCCGAATAAGATAACGAAGAGGTGAACGCTCACATGAGCGGCGAAAGTGAGGGCATCGCTAAATTTCCGCGCACTTTTGCAGCTCACACCCCCGTCTGACTAATGCAGCCAAACCCATCCCCCTCGCCTGATATGTCTCGGAGAACAATGGGAAGTCGTTGCATGCAACAATCTCGATACATCCTTGAGCACCAATAACAGCATGCTTTTTCGATCTCAACACCCTGTTCACCCAAGTATTCCCTGAGATGCTGTCTTCAGTGTAATGTCGCTCGTTCTGTTCAAATTTCGGGTGAAGCATGGGTAGCGTGACGGTGACGTCGAGATTGGGACGAGTACTTAGTTGTGTGAGAAGAGGGTTGAGGGTCGAGCGCTCGTTGACCATGACCCAGAATTGCGGCTCATTATGATCGAGCCACAATCCCAGCTTCTTGAGAGCTTCGAAACGACCGAGAATGGAGCCCAAATGTTGCCAAAGACGTGCTGGCTGCGTTGCTGGACCTATGTCTGAGGATGTAGGACCGTTGCCTGGAAGTCGTTCCGCTGAATGGAAGAAAGCTAACGGAAGCTTGAGCGTGATACTCAGACGGCTAACATTCGATACTGGCATGTTCGCAAATTCGGAAGGGACCGGCACGGTTACCTCCGAAGCTCTTGCCCAGTAATTGATGAGGTCCAGGTCAGAGACATGAATAGTCGAAGTACGAGCAAGGAGATCGTACACTTCATTACGACTAGTGACGTGAGCGCTTGACACCAAGTCTTCTAATGTACTTACAAGCCCTGGAAAATGTTCAGAAGATCGGGAATGTCCGTACAGTCAGTCAACAAGAAGTGTGATAACGAGGTGTGTTCCTCGCACGACCAGTGAAGACCCCAGGTTGACTGTAAACGACGGGCGTACACAGACGTGGGCACGCGAACTTGCCAAGTCTCGTCGGTGTATTCAATGTCGTAACTAGATACATCGCCACGGAAAGGGGCACCGTCCTGAATACAGGCCGATGCAAGAAGCGTGCCATTACGGAGGCGTACGTGGACGTCGTTAGGCAGCAGGTATGAGTAAATCTGAAGCCGGAGTTCTGTAGGTAGGCGTAACAGTGCGCTTTGGCTTTGCGGCATTCTGAGGGGGGAGATCTAAGTAACAAGTCTGGTGTAACGGAGGACGGTGTGATGGAGGACTGGTTGCGGAGGTTGTGACGTGCTCTCCAATGCGTTGCGGCACAGCGATAGCTAACCCGAAGAGGCTAGTGATTATATGGAGGGAAGGAGCACTTGAGTACTGTACTCAATCCTTGAACTGAGATGAGTTGTTGAAGAACACACAGCCTCATGCGCTGGTCGAAGTGAGAATGACTGATGTATGCGGACCTAAATTGCGTCTGAGATCGACAAATGATCAGCTCCCGATGTATCGTCTTCCACCTACAATTAATCGAAGGTTGCGCAAGATTGTCAGCATCACACCACATACCCGTGAACATACCATTCACAAACATCCGTAACAAAAAAATACAATTGCCTACCCTCGGCTACTCAGCCATCATCGCATAGTCTATCGAGCGTCTAGCCCATCCAGATCCAAGCTCACAAAAGAAAAAGGTGTCGCATCCTCGTCCCCACTAGCATATATACAGTTTCCGTGGTGTTTCTGTAAGACTTCCGCCCAGGTCTAGGGTCTTCTTGACTTGCTCAAGGTGTCGTTTACTCCTTCTTGACGGTGTCTGGGTCTGCGAGGATACCCTCGGCTTCGAGTCTTCGTCGCGCCTCCTCTAGGGCCCAGGTCTGGATGCTGGTGGACTGTTAGTCTCTGCTCGACCAATGCATTGCCGTTGCTCTCTTCCAGTCATTTCTTCGGGAGCTGTTTCCATCGCCCATTCATAACCCCTCCCTCCTATTCCACCTCTTCACCCATCCCGCACCATCCCCGTCCATCTCCCTCCTACACAAAATTTGCACATACCTAGTATCCGGCTTGAAAGCGTAGGCCACAACGCCAAACGCACACGCTCCTCCAAAGCCCCAGTACATGGCGTTCTCCCACCCCTCCTTCTCATACTGCTCGCCGGGCTTGACGCCAAAGAGCCATCCGGATGGGGGATCGTAGCTGGGTCCGTGACCTGAGCGCTTCGTTTGTGACTGTGAGAAGGCTCGGCGGGGAGCTGCTGTGCGAGCCGAAGCGGTGAGGGCGGTGCGCGAGGCGCTGGTCGCGGCGCGGATGGAGTTCATGGTGGTCTGCAGGCGAGCGGATCGAGGCTGAGGTAGGCGGAGAGTGGTTTGGTAGGTCCCGGCGTAGGGGCAGCGGGTTGTGATGGGGGCTGATAGGTGCTGGTTGTGTCGACGTCGAGGTGAGGTTCCGCGTTCCCTGCGATTGCTTGGCGTGGCGGCGGCTAGTGGCGCCGGAGCGAAGGAGCAATGAGATGTCGAGCTGCTCCAGGGCTCACAGGGATTGTTGTCAAAACTTAAATTGCAGCACAAAGAACAAGTATCGTCTGGCGAGTGTATAGTTGCTGTATATGTAAAAGTGTAACATTTCTTCAAAATGATGAATGCGTAGTGTACCATCAGTACCTAGGTATCTGATCTGTGGTATAAGATCCCGCAACGCCGATGCTATGCAGATAAACCATTTGAACGCAGAATACTCAAAGCATGCCTAGGCATAAGCAGGTGTGCGCTTCTCCTCCTCAGGATCTTCCATCTCATCATCCGGCTGATGGAAAGACATCCTTGCCATACTCTGAGACGCCTCATCGACCTGTTTCTCCGTTCTGCCCGCGTCAACTGCCTCCTTCTGCCGTTGCTCCTCGTCTGCAGCTTCCCTCTCCTTGCGCTTCTTCTCCACTGCCTCAAGCTCTGCTAGCCTTGCAGCGGTCCTCTCGGCCTCTTCCTTCTCGCGCTTCTCGCGATCCGCCTTCTCAAGTGCTTCGAATTCATCGTCAATCTCGCCCTCATCAAGAGGCTGGTCGGTCTCATTGATGATATTTGTGATTTCTTCCGTGGTCGCCATTTGTTCGTTGACGGCATCGACAACACCCTGAACACCCTCTGCACCGCCAACCTTCTCATTGAGACCTTTGAGGGCCGCTGCACCAGCTCGCATGGCCTCCACGATCTCGACCTGATCAGCGGCTTGTTGTAGATCGGTGTAGACTTGCTCGAGCTGGAGGGCGACATCCGAACGTTGAGCGAGAGCGTTTTCGGCAAGCTTCTTGGAGCGCAGAGCAGCTTTGGCGCGGACCATCTGCTTCGCGACTACGGCTTCCCGTGCGGCTGCATCGGCCAGAGCAATCTTCTCCATCAATGGCGGTATCTGCGCGTTGATATTCGCTAGTGTGTCGCGAAGATTGGCAATAGCGGCGTCTTCTTCTGTGACAGGCAGGGGGACAGCCTCATGTTCTGGCTTGAACTTGATCGTCTGATCATTGTGAGATATCGCTTGCTTGTCTCGGGCAAGAAATACGAGGAGTATATCGAGGTCGTTCGTCGTAAGTGGTGCAGTCGGATTTAGTATAGTCGCGAAACGTTTCAAGAAGTCTGTCTTCGATAGTACCCGGTCAGCCGTGGATACGTGCTCCTTCATCTTCTTGAGTATCTCGTCCGCAGCAACTTCGACATTCTTGACGACGACGAAGTTCCCGACCTCCATCTTGGCCGGCGCCCGTACCTGCCCCAGGACCCCAACCTGCCGCAAGCTCCACTGAAGCACCTGCCACGGCGAAGGTATCCACGATGTCTTGTATATGCTCTCTTTTGACGACATGAAGTCCTTCAAAGGTACCATCTCCTTCTTTTGCACTGCCTCATGGAATACAGCCGGTAGACAGGTGGGCTTGCCATACTGTGGGTGTTGTAAGGCTCGCGCGAGCTCCTCGGCGGCTCGTATGTTCAGAAGATCGTGGGTGGTGCCCTGCCTCGGGATGACGCCCGCCCGCGAGGCGTCGACGAGAGCTTTCGTCCATGCGGCGATGTTCGCATGGTAGCCTTCGGGGTTTATCTCGAGCTGTTGCCGAAAGTCTGCATAGAGCGATGCAAGGCGATGCTGGCTGTGCTAGTCAGCAATGCAGCCCTGGAGGGTGTCGCCGATATATGGGTGGACTCACTTCTTGAAGGCATCTTCATGTTGCAGAACGAAATCTAGCAGTTCACTCATGTCGCGCTCTGGCTCGGGTACCCACTGCGCCCTGTTGTGCTGGGAACGGAAGAGCGAGCGCTTCCGCTTATGACGACTAAGCGTGGGGTCGCTGCTAAAGATGGAGACGTGGGGGCCGCCGCTGGGGACCAGGTCGCGCGAGGGCTTGCGTTTAAGCATGTGCGCAGTCAAAAACAGCCAAGGGAGCAATACGATGACATTAGACGGTATCGATTAGGGTCTAGTGCAGGGCCAGATTCTATACAATAGTCGACTATCGAGCCGTGCGGGCGCGTGCATGTTTGCTCACGCGACGCGTTGTTTCAAGATCCAAACCTGGACTAAGTGCCTGACCTTCCTTCATGGTGGTCGCGCGCAGCTCCTCGGCTCAAGCCATTCCCTGTACATCAAGCGGTGCTCCCATTCCCAACCTTGCAAGATTTCTACAAGCTTGCAAATCGCCATGACGTTTAGACCGTCACTCTATGTAGATAGGACGCTGTAGCCATACAGTCCCTGTCGTGAAAGCTCACAAAAAGCTGACATCGCTACTATAGCGTCAGGGAGCACGCTGAACAGGCGTGCGGTCGTTGCGCTGCCTAAGGGTCCGATGCATCTTTACCTCACTTTCTAACTACGTTGATGCCGGAGTCCTTCTTCTCCATGAGCTGTCGCATCTCCTCAAGATCGTCCATGTCGTCATCACTATCCTGATCCTTGGGCTTTGTAGGTGGTTTTGCGGCAGGTGGTGCTTGGGGAGGGTTCTTGGGTGATGGGTCGCGCATCTCTTTGGTCTCGTCCTCCCATGCCTTCCTCTCTTCTTCGTCAAGCTCGTCCCGCCTGTCCAGCCACCTCTCCTGTACATCGCGAGCGTCCATAGTCGCCCCGTTCTCGCGCATGGCCATTTGCCACACCGTGTCATTTGCGCCCTCTATTCCACCCATCGCGAAGCCACCTGCACGATCGATAGCCCGCAGTAGCGTCATCATGCTCTTCTTATCCTCAACCGCCAGTGTCTCGAAGCCTACCAGCGCAAAGTCCTCGACGAGTTCTACGATAGCTTTGTTCAGCGCGGAGAACTTTGAGGTCGGTTCGTCGTCGTCCGGATCCACGTCCTCGTTTGCGCCGGCTATGGTGGGGCCCGGAATGCCGGACGTCTGTTCGCGGTTGAGGTGCGGCAGTAGGTATTGTAGATCCTGGACTTCGGTGTAGTAGTCGAGATTGAAGGGAAGATTGGGGTAGTTGCGGAGGTTATCGATTTTGGTGAGAACATTCAGGTGAGGCAGGTCCATCTGCAGCATGCTGCGCAGGGCGAGCAGGAGGGAGGAAACGTAGAGCGACGGTCGCGAGAGGATGATCGAGTCAGTCAGGTGTACGACGACGAGCTGGTTCATGTTAGCCTCCAGTTGCAAGCCATGGGCGGTGGGCGAATACTCGATACCCAAGTTTTTGTAGGCGGAAGAAGATATTGCGCAGCGATCCGTGGTGTGTGAAGAGCTCGACCTGGCCGGGGCAGTCGAAGAGGACGTAGTCATCTGAGCCTGTTAGTATACTTCGAGGACGTAGAGTGTTGTCGCAAACCTCCTAGTTCCTTCAGGCTCTCCTCTAACCAGTCGAAGTTGTGTTCTAGTTCCTCGAGTGCAAATAAGATTCCTCCATTTGGGCCCAGAGTCTCCTGCTCCATGATCTCATCGATCGTGACCAGGTCTCGGACGTCTACGGCGGGCGTGTACGAGGTGTGATCGTTGGCGGGGTCCAGATTGACGACGGAGCACTTGCGCTCGATGGCGCCCATGAACTGCTGCATGCCATCGCAGTACGTCGACTTGCCTGAGCCCGGCGGGCCTATGACGAGTTGGGCAAAGGGCATCGTGGTTGGTGTAAGCGTGACGAGGGAGTTGCTGGGGAACTTTTGGAGGGGCGTTAGCGCAGATCCCAAATGTTTGGCTTGCGGACTCCCGCGTCTTCGAGCTTCGATCCAGCGCGCAGCTTCCACCACGAGCAGCAACACATACCGCCAACATGTCAAGTAAGTTGCTTATATATCGCCACAGCGACTCTATAGCGACACAGACTCAGACTAACCCAGTCAGGCCAATTCGAGCTTGCGCAAAACCCGACGGAGCCCATCTCGTCGGTCAAGTTCGCGACCAACAACCCAACACGCCTGCTCGTCTCCTCCTGGGACCGCCATGTCTACCTCTACGATACGCATGCTGAGCCCGGCGGCAAGCTGCTCCAGAAATTCGAACACCGCGCGCCCGTGCTAGATGTCTGCTTCGGACGCGACGACAACGAGGCCTTTTCCTGCGGGCTCGACTGGGAGGTGCGGAGAATTGACCTCGAGACGGGCGCGCAGACCATCATGTCTACACACTCCCAGGGTGTTCGTAACGTTCTCTACTCCGCCCCGCACAACCTCCTGATCTCCTCGTCATGGGACTCGACACTGCACCTCCACGACCTTTCGCAACCCGGCGACTTCTCTGCCATCCGCCTGCCGTCCAAGCCCTTCTCCCTCTCCGCCTCGCCCACCAAACTAGTTGTCGCCATGGCCAGCCGCGCAGTCAACATCTACGAGCTGGACAAGCTGGCAGAAGCTGCCAAGACAGGCGGCGGTGAGGAAGTGGGAGTGGAGCCGTGGCAGCAGCGGGAGAGCTCTATGAAGTATATGACACGCGCCGTGTCTTGCATGCCAAACGATGCAGGATACTCTAGCTCGAGCATCGAGGGACGTGTAGCAGTCGAGTGGTTCGACCCATCTGAAGAGTCGCAGTCGCGCAAGTACGCGTTCAAATGCCACCGACAAAATGTTGATGGCCAGGACATCGTCTACCCAGTTCACGCGCTCGCATACCACCCAGTCCACGGCACTTTCGCGACAGGAGGCGGAGACGGCATAGTCGCTTTGTGGGACGCCGTAGCAAAGAGGAGGATAAGACAGTACCAGAAGTTCCCTGCTAGCGTCCAGACTATCGATTTCTCCAACGACGGCAAATACGTAGCCATTGGAGTGAGCCCAGGCTTCGAGGATGGCGTCGACGACGTACCTGACGGCGTGACCAAGGTCTTCATCAGGGAACTGAGTGCGACCGAGGCGTCCGGCAAGAAAAAATAGGCACGATGATGTATGTTCACGGCTGTATGGGATTGCAAGATAAATATACCAGTTGATCAATCGAGCTTTAGATGGCGAAAGCCTTTCACTACCGATCCCAAGTTTTCAAATCAACTGAGGTTGGTCTCCAAAATGTGATGCATGTGCTTCAGCTCAATTAACACGTGGAAAGGACCCGCAATCGCTCCTGCACACAGATGCCAAGCTCGCCGCTCCTACACAACCGCCGCGTCTTCTGTGACCGACTCTAATCGCTCTCCAACCGGCATTGATCCATGCGAAGCGCTTGGCAAATGTCGTCTCTCATACCCTTCCTGATGACACTTCGCTTGTTCTCCTCCCAGTTCCAGAGTTCAGCTCGATGGACGATCAGTACTTTCAGAACATTTCTCGTTCGCTCGACCAAATGGAGCATGCCCGAAGCGAAGTCTCTTACGGAATCATCTTCGCTGAGCTCAGGTCTGTCTATAACAACGTACACCTCCTCTGTCTGAAGATCGATGATCTTGAGTAAGGCTTCCGAGAGATGCTCGGTCTTTTCTTCTGAATCACCGTCCCAGGCAATGTGCGACTGGATGTCGTACCAGTCCTGGCCTTTTCGGACTACTGCCGGATTCTTCTCTAATAGCTGGAAGATCAACCGCGCTAGCACATTCTGCAACGTGCTTGATCTGTTGCAGATCTCAAAGGCAACTGGTCGGGGTGGAAACAGCCGGTCAAGCACGATATCCACAGCCACTGGAGATAGCCAGGACAGTGCCACTTCACCGACACCTTCTTCATTGCAGCCCGAGAGCATAAGTAGACAGGACGAACTCTCTTGCCAGGCGCGTGCCTTTTTTTCGGCCATCAAATTTGATTTGCATAGCTTTGAGCGATGTCTGTCGTCATCGAAGCTGGATGCTAGCGCCTTGCGATACTGCTTCAGCGAGAGCACGGCATCCTCGGTTCGATAACTCCCAATGTTCAGCGCATCGCGTAACGAAACGACCCTGGTTCTGTCTTCACGCTCGTAACTATCTGTTGAATCTTAGTATATCGGCATGCATCATCGATTTCATACGTACCTTTGAGCTCGTTCGCAAGTTCATCCACGCGTTGCGCTAGGAGGACGTCGCATCTTATCCGGATACGCCGGAAGTTGTCCCTCATGTTTTGTTCAAGGACCTCAAAACCAAGTGGGTTTCCAAAATTGATCACTTGGCGTCCTGTTCAGTCGTCAGTGGAAGGAACTCAACTCTTGATGCTACAATGGCGCTATGTACCCCAAGTCGACCCAAGAAAGTAAGTTGTCGCTGCTCGTGCAAGCATGATGATGTCCTTGTAGGCATCAACAAGCATCAAGCCTAGTTTTGGCTCAGGGTAGATCTTCCGGTATACCTCCAGGTCTGGAAGACGATCAGATATCTGCTCCATTGCGGACACGATGGCTTCTTCGTTCTTGATCTTCAGCTTCACAGTCTTGCGCGGGTTAGCCATACTCCGATACGGCTTTTGTGGTTGTGCCCTACCGAGAAAAGCAACGTGAGTGTTGAGCCAGCTATTCCGCCGTATTGAGCGTCGGCTGTTTTGACAATGTCTAGGATTCCAGAGTAGGCATTTAGAAACCTATCGAACTGCATGACGAACCTCTCCGTCTTTGACCAGGCTTTTCGGACACCGTCAGATCGTCTCTGGTCCAGGGTAGTATGCGCTGCCCCAAGGTCTTCAGCGTGTTTGTGGACGTAGTTGGACAACACATCGAGTGGCATAGCATTTAGCGACTGCAGCAGATCAATCTCTTTCTTCGGATCTGTCAAGGGGGCATCATATTTCTCCGGCACGGAATTGAGAATGCTTCTCAGCTCTGCTTTGACTCCGAGCCCTGTCCGCTTGAGTTTGCTACTCAGGTAACTGTTGTGTTCCGCAACGAACTGCGATAAGGGCAAATGTTTCCTATTGCAGTCAGTCGAACTCATAACATCCACAGACTTTCCCTCAGGGTACGCACATCCACTCTGCATTCGGGAACCATTGCGACACCGGTCTTCGTTGCTTTTCATCTTGCCTGATGTCCATCTTTGAGTTTACAACAGAGATGCGCCGGCTTTCGGGGGAGTTCACTGCAAGGAAGCGACCGAGCAGGGTATGCATGGCTCCTTCCCGTTGCTACTACCGCACAGCTGAAACTTGCATAGGTTACAACGCAGGTTACCTATCCACATAATCCAACAATGCAGGGTTGCGACCAGCTTTAGAATTTCAATACGCGATGCATATATGGAGGCTGGGGGTGTACGAATCAGGGTTTAGGTTTTGCGCTTTGTCGCACTCAGCCTTGTGCGTGGCGCCTTCCAAGGTATCTCGTGTATAGGCTGACACATGTGAGATGACTGCAGCGACAACCCCGCGCCAACCGCTCAAACAAACCCTGGAAAATCAACGCTGAAAGATCAGTAACGCTCCGTTAGACCAATCGACGAGGCACTTGTGCCCAGTGATTGACAATACAGCCCACCCTTTCGAGTCCCGTCGGATGTACACAACCCTGTCATCTTGTTGGATAATCTCGAATTACCAATCATGGCCCCCAATGTCGTGACCACTTCCGGTCAATACCTTTGGGGGCCTCGCGGTTGCCGACGGAAGATGTCGCATCATGTAGGCAGGCGCGTGGCTGGCGTTCGCCAAAGATACACAAAAGGGCCATCGCTACGATCTTGTCCGCACTACGTGAGAGCCCGATCGCAACTCTTTCCTTCCCATTCACGAAATGTCGCAGCAGCCTGTGGTGGACGACGCTACCGTTGGGGCAGACGAAGGCCTTGTATGACATGCCGCGCTCGTGCGTCTGCAGGTTCTAATGGATACCTAGGACACGGCGAAGACCCTGGAAACAACTCAGGTCCAGGACCAGTACATCAAGCTACTTCTGAAGAAGATAGCCTTGCTTGAAGAACGCCTTTCGATAACTAACGACGATGATCGTGCGTCACAGGTATGCCTTTAAACCCCATGCTTTTGAGTCTATTCGCTGACTGCGGCGCAGAAAAATGACGGCAAATCCGAGGCACCTGTTGAGAAGAACGATGCCGAGGAGGAAGAGGAACCCCGATACGTCATCATTGTGAACAAGTGGGATCCTGACACTGGCGACTACAAAGATGACGAGATCACGAAAAGTAACGAGAAGAAGGAGATTGGACCCAAACCTGAAAGTCGCAGAGCATTTACCTTTCGCAAGTCCACCATGTTTCGGCCTCGTTATAACATTGTCGAAACAGTCCTATCAGTGGCCCAGATCGAAGCCGAGCCATTGCAGAGGCTGATTGGCAAAATAACGTCAAAGCTCGGAGGAGACGAACTAGTCAAAAGCATCAGCTCTCCTTTTGAAAATCTGGTCTGGACGTGGGCAGAAGCCGAAGATGAAGCGAAGAAGTTTGTGGAGAGCGAGACGCCCGAGGAAAAGCAAGCCCGTATCGACCTGAGCGAGCTTATGCGGATCATCTCCACATCTTCAGGTATCCTCCCTCTCGACCAGTACTTCAAAGAAAGGAACTTCTTCGTTAGTGAGAGCAGCATCTCGCACGCAGCTCTGTGGACGCTATTCCCTCCAGGTACCCTGATCGTCTCACACCCCTGCCTGGGTGAGCCTCAGATCTTCACCGTCGACTCGTGCGATTCTTTCATACTACGAGAAGAACACACCTTCGATCTGACATGCTTCAGCTTCGACTGGACTGGTACTGAGTTTACCAGGGTACCGTTCGAGATGAAGATTCGCCACTGGGGTTCCAATCGGAAAAGCATCGCCGAATTACCGTTCTATCCGCTCAAGTATTACACTAGCCCAGATGAACAAGACATCTCATCGGACGACGCAATCGCTCTCCTCAAGGAACGACTTGTCGCTCGGGGGGAGAATTTTGTCAGGCTCTGTGATCCGGGCAAAGGCAAACAAATGTTCACGTACTCCGGTGATGCGCACTTCCACACAGGACGTAGCTTTGTTGGGAACAATGATGATGAGGGCAGGCGCCTTCGACACGATGATGATACTACATCTTCTACCGACACCGGCGATGGACGGGTTAGCGAGGCTCGATACGTGCAAAAGAAGAAGGTAAAACATTGCGTACTTCTAACTAGATTGGGTTGCATTTTTGTTTAACTTGACTTTAGATTGAGGGCACCACGATGGTCGATTTCAACTCTTTCTTCGAATATACACCCCCGAACACTCCAATCCTTGGAAATCTTTCCCAGTTCCGTGGCCAACTGGAGAACCTATCACCCGAGAAACGCGCCAACAAGATATACAGAGACATGTACAAGACTCACTGGGATCGCCACCCCTCTGGAAAACCCATGTCGCCAGACCAACTCATGCATTGTCCTCCAAGAGTCCTCGGATACGCGCTGAAGCAGAAGAAGTGGGCGCAGCTCCTAGTAGAAAAACTCAACCCTCCCAACGATGCCGATGCAAGTGTCTTCCGCGACAAATTGCAGCTCGACCCGGACTCTAAAGACCTGGTTAGATGGTCCGTGCAAGCACATGAATACGGGAAGGACGTCGACGCCAAGGGCGAATCCAAGAGCTTGCAAGACTTTGCGCCGGACAAGGGTAAGGGTCTCGTCATCATGCTCTACGGTAAGAGGAACCTTTCGCCCGATAGTGATCCACGGCCACTAATCAAGTACAGGCCATCCCGGCGTCGGAAAAACTCTAACCGCAGAGAGTGTAGCTCTTATGGCCGGCAAGCCTTTACTTTCCGTTGGAGTATCTGACATCGGGATTGAAGGCGACAAAGTCGAAGCAAATTTGCAAAAGATATTCGACCTTGCAGGAAAATGGGAGGCCGTACTCCTCTTCGACGAGGCGGACGTCTTTCTCGAAGCGCGCGGTCGCGGGGAAAATGATCTGAGGCGTAATGCCATGGTCTCGGTACTCTTGCGCGTGCTGGAGTATTATGACGGCATACTGATCCTCACCACCAACCGCATGAGATCATTTGACATCGCTGTCCAGAGTCGCATTCGTAAGTCTATTGACCGACACCTGCTGATTCAACGTTTTTTCCTCCTACTAATACACCTGGCCTAGACATTGCGATCAAATACGAAGAACTTATGCAAACGCAACAAATCGCCATTTTTGAATCCTTCCTGGTGCAACTCCAAGGTAAGAAACTCGTTCATAATTTCGATGACCTTATGCGATGGGTCGAGAAAGACAGTCGCAAACTCGGATTCAATGGCCGACAGATCAGAAATGTGGTGTCGACAGCTATGGGGATTGCTTTGGTGGATAAGGAGAATGGTGGGAAGCTGAAGAGGGAACATCTCATGCGCGTTGCCGAGCAGACGAAGCAGTTCAAGACTGATTTGATCGCTGAGGAGGAGATGTATAAGAGGTTGCAGAAGGGTATTTCTTGAGGGAATGTTGCAGTGAAGGTTTTAGTGCCTGCTAGTTGCCCTCCTCCCTGGGCCGTACTTAAATGCGTGTTCAGTGATGGTAAGCTCGATGAACTTCCAGAACGATCAGTTCAGCTTAAGTTAGTCATCTGTAACAATGCTGAACCATTCATCCCTCCATGTATCAAGACTATCGCCACTATAATGGTAAGCCCGTTGAGCCACAGTCTTAGTACATCCACCAGTCGGTTCGAAAAACACGATGACAGTCGGCGAGGCGTGATGTATCCACGGGCTAAGCCGCTGCTTCTCAGTGCTTAGTAATGCCCAGTGTGTATTTTGAATCTTCTGGCGAATGATCTCAGCCTGTCTTTGCCATGTAGAGAGAAGCTTGTCAGCATGCCGCTGAAGTGTGCCTAGGAAATGTCCCACACGGATACCATCTTCCTGGGTTACTCTAAAAAATGAACGCAAACGATTGTTATGCAAATGAGGCATGTATACGCCAAGTGTCTTGCAGGCAGGCTCCGTCAGGAACATGTCAGCTATGAGTTCTGCGAAGCGGCCGCCTGGTAGCGATCCTCGAAGTAGGCAAGGCTGGTTAGTACCTGCCTTCAAGGCGATTTTACATCGTCCGAGCTTTAGCTCCATGCGGTTACCAAACAGTTCCATGATGTGAGGATTCATCTTGAACTGGCTGAGGTCTAGCCATAGCGGAACTTTGGCCACAGGCGTAGACGCTCCCATCCAACCAAACCGTTGGTAAGATCTTCGGATGGTCAGGTAAGCGTCTTCGGATAGCGAGTTGGCTTGAGTAATTCTGGCTGGGTAGCAGACTAGCGCATGCTCGTGTTGAGCTCTTTGCGAATCATCCGTGGTCTGATTCTCGACAATAGCAATCTCATCTTCCGACGGTTGCATCCACGACGGACATATGGCCATATCGATAGGTTCGCCATGTTCAACTGGAGGACATGGAAAGTGAGAGCGGTACTGAGTCGAAAGGATATGTTCGATTGTACACCGCCAAAGACGATTGACGTCCCATGCGGTATGTTGAACCTGAGCCGTCGCTTGCCGGAGAATAAGTTCCAAGAGCTCGGGTATGAGGAGGAGGCGGTGGGTAGGAGTGAGTGGACTTATTGGTGCTGAAGCTTCAAGGTCCTTTGTTACCGTAGGCTTTGTCGCTATAGCTTTCGTTGCTACTGTGTGCTGCGGGACAGAACGAGATGTAAAGACAGCTATGCGCGCGTCGACAGCCCGAAGCGTCTGGCTCCGCCATTGCTCCACACTGGCTTCAAGATGTTCCTCCGGGCGCTGAGGGGGCAGTGGCCATGGGATGCGAGGAGGTTCTCGGCCCATACGTTCCTCATCAAGCGCACCGACGTACAAAGCTGCATACTGGACCGAGTCGTAGTCTATGGAGGAAAGGTCTTCATCCGGGAAGTACTTCGCAATCAACAGGTCGTGGGGATGGTAAGACATGGCGAGATGAGTATGAGTGGTAGGAGCACGTAATGTCCCGAGTCAAATTCCGTACAGATGGATTGCTATCGCATCGCCCCTGCAGTTCTGGGTGCAGGCTACAGCAGCTTCGACGGTTCTGCGAAGTGTCCGACGCGACGCGCTAAGTGGGGCTGGAGCTGGGGCTGGGGCTATCGATTACGAGCAGTCGGCGGTACTTGCCAATGACGCAGCCTCGGCGCTTCACGGTTGTCTACGTTGCATTCCGAGTGATTGCGCTCCAACGCTTACGCCGCACAGCAGCTAATACACATACATTAAAACCTGCTCTCACCTCTAGTCATACTCACAACCTCTCATTTCAACAGTCTCGCTAGCTCATATCCACCGCGACCATGTCCACCCGCGGGCAGTTCAACACAAAGAACCCGACTATCAAGCGCATATGTACGCGAGCATTGGGCTGTGACTAGTGACAAGTAGCTGACATGTGTCGCAGTAAAGGAAGCGTCGGAACTGTCGGTATCGCCCTCCTCGGACTACCACGCCGAACCTCTAGAAACCAACCTCTTCGAATGGCACTTCACAATCCGCGGCCCGCCCGAGCCATCACCCTACGCCGGCGGCATCTACCACGGTCGCATAGTCCTCCCATCGACGTATCCTCTCCGCCCGCCATCTTTCCGCTTCCTCACACCCACTGGCCGCTTCGAAGTCAACCGCGAGATCTGCCTAAGCATATCGGGCCATCATGAAGAAACATGGCAACCGGCTTGGGGCGTGCGCACAGCCCTCGTCGCGATACGGAGCTTCATGGACACGGATGCGAAGGGCCAGCTCGGCGGCATCGAATGCAGCAGGGAGGCACGCGAGCGCATGGCAAAGGACAGCGGCGCGTGGAAATGTGCCGGCTGTGCCAAGAGCAATGCTGACATCATGCAAGAGCGTGAGGAGCTCGTCAAGGAGGTTGAGGAGAAAGAAGGCAAGAGGAAAGACGATCAAGTCCCCGAAGAGCTGAGACTTGCCTATCGCGACGAGCTGGGTAAGGAAGGCCAGGACGACAAGCCGGTGGACAAGGGCAAGCAAAGGGCAGTAGAGAGTCCTGCTGAAGTCGCGTCGCCTGCCGCGCCATCAGTACCTACTGCTACAGTACCAGTCACAACCCAAACGCGACCCACTCCTGCTGTATCTACGGCTAGACCTACAAGAACGAGACCCGCACCTCCGCTCCAACAGGTCGCCCAACATAGTCCGGACCTGGCTTGGATCGATACTTGCATTTACGGAGTAGTGGCCGCGTTATTGTTCATGGTGCTCAAGAGATTCGTGTGAGTAAGCCATTCCAGGTTTACAGTTTTGCTTGAAGAGTCATGGTAAGATCGGCGCAGTGAAATTAGCACGGGTGTATTGGCGTTGAATGTCTGTTCATGTTCGTGGGGTATCACTTTCTGTTCCGCTTAAATTATCTGGTGGTTACTCGCGTGCCATGCTGTTCGAAAGACCTGGATGAAATGGCATGTTCCTTATCCATCTCTCAACCGATTTGAAGGGAGCTGGGGCGCTGGCGGTGCGTGTTAAATGGGATCATCATCGTAAGAGTCGTACATGGGCCATGTCTAGTGTTCGCTTCAAGTTCGACAGGTAGTACGAAAGGCTGGTTGTGTCTGAGACACATGAATCTCGACAGTAGGATACTTGTGAAATACTGCTGGTCGCACCTAAAGCACATGTCGTTCGATTCGAAACCCTATGTTGTCACGGCACGTTTCACACGTCTTGCTATCATGTGTGACTAACTGAGGCGGGAGTTATCTAGCATTTGTCGTAGGATGGCGCAATTGCACAGGAACATCTACTCAAGCGAGCCTCTTGAGGTCGCGAGTACGATGAGATTGGGGTACGCTATCGTGATTAACTTCCGAGGTTAGCCTGCCATTAGCGTCTTGGCATCATCTGCACCTCGAGGTCCCTTGCCCTACAGAGTCCCATCCGCGACGCGACCATCCAAATGCGCTCCACCCCGCTGATTTCGCGAAATCCTCTTGTACATGCGTTATAGAAACTCGTCACAATCCGTGCACGACAGAAATGGCGCGACTATCGCCGCGCGTACGCGACTGAGCAGCCCGAACATGTCCCTGATCCTGCACGAAGCCAGCAATCGTCTTTGCAGAAGGACCAACCAATATGTCGAAATCCGCCTCAACCCCCCACCCCGCCCGAGTGCAGAAGGTGTGCACTCTCTGGACTCATGACGACAACTTTTCTAGAGACGAGATCATCTTTAATGGAGAGAAGTTCCCTGAGTTACCCACCAGTGCTGGTGCCCTCCTCCAGATTGTGGCGATACATGCAGATCACACTGTACGAGACTTTCACACAGGATCCAAGAGTCAGTCGCAAGATGCGACACACTTCCAAGCCGATGCGCTGCACAAGGATTCCAATATAGATAACCATCCGAAAAGAAATCGTCGGGATTCGATAACCATTACGATTGATGAGAATGGCTCGACCATTCCCGGTGGTCGCGAAATCGATGCGGAAAAAGCCTATGTTTTTGTCCCCAAACCGCTTCCTGCAGACTTGAAGACAAAGTATCTGAACCTACAAGTAAGATTCTCACGAATTAATCTTTTGCTCAACTAATAGCAACAAGGTTTCTATATCGGAGAGAATCGCGAAGGTATTCGGGTTCCGCAATAGGATGCAAGTTGTAGTGACGGAGGCTGATGAAGATGCTCACGAAGCTCATCACGTGGAGATAGTGTTCCGTGACGAATACCTAGCACGCGCGGATATGTGGCGCATGGCCATTGCCGAGCTCAGCAAGCGTACCGTCTACCGTGGCCAACGACTACTATTCATGGGTACCATCAAGGCCACGATCAAACACATATATATAAATGGCCAATCTGTCCATTCCGGGTACTTCTCGCCAAAATCGAAGCCCATCTTTCGCAGCGAATCTGCACGATACACATTGTTCATCCAAATGTCTAGAGAGATGTGGGATTTCGATACCGAAGGCGCTGGCGAAATAATGTTCAATAAGGTTGTCAGTGGCTTCCTTCCAGACCTCTTCAAAAGGTGGTTGAGGATCAATGCACGGCACTTGGTCACCATCATACTGTTTACGAGGATGCAATATGACGGAGAGCTTTTGGCAGATCAACCCGAGGGGACGACGAGCAACATGTCCTCGGAGTCGCATTCCGGAACTTTCAGAGATTACTACAGAGTGGTCGTGAGCGACATGGCCAGCGGTGATTGGATCAACATCCTGTATCAGCTCAAAAAAGAGTTCAGGATGTTTCTCCGAGAAGTATCTCTGGTCCGTAAGCCAGTGAAGCCTGTTTCTGAGATTGACGAGTCAAGCTCTGAAGACACAGCTACTGATATTGTCATAGCTGGTCGACCCTCTTCCGCAAGCCAAGGTAATATCCTGGAAGCCATCAATCTGGCTGCAGCCCAATTCGCGAAGGATTACATCGATCGAGACCTTGTTCGAACGGGTATCTCAGTCATAGTTGTTACTCCAGGTACTGGCGTCTTTGAAGTCGACTACAACATGCTCAAACTTACTACGGATACTCTTATTGGATCAGGCATCGGTATTGACCTCGTGTGTCTCTCGCCGATGCCTCTCCATTCCGTACCCTTGTTCAAGTACCAAACGCCTCGCTCAGTGTCCGATATGAAGGCTGAGCACGACAAAGAGCGCCACGAGGGCGCGAGCATGTCGCGCACAGAAGAAGATCAAACTCCACGCCAAAGCCAACCGGAATTCGGCTCTATGTCACGTGCATCCACTGTCCGACACATACCAACAGACAACTCCCTTGACTCGTCAGACGGATGGAGGTTCGCAATGCCGTATTGGGTGGACGTCTCCTTCTGGTCCGGAACATCCGAAGAGATATTGGAACTCACAAAGCCACGAAAGGCTGACAAGATCGTGAAAAAGTCGCGCAAGAAGGGTCGTATCTTTTCTCTACGTTGTCGTTTGTATGAGCTGCAAATGATGGGCGTTATGGAGAATGAGCTGGGCGACATTGCGATTCCCTACCTAGAAGAAGATCCAATGTACCCGCATCATCTGCGCGAATTGTTTGAGACCAACGAAGAGGGCGTGCGAACCGCGCAAGCAGTCAAGCCTTCCGCAGCTGCAGCAGGCTCATATTCATCGCGGGGTGACAAAGAATACACCGACGACCAGCTGGACGAGACAAGAGCTGCCCAGAAGGCTTGGATGGAGGCATACGATGGCGGGGTCTTTTCCCCTCTCATGGAAAGACACTCTACGTTGAACCAGCTCCAGATTCAGAAGCGAAGGCTAAGCGACGCCATCACAAGCGGATCCCCAGAGCTGTCGCGAAGTCTGCGTCTGTCTTCCTCTTTCCGCAGCACTGCCCCGTCACTTGGACAGTTAGCTCGGCCTCCGCCAGAAACAAGTTTTCCGCAACTCATACATGAAAGATCTAAAGATCTTGAAAGCCAATCTCCTCGAGGAAGTACATACCGGATGCCTGATCCCAAGGGCGACGGATTGCCACGAGCCGATATATTGCGGCGGCAGAACAACATGACCAAGGGCATCGTTGGAACTGATCGCCCAGCGGCACATAAGAGAAGTGGCTCCGGAGATTCCCAAGATCATCGTAGAGCTATGCATGTGAAGCCAAACAATTCCCCAGCATCGAGTCGAAGGTCATCTCCTCCAAGGCGAGCCGGACTCTTGTCTGTGACTAGTGCTGGGACCGCCGCAACAACCCAGCCGGAACTGAAAAGTAGACCTTCAAATTGGTTCTTGAGGCAGATGAGCTTCGGTGGAAAAGCTGCGCCAGCTAAACCGACTCTTGGAGACGCCACCATCGATATCAGTCAGGGTAAAGTGAAGCCTGCAATGCTGACTGTTGAAAAGAATCAAAAGGGTGCTATCGCTGAAAGACTGGCGAGCACTCGCAACACTTCTACCGGTAAGCCATCACAGCCGATTGCAATTAAACCTGCACCACGAGCAGGTCCCATATCGGCTGAGTCATTGGCCTCCAACCGCGCAAGCCGTTCGATCGAGACGGTTAGGGGTGCGCAATCCGACCGATCCATTGTCCCTTCTCAACCTGGTTCAGTTGTGAGAGATCCTGGATCTACATTTTTACTTGCAGGAGCGAGAGGGGCAGGCGAGCACGTTGGACTAAAGCCGGACTTGTCTTCTAGTGCAGGCGCTAGAGATGCTCCACGTACTCTGTCGCCAACAAGTGCGATCGCTCCTTGGGCAGTCCTGGTCAATCCTTGCAACCCGAAGAAAAACGTCATAAGCTCCAAAAACCAATATCGGCGTTGGCACCACGTCTTCCCTAGGACCTTGAGGGCAGGTACTGTAAAGTGGAGATCTTTGTGTTCACCTGCTGCCGTACCTTTAACGCATGAGTGGTTTCCGTCTGTTGAACAGATAGCAACGCAATACAACGAAAGCCCATACAAGATTACGCAAAACGAGGATGACGACATTCTGGAAGCACCAAAGAGCCGAGAGTCTCTCATCAAAGAGTTGATTGCCTTTCGCCTCTCGCACGGATTTCAGATCATTGTCGGCTCTTCCGTAGCTGAATTTTCTGGGCGTCAAGAAAAGTCTCTCGCTAGCATTCTCGATCCTGAATACATGTCTAGTGATGGAGACACTGTTTTCATGAGCGTCGGAAACAATATCCACCAGCTGGTATGTGTAGCCGGAGGAGAGGTGGAGGTAAGAAGATACAACAGGAAACCTACCACGGCCTTGGAGTCATCTGCTGGTATTGATACGCCCTTTCCATATAAGCCTTTCATCCGCACTGCATTTGAGGATACCTATGATCCTAGAGAAATTGTGCTGCGACCACCACGGCGGGAATACAATTGGAACATCATTGATACCTTCTTGGCCGGCTATCACGATGAGTTTTCCGAAGTCCTGCGCTTTTGGCGAGCTCGATTCGTGCTCATACCAGTCGACATACCAGCTATGCATCGCAGGCCGTTGCCTGTGCAAGACTCACCCGAAGAGATACGTCTCGAGGGCATTCGTAAACTTACCCAGCTATGGCAGAAGTTTCGCTATATTCCCCCGGAAGAGCGCTACTTCCAGCCAGCATCCGTCTTGAAGCAAAAGGACCCAAATCCGCTTGCGATTGAGTATCACACACGCGATCCTTCGGCGGTTGTCGCGGCTGGTCCAGACCACTCTTTACTGAATGATACCGACAGCGAATTCCAGACTTCCATCTTCTCAGATGCGGAAAAATATCACACATCCAGTATAGATCTCAAGAAACTTGCGGAAGACCTCCAGGGCGAAAAAGGAATTCAAATGCTTGATCGTCGGTGGCATCTGAAGCTGCACTACAATTGTTTCTTGGGTTTTGATCTTACCAACTGGCTACTTTCTAACTTCAAGGATATCGAAACCCGAGACGAGGCGGTGGAATTTGGTAACGAGCTGATGAAGAAGGGTCTCTTCCAGCACGTACAAGGGCGGCATCAATTCCGAGATGGCAACTTCTTCTTCCAGATTGCAGCAGAGTACAGGGCACCGCGAGCCGAATCTCGAACAGGGTGGTTTGGCATGAGGAAGGTAGACAAGTCTGTTCCTTCCACGCCACTTGCGGAGGCGCCTCGGACGTCGCCACTGATATCGAAAAACATCAAGTCCCGTCCCGGTACCGCGGATTCTTCGTCCAACAGCTCAGGTTCACTCAAAGAGGGGGAAAAGACCCCAACGCGCGGTGAACCACACAAGCGAAAAGTCATCATGTCACGCGTCATGCGCTATGATGTCGATCCCAGAAAGCGTTCGTATCGGCCTGAAATCATTTCACTACACTACGACCGATTGCACAATCCCGACAATTGTTATCATATCCGCATTGACTGGATGAACGTTACGGCGAAACTCATTGAGGATGCTATCGTCACCTGGGCTACGAGTGTGGAGAAGTACGGCCTGAAGCTGGTAGAGGTACCCATCGCTGAGGTAGCGGATATTATCGACCATCATCCTTTCCGTTCGCCCTATGCAGTCAAACTTGCATTACAGCCTCCCCAAGTTCAGCCTGAGGCCGTATGGGACTCAACGAGCTTTTCCCCTCAGTACCCCAAAGTTGATAAGTTTGCTTACCATAAGCTTCTGCTGCGGAGGCTAAACTTTGTTCTGGATATGGAAGCTGCGAATGCGTTTCCGCCCGACGTTGAGGTCACTTACTCTTGGGGCACACCCGACTACAAGTACACGCAGTTCATACATAAGAGCGGAGGCTTGCTCGCTCAGATCACTGACGATGGGAACTTCCTTCTGCTGGCCAACAGGCTTGCGCATAACCGTGCCAAAGACAATGGCAGGATACGGCCTGTAGATCCTTATGAACACAAGAAAGCCACAACAGATGGAAGTCAAAGCAGCCGTCTACCCTCGACACCTGCAGTAGAGCGTGGTAACCCGCATCGTAGTCCGTTTGCCAGTCCTTTGGCACGACCAGTTCAAGACGCCAGTCTCCTCCACACCGCGCTCACATTCCACGATCCGAAATCATCAGCAGCAACTACTCCAGCGTCTGCATCTAACATATCGCTTTCTCCGGAGCAAGTCAAAGATGAAGTAGAAGCCTTTTGCTCGAACGCCTCACTCCTCTCCAGCTTTTACGCTGACGCTTTCCGCCACGCGCCATCTCCTTCTCCACGAATCTTGCCTGTAGGAGAAGACAAGATACCAAGCTTGGGGCTGCCACCAGCAATTAGTATTAGGGATGCCAGTCCGGCGGCAGGAGGTTGGACTCTGAGTAGTACGTTTGGGGGACCTAGTGGCATAGCTGGTCGCAGACAGGGTAGCGAGGGAAGCATGTATAATATGGGGAAGAGAGGTAGTGTAGTCGATGGCATGGATAGAGCACCCAGGCGACAAGATAGCCAGGGAAGTGCTGGAGCTGGAGTATGAGCGATGCAAGAGATCCATTGTACATGCATGTGGTAGTGCTTTGATCCTTAGACCTTGTGCTATTTCCTTGCGCGCGCTGGTGTAGTAGATAATTAAAATGAGAACAGTTCGACACGGGCTGAGAACAGTCTCACAATGGATAGGTCTGAAGACCAGCCGAGATAATTTACTGTCCACGATGTGCGAATAGAAAGATGACTATGGACAACGCAGGATGGAGTAAATCGATATTGGTCCATGTACCATAGGAAGCAATCTTTAGGTGATCGGAAAGTAGATCTACCAGTGAATGCCATCGATCTCAACGAGCTTTGAGTGCTATATCAGTATATGCAGACGTGAATAAGAGAAAGTCAATCGCCACATGACTGCGTTCACCTGAGACCTCCATTGCGGCGTCAGGTCTTGGGTAGCGACTCTCCTCATAACTTGTTGACCCTCTCCCCCATCTCATCCAAATCCTCGCCTTCAATGGCATCCTGTTCTTCCTTGACGTAGCTCTTCACCGCTTCTACAATCTCCTCATCACCGTCGATAACATCGACCCAACCCCTCACGCCATCCATTTCCAAAACACCAACAACGCTCTCTGCAACCGTCGCACGGCTCGTCTTGCCACCAGCCCCAATCTTACCCATCTTCACCTTTCCAGCCGGCTCCTCAGTCAGCGTGCCAGGCCTCAGGCTGATACCACAGAAGCGCTGATCAGCGGGTACACCATCTTTCTCTTCCTGAGCCATTCGGTCTTGGGAAAGTATCGTGAGGACCTCGTCAGCTGCAACCTTGGCTTTAAAGTAGTTTGGCAAGATTTCCGTGTTTACTTTCTGTGCCGCTTTCCAGTCTTCATCGTTCCACCAAGGCGCGCGGCCACGGCGGGAAGAAAGGTAAGATACTGTCAGGAATTTCTTGATGGAGGGTGTGTGAATGCTGGCTTTTGTGAACGCTATGGCTGCGTCGCGGTCGACTGCAAATGTCATCTCGGCGCCGCCCTTGCCGCCGGCTCCTATACGTTGTGAGCATACGCGGGCGATTCATGATACACCAGCCTTAGAAAGCACTTACCAGCGCTCCAGACAACCCAATCCGGGTTGACCCGTTCCAAGATGCGCTTCGCATCGGCCTCGCTCTTCACATCCGCAACACTATGGACCAGTACATCTAATTTCCCGGGCTGACCCTGTCCCAGCTTTTCAACGGCCGGTTGCTGAGAGGCAGTGCGTATCATGCTGGTCACGTTCCATGATTTGGCCAGCAGGAGCGGTGTAAGAATTTGGGCAACTTTGCCGTGACCGCCGATGAGGAGGACGTGGTGGGCCATGTTTACTGCA
>Ga0265780_10002469_pt1 | contig 25001 bp, 30 predicted proteins | sample P1T30metagenome_FD_192432 | JGI IMG/M metagenome (GOLD analysis project Ga0265780, IMG submission 192432) | Plant litter microbial communities from East Loma Ridge, Irvine, California - P1 T30 | ecosystem: Environmental > Terrestrial > Plant litter > Unclassified | place: USA: California... | reverse complement strand
CCAGGCAGCCAATCATCGACAACCCCAAACACAATCAGCACCTCCTGCAGCGAAATATCAATTCACCAAACCGACCAATGCCGATATCGAACAACTCAAACTTGATCTCGCAGCCAAAAAAAGCTCATTTGCGTCCGAACCGGAGGTTATCACTATACCACTCTTGGCTGGCCCCGATCATCCTGAATTTGCTCAGAGGCTTAATTACCTTCGATACAAAGGTATCAATACTCGGAAATGGGTTCCGATGGTATCCGCCGACAGGACGATGTATCGAGTACCAGATCAGTTTATAAAACAGGGTATGGATGTGATCGACGGACGAGTGCGGAAGCCAGAACAGGTATTGAAGGTTTTAAGGTCCTCTTATCCAACCCAAGAGGCATTCAATGCGGCCATGGCCGAGCTGTTAACACTTTGCGGTCTTTCCATCAAGCCTGAAATGGCAACACAGGATATCAAAGTCAGTCCGCATGGTGAACCGTGGTATGATTATCAACAGAAGATACAAGCGGCGACACTCGAAGGTCCGGATGAAGTATCGAGAGTTGAAACGTTGTACGATTACCTGAACGACCCAAATAACGTACCTAAGAAGGGAGAGAAAAGTCAGAAGGCACAATGGTGGACGATGAAAGAAACAGAGTGGGGTAGAATTAACCTGTTGGACTTAAAGCTCGAGGACAATGAATGGTACCCCGGAACAGCAGGTATCCCGGTCGAGGAGATTGCAGGGTATAGGCTGAAGCTGGAATCTCTTGGGGAGTTTGACCGTGAGACGAAGAATGCGATTATTCGAACCATCAAGGATTCCCCGAACGCAGATCAAGGTCGAGCTCTATGGCAATCGATATCGGAGAAATTCTCTACAAGACAGGGTCGCATTGATCTGATGAAGGAGTGGGATTCTAAGACAAAGAGTGGGATGGCATACGCAGAGAAAGTCAAAGCCGCGGAGGCAAAGGCTGCGGCAGCAGCGGCAGCAGCGGCAGCGTGAGTTTAGAGGGGAACATAGAACTGAACGGTCAATTACGTTGTAAATATGTCGACGACTCAAGTATTATACACGACTATCAGCTGCTATGTATCTCATCAAATCATTATGTATCGTCATGTGAAGCACGGCCCCTCACTTATCATACCCAACAAGTCCCTCCAAGATGCCCATTATCCCCAAAACTTTCTCCTCCTCCCAGGGTTTTCCAACCACCTGTACACCAACTGGAAGTCCATTCATCTCTTCCGCATCATATGCCCCGTTCCAATTAGGTGCTGAACCATATGTCCTCCCTTCCAAGATCTTAGACCTTGTACTTCCTTCTAAGAAATCATTGGGGATGGCATCTAGGCTTTCATCGACTTTTGTTATAGGTAAAACGCCGACTGTTGAGTCTACCATACTGAATAGAACTGTAAAGATACTGCCGTCAGTGGATACGCGTAAGTGGACTGACCATAGGGGAGAGAGGAACTTGGTCTCGGCATGTCGAAGAGCAGGAACAGCCATGACAGGGCAAATCAAGAAATCATACCCTCTATCCTCCCATACCTAAACTATCAGCTTCAAGTCCATCGGTACAGCTGTATAATGTATGACGCACCTCCTTGAAGAATTTGATAATATAATTATCCCTCTCTCCAGTCCATTTCCAAAATTCATGAGTCGATTTCTTTCCTGATACAGCTATTTCATCAGTCCATTGTCCTACAGAAATAGGAAGGACTGACCAAAGATCTCTGCGAATGTTTTATCGCCTTGTATGTATTCTGCTACCCATTCGATTAGCTTGTGGATGATCCAAGGAACTTTTGATCCCAGTGAAGTCTGATCGTCAGTTATCCTTCTTCAACAAGGTCTATCACGGAGTGGACAAGTTAGAGGGTACTTGCCAATTTCATAGATGGTTCCAAGGGGTCCGGGCCAATAGTATCCAGCCTACTCTTGTATCCCTCTGCAGAACCAAGAGCCACGAAGATCTTTCATCAGTGTCAATCATTTGCTTGATGTCCACAAAGAGGTCTATTGGATTACCTTGAAGATCTCGATTACTATTCATCAGCGTCAGTTTGGAAGTGGACATACGTGGAGGCGGTTCAAAGAGTTCGACCTCATGTCCTGCTTCTCGTAGTTTGTCGACGCAGATTTGTACTGCTCTCCTACAAGCTGGACTTGTCTGCTTATCAGCCCTAGCCGTTAGGCTTTTCATGGGACATACCTTTACAGAACCCTCTTCGATGAAATAACCAATCTTCATCTTCTTTGGTAGTTCAACTTGTCTCCATGGGATGGGCAGGACCCTCTGACGCATCATATACCCCTCGTCCCTCTGTTCCTGGGCTATTGTATACATGCCCTTAGCGGCGAATGTCAAGTCAGAAACATTCCTCGCCATCGGTCCGGCCATCCACTAGTTGTCAGCTACAGTATCTTCCAAGTTAGGGGATGAAGAGAGAATTGACAGGAAAGGTAAGCTGACCTTGACGGCTTCTTGAGATTCTATTCTTCGATCACTGAATTGAATAGGTAACCTCCCAGGCCAGGGTTTGAGAGCACAACATCCCGAGAAATGAGATGGGATCCGTAATGAGCCGGCAACTGCCAGTCAGCTCTGTTTTACGCGAGTCCGTTACACCGACGGATTACGTTACTCACTATCGTTTCCCCACCCAAAAGGGCTTCCTCGCATGGTTACCATCACTGCTTCACCACCTGAACTACCTCCACATGTCCTCTTGCTATCGTATGGGTTGGTGGTAGTCCCACAGATCGGGTTCGCACATTCAAACGATAGGAGCGTCTATCATCAGCCTACATCTCTTCATCCATCTTCCGGGAAACAGGAGACAGGAGACAGGAGACAGGCGAGACTTACTTGGGGTACATTGGTTTTACAAAAAATTATGCCACCCGCATCTCGATACAATCTGACCATCTATGATATCAGGATCTCAATTGAATGGAGGTGTAAAGCTGGCTTACTGCACTCTCCACATCTCTAGATTCGATAGGTTTGAACGCAGATCTCCCCGATCAGCCCCCTTAGAACCCAAGCGGGGACTTACGGAGAAGTACCCAGAGTATTGTCGAACCCCTCCACAGCATAGTTGTCTATTATCAACCAGTGTTCTGGTCAGGCGGATTAGTATGTTGGACCGAGTGACATACCCTTGAAACAACTTGGTAACCCCCAGAAATCACCTTCTCTCTCCTCTGCCTGTGCATCATGCTGATCCGCCTCAAACAAAGCTTCTTTGAACATGACTACCATCAGCAGCCCTCCCAACATGAGCGATGCATGATAGAAGCGGTGTGACTCACTCTCAGTGAGGCAGTTGGTCTTGTGATGAATATCGCATGCTGCTCTTATCTGACATCAGCCATCGTCCTCGAGGAATGGTCATACATAAGCCTCCATCACTTTCCGGCATGTCCACCCTTCCCTCCTCTCCTTCAGGTTTGAGACTACATCCCCCGGACTGAGAGTCAGCCTTTCATTTCGTATCACCGGTCAATAATCAGCGATGTACCTAGTGTCCAGAATCAGTTCATCTTCAGGATGATCCCCCTTCACTCCTATTTGACTTTCAATCTCTGCGATCAATCGTTTCTGCTCGGCTTGTTTCTTATCTCTTGCATTTGTAGTTTGGGATGAGACCATTTTCAGTTCTTTCCCCTTTAAAAGAGGGATGGTGCGACAGGTAAATCAGCTTGATTGATTGATTGATTGATTCGTCGTTTACGTCACACTTGGTATCTCCACGTGTTTATCTGACCTTACCTGAATGCACATCTAGATCAATGGTATATCGATCGGTTAGGCAGCTTGGACTCGAAAGCTTGTGCATAGGCATTCATCAAGCGTAGAAATACTGTTTACTTTGATATAGTATTCTGCCGTCTATTCTCCATCTTATCTCCCTTCCCCTTCAGCGTTCTTCGATTCTCTCTTTCACTCCTCAACGGATCACCTCCCTGGCGCTGCGCCTACATGTACCATCCTTGTTGCTATACCCATCAGTCCCGGTACAATATACACTCATTCCCCCTAACCCACCGGATAACCGCCTCCTCTACCCATCAACATCATTTGACTTCCCGGGAGATTGTTGATACCCATACCGCCCATGTTACCACCCATCATGCCAAGACCGGTACCGTAAGAATCTGGAGCAGATTGACGGTAAGCATGTTCGATTCTGCCATAAGTCTCTGCTCCATATCGAATGTAAGAGGGGACATACCGGTGTGCATCAGGGAAATCATCGACAGCATTCGCTCCCGGTGGCGCCTTTTTGTTAGTGACTACTGGAGGGTATAGGGTGAGGCTTACACCGTAACCCATGTACGGATCGTACATCCTGTTTATCAGCTTTGACTTGGCTCAAGGACGACGTAGCTTACCTTGGATCCATTCTTCAGACCGGGTTAGCTTGAACGACACAATGGTGGAAGGGACTTACCCATATCCTCCTCCATATCCACCGTAGCCTCCTCCGTACATACTGTTGCGTTAGTTCTACCCAATGATCCGACCACGCTTAGCCTCCTCACCCTTGACCATACCCTTGCATCTGATCATATATCAGCTTGGGACCACCAGCGGGGCCAGCGGAGTGGACTCACGCCGTAACCACCCATTCCACCCATTCCCATACCACCCATCATTCCAGGGTACATTCCTCCCATACCCATACCGCCCATCATACCGGGGTACATACCTCCCATACCCATGCCCATACCACCCATACCCATGCCCATACCACCATAACCCATACCCATACCTCCCATTGGATATCCACCGTAATAATTCTGTTTTTGTTGATCATTTTCGAATAATTTGGAGAGTTTGGCAATTAGACCATCACGAGTTTTAGGATTTGGATATTTAGATTTCCATTTGGATGTATATGGTGCCAAAGAGGGTAATCGTTTTGGTGTGGGACGTGTGGGAGGGGTATCACGTTCGTAATGTTCCAACCAGTAGTCATGTGGATTTAGGGGTAATTGGGGCGGGATGGAATCACGGTGGCGAGAAGTATCGTTTTCAGCAGGGTGGTGATGGTGGTGAGGTGGCGATGTTTGAATAGGGTATGATCGTTCAGCCATAGTAGTTTGAGTAGGTTTTGGCATTTTGTCAAGAAGAAAACGTCAGTGACTATACCGTTATCAAGTGAAGAACTGACCATGTTTATATTAAATGTCGATCGATAAGAATGAGGGGCGTCGAGGCGTAGTATATTATGACGATGTCAATGCTCCACTTCACCCTATGTCCTAAGAATTTCACGAGGCTTGAATTAGGGGGTCGTGGTCGTTGATCTGTTCTTACACGTTACAAGAATAGGATTTATCCCAGAGGAGTAGAATGTAAATCGAGGGGTAGAAGGGTTGCGCTATGTCCTCTTGGGATCGTACCTGAGGTCGTGCGTTTGTGGAGCTCGTTCAATCGTTATCGATCCGTCGTGGTAATCGTGTAGTAGCGCGATGTTTGATCGAAGGATGGGTATGATGGTGGAAGAGTGAGAGTGAAAGAGAAAGAAGGGGGTTACATCAAAGTTCGTTCTGTCGAGAGAACAACTAAACCAAGGTGAGGCAAAGTATGCCCCGACCAAGACGGGGTTTATCGGGTTATACAAAAGAAGACTTGGGCACTGAGGACAAGGGGTAAAAGCGGTGAGAAGTGCTAAGGGTGATTAGGAATAGGGTATATATGTGTGTAAGTAAGATGCTGGCGTTGCCCCTTGGTTTATGTGTAGGCTCCGTGTGTGTATATACTCAAGAATGAGATTAGTAGACAAAGGAGTTAGAAAGAAGCGAGGTTCCTTTGACCGGGTAGCCGGCTTTGCATCGTTCTCTCTTCATTAGATGTCTCGTTTCCGTTTGTGCTGGAAGGTCGTGCTGGCTTCCACGTAGTCTATAGGTGCTTATATCCCGTACATACACTTCCATGTCCGGGTCAAGCCATGTACGACTAGTCCTGATAATTGAATTATATGCCTAAGCTAAACAAAAGGGTCTTTGTGTCACCCAGTAAAAGTGCCACACTCTCGACGCGCTTCGGTGTTAGCTCTCACTCTCTCACTTGTGATGATTACGCCGGCCAGCGAGGCGCGCCCGATTCCCTTCCTCGCTTCTAGGCTAATACACCGTCTAATCATCTACCTACTACACCTTCTATACACTCATATATACAATGGGTCTATCCGTCAGTCGACTACTACAAGGCCTCTTCGGCAAGAAGGAAATGCGTTAGTTATCCCCTCAAGCATTGGATGCGGAAAAGAGTGGAGTGTCTTGTCTATGGGAATTGCAAATGGATGTCAAACGACATGACGAGGCACCCCACTCTCGTCCTAGACTGTTGTTGTTGTGACATGTGACTGATTACTAGGAATCCTTATGGTCGGATTGGATGCTGCTGGTAAAACCACCATTCTTTACAAGCTCAAGCTCGGAGAGATCGTCACCACTATCCCTACTATCGGTATGTCCTTTCGCTCGAGGTTGTGTCCTCCAAGTCGCACAGAGTTCGCGTGATTCGCCACGATGTCTATCGATGCTCACGCACGATGGATTGGGACACCAATTGTATGGACCACCACTGATATCTAGGTTTCAACGTCGAGACGGTCGAGTACAAGAATATCTCATTCACCGTATGGGATGTTGGAGGACAAGATAAGATCAGGCCTCTATGGAGACATTGTAAGTCTCTCCTTAATCTAATGTAGTACACAGACTAATGACAGACTTCCAAAACACCCAGGGTATCATCTTCGTCGTTGACTCGAATGATCGAGAGCGTATCACCGAGGCTCGTGAGGAGTGTAAGTCAGCTGTTGCATCCCACATGTCGTGAGCTGACCAGGTAGTGCAGCGAATGTTGAGCGAGGATGAACTTCGAGATGCTTTGCTTTTGGTCTTTGCCAACAAACAGGTTAGTCTGATTTTTGGTTGTCTACTTCATCTCAGTGGGCTGCCCCACACGTCGCTGTTCACCGATGTCCCGCCAGCGAAGAATAGGCCGCAACGTCCGCCTACCATCCTCCTCCTTCGCTAGGCGTCTCGTCTCCCAGACGTTCTAGTCTGAGGGCAAGAATCGCGGGCGGCTTGTGAAGCGGTCACATCACAGCACATGCCCCCTCTTGTACCCTCGTGCCCCCTTCCGCTACCCCTTGACCTATCTCGCGCCAATCCGAACATCGCTGACATGCAGGATTTGCCCAATGCCATGAACGCCGCCGAGATCACCGACAAACTTGGTCTCCACTCTCTCCGTCAGCGAGCATGGTACATCCAGGCCGCCTGTGCTACCTCCGGTGACGGTCTCTACGAGGGTCTCGAATGGGTGAGTACTCTCCTACACGGATCTTGATTGGTAGCTGATGTAAGCTCTCAACCAACCTCAAGAAGCGAGGACAGTAGATGGTTATCTTATAAACGGCTCGGTATCCTTTCGCCCTCCTACCTCTTTCCTCCCTTGTTTGATTTGAAGATTGAATGAAAATCCTTATGCTCTATGTTTATATCTCCTGTTCTTGTGTGGCTCTTGAGTAACACATGTTTCGTTGTCTGGTTTGGTTTGCGGATGTCCGTGCGTTCTTGTGCATCTAAGTCGCGCAGTGTACGCCCGTCTCACCCATATCGCGACTGAGCACTTCCGAGACGCGGCTGGCTTCGGGGCCATGGTATTTCTCCTGAAATGCGGATCTTCGTTGCTTAAACGCTACACTTGTGATCATGTACTCGTACCTCATCTAGGAGATTCGGACTCTAGTCGACTATGCAGGAGTTTAGTATATCTTGATCTATACGGTGACTTGGCTATGAGGCCTTAAGAATCCAATTTTAAACCTGAGTACACGTGATCGTGTGGCGTATAATCCCCTGACGCCGACTGGAATTAAGCATTTGCCGTTCACTGGAATTACTAATTATTCTAATATTCCGATCCACTCCCGATTCTTATTCATCGACTATTGTATAATTAATTCATTCATTTACATTCCCGGCACGCGTTCATACCCTTCATACATACTGTATACACTTTATAAATCATCAAAATTCAAGCCGGGGACCTACAAACAATCTCAACACCTCAATTCTGGTCTATCCGTTCGACCAAAAACGATAAACGACAAAGTGAAATTGAAATTACTGGAACGTGAGACAGGACAGGTCATTTCTTGGAATCAATCACATTGGACTACTACCTAGCCATACGTCGGTGATCGATAGAGTGAACACTACTACTCGTCATTGATATCAACAACAAGAGCAGGGGGATCCGGAAAACAAGTACAAGAGTAAAGACAGGATACACTGGAATCGCTCTATCTAATATATTCTTCGAAACGTGTAACAAACCTTAATTTCGTCGGCTTCCGTGATTATCGCCACGCAGTCATCGCGATCCCGCATACTACGGAATAATCGCCTGATCTATTTGATCCTGTCATCACAGAGGCGCCTCGAGGGTATTATATCAATACCTTTCGGGCGCGTTTAATCCATTCTGGAATCAAGGATTCGATGGAAAATAGGACAAATGAGAGGAAGCGTCAACAGGTTGATAACGGTGGAGTCGCTGATACCGATTTTAGGAATTTACCTACTCGTACGCACCTCCTTAATGAAGAATGATGAAGCTAATGATAGTTCAACTTGGAGAAAGCTTAACTTCGCTTTATATCACTGATCAAAGAATCCCATATCGTCGAGGTGAATCCTCACACTCTGGCTGGAGCGATAGTCATGTTGAAGCTCAACGACGCGGATCGACTACACCGACCGGTACGCCTGGATATGTCGTCGACAATGGGGATGAGCGCGAGTCAGTGTCGAACGACCCGACGCGCCGGAGACGCCATATATCATCGAGCTCGTCAATGGAGAACAATCAAGATGATACATCTACAGCGTCCATGACTCCATCTACATATCCCTCAATATCGTCCGGTCAATCATACTCAGGGGAAATGAACGATGAACTCACTCCTCTCCGTGAAGCCCTTCCTCCATCGGTTTCTACGCGCCGGAGACCGATTACTGCCGACACTGGATACGGAACTAGGAGAAACGTGAATGCTAGTAGTAGCTATGCCGAATTTCCCACCCTTCGACCACAGCCACCCTCACTATCATCTCTTCGGCCATACGATTTGTCTGTGTCTATGCCTATGCCTCTTTACAATCCAAATGCTGGACTATCGGAAATACTGGCTTCTCCGACTTTTCGAGAATATCAAGCATCACTGAGTCCAGATTATACGGCTTCGCCTTTTGCATCCAGACGTGGGAGTGGGACTGCGAGTGGGGGAGGCAGTAAACCGAGTACGCCAAAGGAATCTGGTACTGCTCAAGTCGATTATTTCACACTACCCATTCTACGAGATGACGAACATGATCGAGAGGTTGATCGTGTACTGGAGCGAGAACGAGAAGGTGAGAGCCCTTCAGCACAAAGAACACATTCGTTGTCCTCCAAGACATCATCCAAATCGTCGAGTGAAGCTGTCAAATCCGGGCACAATAACGAAGGAACAAGTACATCTACCCCTTCGTGGACTTCCTCGGACGTCGTCTCGACTCTCTCGTCTTCACTCAAATCACCCCGTATAAGGAATGAAGGAATGTTGGCACCACACGGATCATTCACTTCGGATTCAGGTCGACAATTCCAAGCTCGTGTCAAATACCAACGAGCCCAAACTCAAGCTCAGTTGGCGAATGATAATGAGTCTGTTAGATCTGGTGATAGCGTTTCTTCCTGGAGCCGTAAAGCTGCTTCAGAAAGGTCATTTGATGGAAGTGGTAGAAGGCGATATAGTGAGGAAGAGTATCTCGACAATGTCCAGGCGGCTCGTGGAGGTGATCAATTGGCTTTATACCATCTTGGTTGGGGACCAGCAAAGAGTAATCATCGACATAATCTCGGCGATGCTGAATATATATGGGGAGGGGGAGAGTGAATCACCCCTGTTTCTACGCTTATACACAACTGACAAGTAGTGAACCTGGATCACCCTCTCATTCTACTCGTTCTTCTGCAACTTCTCGCGCATCAAAGGGATCAAATACAGCATCAGGTTCTTTCCCTCGGCATTTGTCTACTGGTAAATCTCACGCGGAAACTCTTCGAGAAGCCCTATCACGAGATGGTATTCCTGCTTCGAGGCCCGACAGGAAAGCCCGGACTAGGAGTCAATCAGCTGGAGCAGACTTGTTTGCAGACGTGGCCCAAATGACTCTAAAGTCAAATGCCGATATCAATCGGGCGCAAGCTCAAGCTCGACCTCAACCTCCTCGCTCTTCAACTCCCGGCACACCTATCCCAGGCCCATCAGCTCGTCCATCATTATTCAAGAGTGCTTCCTATGTCTCTTCACCGAGTATCAAATCTTCTGGAAATGGAAAGAGGGAAACTAGTGAAGAGCGCAAGATCCGGAAGGCGAGGGAATTGGGCGAAGGGATCGTAAAGGAGAAAGAGAAAGATCCAGAGAAGGAGAAGGAGAGGGAAAAGAGGAGGATGGCGAGGAGAGCTGCTAGAGTTCAGAAGGTTGATCCTTCTGGAACTGTCGAGGGACAGGAGAGTCATTCGGGTCCTCATGAAAATGAAAGGAAGCCGTAAATCACGGTCGACTCACGACAACCAACGGAACTTTTCCATCTCTCCTAGTATATCGACGAATGATCTCTCGCCTAATCGCCTAATCTCGAATCACTAGTCTGTACTTCCCACGCCGCCATCATGTCAACTTCATATCATAATATACACGACTTCTCACGCATATCATCGCATTAGCACTAGCACCAGCATCTTAATACATAATTTCATATTTTGGGTAAATTGATAAACGATTATAGAATACCTCATTCAATAATGCTGGACGTTTGATTGAATTGTACCTATTATGTATATCTTTATTGCTTGTCTGGCCCAATTTCCAGTTTCGTGGTAACGTGTAAGAGGCGTTAGGTATCCAGGTTATGGCTTCGATCATTTACTTTGTTCGACCCTGTTTCAAGATAACGCCACGCGTCTGTTGAGTTACTCCGTATCAGTCAAGCAGTCAAGATACGACGTTGTCAAGTAATAGTATCAGTACCCTCCTTCTAGACTATTTAGGCGGGATTATGCCGTATTTGCCAGGTTTGAGAAGGGGATGCGCTTTGATCTACCTCTTTTCTGAAACTATGTATAGCCAAGTATTCGCAGTCTTGGGTGCCGAGATTGCCGAGAGTACGCGACTGGTTTTTATGAACGCGTCGGGAATGGGGTTCAAGTGTCTCACCCATTCATCTGACGATGCTTGGTGTTTAGAGGATCTTCTCGGCTTGCAGGCAATAGGAAGTTATCGGAGAAGGATGGACATGCATCGGGCTAGATCCATGATTCTGTCTGTATATGATACGGTTCAACAAGGCTTGGCTGTGTGTAAATCCAGGGATGAATAAGCCACCGTGCGCGTGTGTAACTTTGATTTTAAGTGTGTTTCGTCAACTCCTGCTCCTTTGTTCTCGTCATTCCTCAATCCTGTTAAACAACAGACCATACGTTCATTCATTCCTAGTAGGTAGTTCGCACGGTCTATACACTCTTTTGTAACATCCATCCTCATTCTTTACATATACATACATAAGTTAGACAATCAATTTCGACGCTGGACGTCCTTCTGTAGCTCTACACCAAACAATCTCCGACCGCTTTCGAACACCGCCACCGTCAATCTACGTCACATCACACCACTTTGTCTGGACTCAAGGAACGCAAGGACTCTTGGACGTCAATCCAGATCGATCTTTACCTCTTGACCTCAAATCCGACCTCTGGTCTCACCCTCGACTGAGTACAAAAGGATCCGGATCCGAAGGAACGTTGACCGTTTTAGCGGGATTGGTGAATCCTTTGAACATCTGTACGTTCAAACACCAACACTTATTGTTTCTCACCCTTGCCATCTCCATCTTTCCTTTCAGATTACCATGTTCATTGGTATTCTCGTTCCTTTACTCCTACCCCTTTTGCCAGACAGAGGAGGACCGCCATTCCGTCATTCTGATATCCTTGCATCCAATCAATCCAATCTGATCATCATGAACTTTGAACTGATCTTGTCGTAGATGGAATAATAGAATCTACCACTCTTTGTAACGATACATTCTCTTCTATAAAACCCGAATACGATTGATTCGTCTTCGCCCTATCCCCTATTTCCACGAAATAAATCTGTAACGACATCATGGCACTTACTGTTGAAGCGGTAGGCCATGCTTTGACACATGTTCAATCTATACCCACTCCTTCGGCGGCACTATATGGCACAATGGTCGTCGCTGCCATTGCGCAAGAGACGACGATCTCACTTTCGCCAGAGGATTACAAGAATATGAATTTTACAGATATGCGTACGGATCACTGGAGTCATGCTAAAGGTTACGATTGTATGTCTTTGCCATACTCGTGTCAATGACTTGCTGATTCCCAGCAACGACGCCCCGAAATATGATGTATGCGTTCACGATAATCCTTTTCATTTGTGCCATTCTTCAATCCCCACGATTTATCGCTCGTCTATACGCCTCGTTACCCGGACGCAAAGTTCAGATCCAAAGTGATCTACCTCCTCCTTCCGCCATTCCTCAATCCGCAATCGCCCTTACACATTCCAGGCAACAGGTACAAAGGCAAGTTGGCGGAGGTGGGATATTCTCCGGATGGTTCCTTCAAAAGAGACGACTTCCAACTGGATTATCTTCACCCACTATCGAATCGAAAGAAGCATTCTCGGATTATGGTGGAGATATACAGTCTCCCGCTTCTTCGGAGACACCATCATTACTCCCACCTCCTCACATCAATCCTATCCTCAACCACCTACCATTCGCAAGATGGGTCCACGGCGCTCCATTTCTGGGTCTACCAGCTCCTTTCGGATCATTAATGCACATGCCACAATTGGTCGTTATTGGTCTATACCTCGCCGTTTGCTTCACCGCTCTACTTTGGAAAACGAATCCACTCCCACCCACTGCCGCTAGGCCTTATGGGAATGATTTCCAGAGATCGGGTTTGGTGGGGATGGTTCAGATCCCTTTGGTCATCGCCTTGGGAGTTAGGGGTAATATCATCGGTCTATGTGTTGGGAAAGGTTATGAGAGGTTGAAGACCTTTCACAAGATCGTGGGAAGGGTCTGTTTTCTCGCTACTGGCATGCACGTCGCTTTCTGGAGTAAGTCCCTTTCACTGTGGCATGTACGAATATCAGTACTGATGAGTAGCGGCCAAGTGGGTATGGATGGGCAAGTTTGGAGCATACTCTATGAAGACGTCCATCATCTGGGCTTGGGTCGGATGGGCCGGTTTGGTCTTGATTGTCGTGACTTCCTTACCTTGGGTACGAAAGAAGTGGTTCACGTTGTTCGAGTTTTGTCATACCATCGGTATCATCTCTTTCTTGATGGGTACCGCCCTACATGTCAAGGTCGCCAAGCCATGGTGGTGAGTCTCATCTACTGATCACATTCAAGGGTATCTGCTGATAGTAGTGCCGCCGGTGCTATTGTCTACATAATTTCAATGATCTTTACGTCGTTCAAGACCAAAGTGGCCAAAGCCGAATTACTCGCTCTTTCAACCGCTAGTTCGACTGTCGTTACTATTCCCGCTTTACGTACTGGTTGGCGAGCAGGACAACATGTTCGTATACGAGTACCTGCTCTCGGTTGGCGACTCGGATTCGAGGGTCATCCATTCACAATCTCTTCCGCTCCTGATGGAGAGGGTATGATTCTCATGTGCAAGAATTCAGGAGACTGGACAAGAGCACTACATAAACTGGCTCAGGGACCTACTGGACATGCTGAATCTGCTCTTGGCCCCAATGCGCCTGTGGACGTTACGATGATCGTCGAAGGACCACATGGTGGAATGGGAAATACAATGTTGCCCGCTTTTTCATCGGTATTACTATGTGCTGGTGGATCTGGTATTACCCACTCGCTCGCGCTCGCCCATGATCTTATGACGAAAGCTACTACCGGTGTAGTTCGTGCTCGAACGATTGATCTCGTCTGGGTGATTCGAACAGAAGAAGCTGCCCGACCTTTAATGCCTACATTACTAGATATGGTCAATGATGCCAAAGCTTTCGAAATGGCTTGTCTCACCGATAGGCGTTATGGTGGTACTTCGCCTTTACCTACCGCATTGCGGGTCAAGATCTTCGTTACTCGATGTCCATCTTCTTCACCCCTCAAACTAGCAAATACCTGCGCAGAGAATAACGACGATTTCGATATATCCCACGTTACCCATGAAGCCCATTCCGACCCAAAGAATCCATTCAATGACCAAAACCCATTCATTGATCCAGAAGTACAAGTCGCCTACCTCTCCCGACGCCCTTCCTCGGCAAAAACAACAGGTGGATTCTCTTCATTCTCTATTCCCAATTCCGCCCGTTCAGTCCCATTATCATCTATAGCTGCGTTCCCGAAACGAGCGAAATTCGATATGATCGTCAGTACACTTGTTGAAGAAACTATCCATCGACATGCGCTTGATAGGACTGATTCGAGTGGGGTTTGCGTTACTGCCTGTGGACCTGAGGCTATGGTTGAAAGTGTCAATGTTGCTGTTAGGAGCGTAGATGGTAATCGGCGTAGAGCGGTTGGAGGGGTTGATTTTGAGGAAGAATGTTTCGGGTACTAGGAGCAGGGTGGCCATCAGACTGCTAGGTCGTCGAGTCATTAGGTCATTAGACCGTCAGGTCTGTCCTGGGCTACTCGGCAAAGGGAGGGGAAATTCAATGAGGACAATTGGCATAAGTTGTAGTATATACCTCATTTAATCGCAGTGCGATCTTGCGATGTACCTGCATACAGGACAAGGACGAGTCTAACATGTGGCTAGGCTGCTGTCTAATGCCGTAGCTTTGTGAGCAAGAGCAGAGATACACTGCCATAGTGCCAGATAGACTTACTAGACTGCCACTGAGCTCGGGGCGCCACTTGAATCAACTCGGTCACGTCCACCCACTCTACTCTTAATCAAATCATCAATATATCTTGTACTTCAACACAATGTCAGCTGGTGGTAAACAGTATAAAGCTATTGGGGTAAGCTCACATGTCCTCGAGGAATTTAGCTGATAAGCAGGAAGAGAATTGGAAGAGAACAGATAAAGTCGTATGTCAATCCTCCCTGGCCCACTTCCTTCTCAGCGACAGGCTGTTGTCGCCTCAAGACTGTAAGGGGAGCTGAAATCATAGAATGCAGAGCTATTTACATTAACATACGGAGCCCTTGTAGTCCAGCTTATCAAGGTAGATCCTCTTACTGCGTACCAGGGGAGAGCTGATGGGTAGGATTACGAGGATTATGCAGAGGTTAATAAACAATTGGAGAAGATGTAAGTCGTCTCTCACTTGAGATGTACCTTGGATATCATGAGGATGGCACTCAATGGAGAGAGGAGAAAGGAGAAAGGACTGATGAACAGGGGCTATAATATGGGTACCAGGTTGATTGAGGATTTCCTTGCTAGGACTGGATTACAGAGGTGTTCGACTTTCGCAGAGACTGCCGAAGTGATCTCAAAGGTATGTACCCCTTTTCGTCTACCTGTATCTGATCATCTCTCGGCGACTCCACCTCTCGTCGACTCCACATCACTGAAGACCTGGGACCATATGAGGAGAAGCTAATATACAGGTGGCATTCAAGACATTTTTAAATATAACTCCAAACCTCTCTTTCCCACCTCCACCATCTACTACCCCAAACGCACCACCACAAGAATTCATACTCACATTCGAAGAGAATCCATTAGCGGAATTTGCAGAGTTACCGGCGGATGCTCGAGAGGGGGGATTATGGTTTTCGAATGTATTATGTGGGGTTGTAAGGGGGGCTCTTGAGATGGTTAGTCCCAGTCCCTTCTATCTCTCGCTTACCACGAGTCGGGGACAAGTAGAGGAGTGGTGGCTGATTACCTAGATCCAATTACAAGTCGAGACGAGATTCTTGTCGGATGTGCTACGTGGGGATGAAACTACGGAAATGCATGTTAGGTTGATTAGGGTTTTGGAGGAGGAACAGCCAGAGAATGACGAGTAATCATAGGCGGATAGATAGAAGTCGACAAGCAGACTAGGCTATAGAGAGATTAGAGTCTTTCATGATGAGCCGGGGAACTGCAATGTATTCATATGCTACATCTATATATCTACAACATTTGAAGTATACAACACTTCTTCATATGCGCCCAGTATCCCGTCGCCTGATCTCTGGTCCCAGCGCTGTCGGTGTAGTCTGTTCGGTCTCGGTCGCGCCTGAATCAGTCGACATTTCCCTCCTCCTCCGCCCGAAACCAGTCATAGTAGCCTGTGGGGTCTGTTGACTGTCGTCCCAGCTCTCCATCCTCCCAGCCCCTCCTACTAAATCACTATTCCCCCTCATTGTGCTTGCAGTCATTGCCGATATCCCACCATACGTAGTTGGTGTCGCACTAATCATCCCACTTGTAGCATACGAAGCTTCCTGCCTCCCTGATGGTCCTGTACCCGGAACGAAACTTTGTCCAGGGGTCGTATCCCTATCTTCCTCATCTTCATCTTCTTCCCGCACGCTCGATGCCCATTCTTGAGTCTGCGTTTGAGATAGGTATCCGAATTCCGAATTTTGTCGAGATAGTCCCATTGATGTTGGCTCCTCCCCGTATACTTGGGGCATGTGGGTACTTGCTCTCCAGCCTCTTCTACGGAATCGCCCAGATTGCGATAAAGAAGGTCCACGATGTAATGAATGTCTTTTTGGTGCGGCTGCGTTCCCATCTTTTGGGATTCCAAACTCATCAATCACCGAGAAATTCTGTGATGTATTCTCATCATCGCCCTTTCGCTTCAAAGCGTTCATACGCCATCTAACCGCTTTACCTAATGCCTCCACACTTTCGCGATCTTGTCTATCGTGTTCTCTGTTCTCTTCGTATGATCGAAAAGGGTAAAATGACGATGATTTCGCTTGGGTCGCTAGAACAAGTGACATTTGAAGGATACGTTGTAGTTCCTCTTGAGTAGGTGGGGGCATTTGTGAGGGATGGATGGAAGTGACTGAGCTGGACGATGGTGCGAGGGCTATAATTTCGACTAGGCGTGATAGCATCGGTTGGAGGATGTTCATCAGATAGCCGGTTAAGAGAAGGTGGCGGATTCGGATTGGCGATGAGGTGGTTGTGTGGAGTTGATCTTTGATCTGGGAAAAGGGCAGGAGAACAGATTCGAGAAACTGGATTTCAGCTTCGGACTGCTCAAACGCTCACAAGAGCTGACTCACTGGAAGGATCTTGGTCCAGAAATGGATCCACTGCTCGGACGCTTTCGAGACCAGCTTGACCTCGTCGTAAATGTCAAACTTGGATTTATAAGTCAACATCCCCGACCCGATGAATTCTCGCAAATCCGATGACAAGACAGCAACAAGCCTTGAAGTCGGTACCCTCCCCGCACTCGCGACTATGTGAGAAAGCGATAAACCACTGCTCATTAGTACCCTATACCACGTCCTAAACTCACTTGAGCTCCTCAACGGGCGTCTTGACATCTGCACCCCCGAACAGAGGTAGGACATGCATCAGTAGGACATTCCAAGGTGAATTCGCACTTGAATGAGCCATCGTTTCTGCTACTCTTTGATTTTCACCTGTCGACCCTGTACCCGCTGAAGAGAGGACAATACCGTCCGGAAGAACCAGTACTGCGGCTCCAGCCTGACCTGAATGTGAGGGGTTGGAAGAAGGGATGGAAGGTGGTCGTTTGGTACTGGTCTTCGGATGGAGGTGTGTGAGGTCGTAGCCCCGAGTGGTCGGGTAGATCTGGCTCGAGACTGAAGAAGAGTTGCCGGTGGGTGTAGGCGACAGGGGTATTGGGGGGAGATGCGAGACTGTTGATGATACCTAATGAATCAGGTGCATCCCCGTGAGCATCAGCTAGGGGTAGCTTACAAGCTTGTTGTCATATGCCCCGGCATATCCCTTCTCACCTCTCTTGCCGGGACTATGCCATGGTGGATTGGGTAGCTTTTTGTCTTTATCTCCTTTCGCAGGCACAGGTGGTCCACCTCCCCCATAAGAAGCATCGTTACTCCCTCTCCTACCACCTACATTACTCTGCGTAGAAGCTGATCGAGTCGAGTAAGTCGGGGACGCAGCATGCGGTCGGGACTGGTTTGGATTGGTGGGTGTATTCGCTTTCGGAGGAATCAAATGGTTTGGCGAAGGCGGTCTGATCGTTAAACCTGAAGCTACTGGTCTTCTGACTGAGAACGAGGAGGTGTTCATGCTCTCATTGCTATATTGTAGATGTATACCCTGGTCGTCACTCTTTGTATAGGTTGTTACAGTTGATGCACCTCCACTTTCTGCTTACTTATTCACTCCTCCCTTTACTGAACTGAGCTGTTTAACCTGTAGAATGAACACTGTTGTCTATTTGCACATACTACCACAATGTCCGCCTTGGTAGAAGGCTACGGCTCTTCGGATGATGAGGCTCAGCCTCAGGTCGCCACTCATACGGCGCAGGAGGTGGAAGACGACGATTCGGACGATGAGAAATTGGAGACACAAGCAAGAGTGGACGCTTTTGGATTGAAAGATGGAAATGGAACTGTACAGGCTAGGAAGAAGGATGGGAAGCTGGTGGTTGCCTCTGCACCTGATGTGCTCAGAGAGGTACGTGGAATTAAGAGACTTTGACTGGCGAACTGACAGGCAGGATCCCAATCACGTTTCTTCTGCGATCATTGCTAGACCGACAGATAAAGTTATCAATGTGAATATCTCTTATGATGATATGACTCGACCTGTCGCTGGGCCTCAGGATCCATTCAACAATCAAAAGAACAAGGGGATGAATTCCATTTCAGGTCAGCTATAGCTTCGCTGTGACCTAGAAGTGAGCTGACTCCCAGGACACGTAGAGGAACAGGCAATGGACGCATACAATTTCATGGTTCAGCAACGAACATTCGCCGTCCACGGATACGCTCTCAACCCATCAACGTCTGCCTCAAGCTCTCAGCCAGTAGTAGGCTCAGCAGATATCGCACATGAAAACGGATACTCTGGAATCGATACGATGCGCCCATCGAAATCAGTCCGTCGGGAACAGAAACGTAAAAGAGGCGAGAAAGGAGATGCAGGTGTCGTAGATGGAGAAGGAGCATACATGGGTCCATGGGCTGCTTATGAGAGTGAAAGAGTGGCTGAGGTGATTGAAGTGGATCCAGAGGCTGAAGAGGAATGGCAGGTTGAAAAGAAGAGACGTGATGAAGCCAAGGAGGCTGCACAGGAAAAGATGAAGGAAGCAAAAGTGGAAAAGAGTATCTTTCATGGTCAGTTCCCATTCCCTATGTGTCAGATGGAAGCTGATGGGATAGGAAAGGATCTCACGGATTATGCTGGACGAACGTATATGCACATTCCGACCGATTTGGATGTCAAGCTCAATCCTACCGATGGAGCACCAGCACCAAATGCCTATGTTCCCGAGCGATGTGTTCACACCTGGGTAGGTCCACTGATGCCTCGCAAGGACATTGGCTGACTTGTAGACTGGTCACAACAAGGGTGTTTCGCGTATCAAGCTTTTCCCCACAAGTGGTCATCTACTTCTCAGTGCCAGTATGGACACAAAGATCAAGGTACGTCCATGGTGCCTAAAACGGGGCTCGATCTGACATGTAGCTCTGGGACGTGTACCACGAAGGGAACTGTCTACGTACATTCCTTGGACATTCGCAGGCCGTCAAAGATGTCGACTTCAATAATGCTGGAACCAAGTTCTTATCGGCGTCTTACGATCGATATATCAAACAATGGGATACCGAGACTGGAAAATGTATTCAGGTATTCTCGAATGGTAAAATCCCGAATGTGGTCAAGTATCACCCCGATGGAGATAAGCAGAATGTCTTCATGGCTGGTATGCAGGATAAGAAGATTATCCAGGTATGTCCAATCTAGCTGTGAAAGAAGTGTAGCTGACGTGTAGTACGATTTGCGATCACACGAGATCATCCAGACCTATGATCAACATCTTGGGCCTGTCAATACTATTACTTTCGTCGATGAGAATCGTCGTTTCGTATCCACTTCAGACGATAAAACGATACGTGGATGGGACTACGATATCCCAGTAGTCATCAAATACATTGCCGAACCGCACATGCACTCGATGCCAGCCGTATCCAAACATCCAAGCAGTACGTCATCCCCCTTTGGACACCGCTGATAAATAGATAAATACTTCGCATGTCAATCCCTAGATAACCAAATCTTGATCTACGCCGCCGATGGATCATTCAAGCAAGCAAAGAAGAAGCGGTTCGCGGGTCACACTATCGCTGGTTATGCTTGTAATATCGGTTTCAGTCCTGATGGGAAATACATCTCTAGTGGAACTGGTGGTGGAGATGTCGTTTTCTGGGATTGGAAGACTGGGAAGATTGCTAGTAGACTGAGGGCACATAAGGAGGTTGTCATTGATCATGCTTGGTTACCTAATGAGCATGTGAGTTATATCTGCTGTGACACTATGGAGATAGAGCTAATGAATCTAGTCAAAGGTCGTTACTGCCTCGTGGGACGGTACAATCAAGTTGTGGACATAGTAGGATCGCAGCATGCATTGTTCTGTACCTTGCCATTGAGTTTGGCATGTTCAATAGGACTAAGGCGATTGAGCAGACCATGCTGGATCGTATATTGGTAAAATGCTGCTACAGCATATTGCCCTCGTTGACTATTCACTGAGGTACAGTGTGATTGATTGTGAGAAGACCAATGGCCCAATTTGTTTTTGTGTACTCATGAGACACAATGATCATCGCCTCTCACAGCATTCGTAGGAGTTCATGATAACGGATTTACAGTAATTCGTTTTATACAGTATCTCATGTTATTTACTACACCCCATGCCATATACACTGTCTTACACCTTTCCACCCTTCTCGAGTATTTTCATTGTCTACTCCCGCTCTTTGCTGTCCTCCTGCTCTTCTCGGTTCCCGCCTGGCTCATATCGGTCTCAGCTTGGCGAGTAACCGCGAACAAAGTCTGAGAAGATCCGACCCTCGACGAGCCAGACTTACTGATCTGTGGTAGCCGACTGGCGTTCCATATAGCCGTATTATCGGGCGTAGGCTTGGGCTCGAGATTTTCGCAACACAATCTGACGACCTCGGTTGGCGGCTGTTCGCTGTAAAGGATGCGTCCGCTTTCAGTCACCACAGCGTATCCCTAGGTATGTCAATGCCGTTTCAACACCGATTGACGCCAGGTTGGGAAAATGACTCACTCGGGACGTGTCGGTCCTGCTGGTTTGAACAGAATGATCAGAAGCTGACATGGTTGTGTGATTGTATTGCGAGTGGCAACAAAGTACTTTGTATGCAGGAGAGAGTAGTCGACTGAGTAGAGTAGTCTCATCACTTTATAACATTCGAAAGAGATAGACCCGCGATAATAAATGGACTCCGCTGCGATAAAGTGCTCTGAGAAGGGGGAGACCAGAGCGGTAGGTGAGAGTAATCATCCTTTCATCATCCTTATCGTCCAGGGATGGATCTACACAAAAGGTAGGTACACGTTAGATCACAGACAAAGGTGAGTCTAGTAAGTCTGGGGCAACGGCGGAAGTGCGACGATAAGGCTGCATCTTGTCATATAGCAATCTACATGTCCATGTCTCTCATCTGCTCAACGTCTTTTCTTCATAGACCAATGACTCGAGACCGCTCCTGTTCCACGCTTTCTTGGCCATTCCATCTGTGCCCTATTTGACTCGTCGCTTCCTACTTCCACTCGTTGTCGCTTCGTCGTCGTCCCAGGTCCAGTGGTGGCGGGCGATATACAGAAAAGGCGTAGAGCATCTGCCGCCTTAGCTACCTCTTGAGATTCATCGTCGGTCTCGTATTGTGGCTGATGATAGTTCGATCTGGAGGCGTTGGTGAAGAACCTGGATTGGTCATGGGAGCTAGCGAATGATCTTGGCGAGTCTGAAGCTGCGTAGCCGGATTCCCAGGAGGAGGACGGAGTCGCCTCGCGATCTTCAGGTGAAGGACATGTAGACCGGGCATGATCTTGGTACATTTCAGATCCGGACTGGAAAAGATCCACGTCAGCGATGTTGTTGACTACAGTAGCAGCGCACCTACCTGGTCTAACATGCAAGTATCCCTGTCGGAACCAGGCGTACTGCGGGATCGTGAAGTATCGGAAGCGGTGCTCTGTGTTTCATCGCTCATGTTACTGTAAGATGCTTGGTCTGTCATGTATGTAATCTTATGGATAAGTTGTGGTCACGATTTATCAGAATCGCCGCCGTCTTTGGCCTGTGCGCCCCTGGTCCCTTTTGATCTAAGGATCGGATAAGCAGCTCCAAAGGAAAGCCACAGACCTCCAGTTTCAGCTTTCTGCAGAAGACTTATCGTGAAGATACTCCTGGGACATAGCAATCGACGAGGGTCTTCTCCAGGATGACTGTTGTTGAGGTAATCAGGACTGTTGATCATCAACTAAACCTGTGGTCGCCGATGATGAACTTCTGGCGAGATGTAGTTTTCGCTTTCAACGATCCGCATGCATGATTTGGTCTTCAACTATATACAACATGCTATATCACATAATGGAAAATCCGATAGAATCCGACTCCAGCTCAAGACACACGAGTCACCAGGCCGTCCCAGTTTCATCTGGGTCGAAGTATTTGTTTGATGTGGTCACAGCCTTGGATCGGATGCTCTTAATCCTTTCCAACCTGGCCTCCTCAGTCTTCACACTGGCTTCATGTGCCGTGACCCTCTCATTCTCCTTCTCCTGTTCGTTTTTGCGCCATATCTCATGTACTCTCTCATGTACTCTCTTCAACCTCGATCGCTCGTCTTGAGTCAAGGCGGAAGTTTGGGCTGTCGGTGATCGGATTGAGCTTGGACCATTGGAAGGAGTGATGGTACTTCCTCCTGGCTTGATCGAATCTCGTGTGCTAGTAGCGCCCGTGCTCGGCAAGGGATCGAGAGGGATCTAGTGCGTCAGTATGGTCCGTGTTCGGACGACGTCCGGCGCCATCGTCGTACATACCACACGTCCATGTATCCACATTGGCAATCGCGGATCCATGGTAGGCTTTGACGATCGCTGCGACATGATAGATATGTATGTATTTGATCGAAAGTGGGGAATGAAACTTCTCGTTCTTACGAATTGAGTAGGAGAATGAGAAAGAAGACACTAAGTTCGAGACAGTGGCTTGTTATAGATACCCATTGACCCAACGGACCTTTCAGAGAGATGATGAAAGGTTCTCACGCTCTTATCATATATTCTCCTCAACAGGGGTGAGATCAGAGGGATAGATCGTCCCAGACATCCATTCTTACATGGGGATAAGGGATCGATGAATGGACGAGCCGTAATTCACGTGTATCAGTGTGATATCAAGGACAAAGGATGTCATGGGAGAGGGTATCAGGAGAGGTGCAAAGTATCCTGGACGAGATAAGCTGATTTGGGGTCGCACATCGCCACGATCATCTCGTAAGATTAGGGCTCCGATGGATTAGAGCTTGGAGGTAGCTGACAATCAGACTCGGCTTGCCACCACACTTCCTCAAAAGCACTTCGAAAGTCCATAGTGGACCCCATCGAGCTCCCACGTACTGCGCATATATATCATCAAAGTATAGTCTCAAAATCGTTATCTCTACATGTATATTCTATCCCTGACTATAAGGTGGCAACCCCCCCACAGGTCCCTCACCACTAACAACCGGCGCGCCAAAATATCCAGGAGGAGCTTCCCCAACAACTCCCCCAGCAACAGGGCTCGGCTGCTCCAAGACTGCAGACCTAGTCCTCTGAGCTGATGCGACGCCCCCTACCGCCTGAGCTGCTTCGGACGCAGCGAATGAAGGTGGATTATCTGTATCTCCCTGAGTTGGGGGTGTGGCGCTTGTTTGAGAGTGTGAGTGGGGGTGAGGATGGGGGGTGTATGAAGTAGGAAGACCTGGGAGGGAAGGTTCATCTATCCCAGGCGGTAGGTCGTCCTGATTATTAGCTTCTTCACCAAACGAAGGAAGGGGCGTACTTGTAAATCAACGACCCTAGTGCCCTCGCCTAGACCTAATTGTTCCATTAATTCCGCTTGCGCTCCTGGTCTTACTACTCCTCCTTCTCCTAGACCTAATCGAGCTACCATCCCTCCCATTACATTTACATCTTCATCCCCTTCTTGTGGGGGGTCCATTGAAGAGTCCACCCCATAAGAGACTGCAGCTGGGGGTGGAGCCATCGAGAAAGTCTCGTAGCCGTCATACTATCATCAGCCGGGATTAAAGATAAGCTTGAAGAGCAGGGGAAACATACCTCGACCCAAGTTCCGAGTTCACCACCTAGACTAGATCTCCTTCCAACCTCATTTGCCCTATCACTCGTCGAATCGTCATCGAACTGAACAGGGACTAATCTTTCCGATTGAACTGTATCGGCGACAGGCGTTTCGCCAGCTTGCATCTGAGCTTGAGATTCGATAAATGATGGTAATCCTCCTTCACCCGGACTTGGCACTGCAGGAGCAGGATGATGACTCGGTCCACTAGGTCCAGATTCCCCATCAGATGCCCTATACGTGCCTTGATCCCCTACGATATCGAGGCCTTTCGCTCGATAAGCTGCTCGGGTGGCTTCATCTAGTTCCTCCATATCTATACCTATATCCGCGCCCAGTCCCGAAGCAGGTAAGTGACCACCATGAATAATCACTTGACGTGGTTCGACCCATAATTTAGGTCGTATCGTTAATTCCTGTTCGATATACCAGTCCCTTATTTCTGATGTTGATGTCGAAGTGGATGGTCCTGCTTGATTGATATTCAGGAGTTCTGGATTACCCCCGAACCCAATTGTTACGCGGACAAAGAATGTCGTATGGTGATATGGTG
>Ga0265780_10002468_pt1 | contig 25002 bp, 25 predicted proteins | sample P1T30metagenome_FD_192432 | JGI IMG/M metagenome (GOLD analysis project Ga0265780, IMG submission 192432) | Plant litter microbial communities from East Loma Ridge, Irvine, California - P1 T30 | ecosystem: Environmental > Terrestrial > Plant litter > Unclassified | place: USA: California... | reverse complement strand
CCTCTCCCGCCGGCGCGTCGCGGGGGGCGGGGCCGCGCGGCGCCGGCGCCCGCGGCGCGCGCCCCCCCCCCCCCAAGAAGGCGAAGAAGTGATGGCATGTTTATTCGGTGTATCTTGGAGAGGAACATGAAAAAAACATAAAGAGAAGCATGAATGAGAGCATGGAGAGAAGTATAAAGCATGAAGAGAAGTATAAAGCATGAAGAGAAGAAGGGGGGTTTGTATTTGTCGAGCATAGAGAGGAGCAAGAAAAGGAGAATGGGGTTTCGTGTTTGTTAGGCATACCCGGTGAGAATTTTTAGATTTATGATACCCCCCTATAGTAACAGAAGATAAGAAAAAACACATGTTCAAAAACGTGGATGGCTGAGTTCACATCGCAAGCGGCGATCGAGTGGAGATGAGCGGATCATGGAGCATGGGCCGCAACTGCCAAGATGCGGGGAAAGCTCCCCAACATGACAGCCCATGCAAGGTACCACGACAGCTATAGCTCCCAGCTGACCCCAATCTACCTCAACATAATCCCTTCCCAACCAGCTTTCCCACAATATCTCATCGTCAACCATGGGCGGAGAATCTCACCGCAACGTCCCGGTCCCGGTGGTGGCCAAAGAATACCCCAAACTGGCGGCTGGTCCTGTCGGTAAGCAGATCCACAGCATCTATCAGAGTCGCTTGAGGCAGTTTATGGATGGAGGACAGTACAGGGGACAAAGTCTCATAGGGTAAGCTCTACCAAGTTGTAATCATGCATTATTACGGCGCCATCACAGCTTCAGCAATGCTCATATGTCATACAGCAAGCTCACCGAGGCCGTCGCGTCCGGCACCGACTGGATTAAGCTCTCCGTCTACTCACCTCCAAACCTCTCACGCCCGCTTTTCAAAGAGGCAACGTCGCATGCATTTCACCCGACCAAAGTTGGCGAACAGTTCGGCCCCAGCTGGTCGACGCATTGGTTCAAGGTCCAGCTTACTATCCCTAAGCACATGCTAGACAAGGAGCACCTCGAGTTTGTTTGGGATGCGAATAACGAGGGCTTGATTTGGACTGAAGATGGACACACTGTACATGGCCTGACCGGTGGAGGCGAGCGGACACAATGGATACTGCCCAAGGCCTTCAGAGACGGCAAGGAGCATACCTTTTACATTGAGATGGCATGCAACGGAATGTTTGGAAATGCTCCAGGCGGAGACTCGATCCAGCCGCCTGCTCCTGACACGTACTACACGTTACACACCGCCGAGGTCCAGGCTATCAACCTAGAAGCAAGAGCTCTTTACTTTGACTTCTGGGAGATATCGGATGCTGCCCGCGAGTTCCCCTCGGACTCGACCGAAGCCCATGACGCCCAGCAGGTTTGCAATCGTATTATGGATGCTTTTATTGCCGGCAATGGAAGCCAAGAGAGCCTCAAAGAGGGCCGTAAAATTGCTGCCGAATACGTTGGGAAGAACGTGGATTCTGCCAAGGTGTACGAAAGTGGCCAGGAGGCTATCGTGCATGGTATTGGATACTGTCATATCGATACATGTTGGCTGTGGCCATTCGATGAGACCAAGCGCAAGGTCAACCGATCCTGGTCGAATCAGTGCGACCTCATAGACCGATACCCCGAGCTTCGCTTCTGCTGTTCGCAAGCGCAGCAGTACAAGTGGCTTGAACAATACTACCCATCGACATTTGACCGTGTCAAGAAGAAGGTCAAGGAGGGCAGCTTCCAGCCTATCGGTGGCAGCTGGGTCGAGCACGACACGAACTTGCCTGGTGGAGAGTCGCTTATTAGGCAGTTTCTGTATGGTCAACGGTACTTTGAAAGCAGATTTGGTCAGCGGGCTCGCACATTCTGGCTTCCCGATACCTTTGGGTACTCGACACAACTACCGCAGATTTGCCGCATTTCTGGTATGACGAGGTTCTTGACCCAGAAATTGAGCTGGAACAACGTCAACAACTTCCCGCATACCACCTTCAACTGGGTCGCTCTGGACAACAGCCAGGTCATCTGCCATATGCCACCATCGGAAACCTATACCTGCGAAGCAAACTTTGGCGACGTCAAGCGTAGCGTTACACAGCATAAGTCTCTCGATCAAGACAAGTCATCTTTGCTTGTCTTTGGTAAGGGAGACGGAGGTGGTGGCCCAACGTGGCAGCACCTTGAGAAGCTTAGGCGATGCCGCGGTATCAGTGATACGGCAGGGCTGCTGCCTCGCATCAAGCTTGGTGACTCGGCAGACGACTTCTTCGATTGTCTGGAAAAGAAAGTCGAGAATGGCATGGAGCTTGTCACATGGTACGGCGAACTATACTTTGAACTCCACCGCGGAACCTACACCACGCAATCCAACAACAAGCGTAACAACAGAAGGTCCGAAATCATGCTAAGGGACATTGAGTACCTCGCAACTCTGGCCACGATCAAGAATGGCTTCGGCAAACGGAGCTCGTACAAGTATCCCAAGAAGGATATTGACGACATGTGGGAAAATGTGTTGTTGTGCCAGTTCCACGACTGTCTGCCCGGAAGTTCGATTGAAATGTGCTATGATGATAGCGATCGCGTAAGTATCAACAGCTCATAGTTGTCTGAGATGTTGCTGACTTGTTCTAGATCTACGCCGAAGTATTCGCTACTGGTGAGAGGCTATTATCCGATGCCCTAGCCGAGCTCGGTTTCGACGACGATGAGTCGGCTTGGAACGAAGATACTAAGCTCTTCGCCATCAACACCCTGCCATGGAAGCGCACCGAGATTGTTGAACTCCCAAGTATCGCAAGTCAGGCAAAATATGGTTCGGCCAAGACCAGGTATGGTCTTGCCCACCGCAATGGATCAGAAAAGGGCCTGGGTGCTCTAGAGGTGTTCCCTCTTGCGTCTCAGTTCCCGGCAAGCCAGGCATCTATTCAAGAAATACGCACCAACGTGTACGAGCTCCGCAACTCACAATACGTTGTTCAAGTTGAAAAGGGCGCAATCACGTCGCTCTACGACATAGGTGCAGACCGTGAGCTGATCCCCAAGGGCGCCAAGGCTGGTCAGCTTGTCATCTTTGACGACAAGCCACTCTACTGGCAAGCCTGGGATGTTGAAGTATACCATTTGCAATCGCGTCAGGAACTCGAACCAAGCAAGGTCACCGTTACAGAGGACAGCATCCACCGTGTGAGCCTGCAGATTGAGACCAAGATCTCGGACAAATCCTGGGTCAGGACGACGATGAGTCTTGCCGCTGCCGTCGGCTCAGCACCAGCAGCTATCGAATTTGACGCCGAAATTGAATGGCACGAGACGATGAAATTCCTCAAGGTCGAGTTTCCTGTCGATATTGTGAATACGGAAGCCAGCTACGAAACACAATTCGGCATTGTCCGTCGACCCACACATTACAATACATCCTGGGACATGGCCAAGTTCGAAGTCTGCTGCCACAAATGGGCTGATCTATCCGAAGCCACGTATGGTGTCTCCATTCTTAACGACAGCAAATATGGATTCGCTGTCGCAGGAAACATGATGCGTCTTTCGCTGCTCCGCGCCCCCAAGGCCCCAGACGCCCACGCAGACATGGGTTCCCACAAGACACGCTACGCCATCTTCCCGCACAAGGGCCCGCTAGACGAGCGCACTGTGCGTAAAGCTTTTGAATTCAACAATCCGCTCAAGATTGTGGGTGGCAAGACTAGCCTCTCAAGTGCGCACACCAGCTTCCTCAACCCTTTCCACATCTACGGCGCTAATAACCTCGTCCTGGACACAATCAAACGTGGCGAGGATGACGAGGATGTGTCGAGGGGTGAGCTGCCCATCAAGGATGGCCATGGCGTTATTTTGAGGGTCTACGATTCGTTGGGTGGAAAGAGTAAGGGAGTGCTCACGTGGGGCGATATGAAGGTTAAGAAGGTGTTCAAGTGTAATGCATTGGAGGAAGAGGAGGACGAGTTGAAGATTAGAGAGGCTAGCGTTGACGGTGGGGAGAGGGAAGAGACGGGCGTGCCTCTTGAAATTCGGGCGTTTGAGGTGGCGACGTTCAAATTGGTTCTTGAGTGAGACGGAGGCGTGTTTTGGATTTAGTATTATTCTCAGCGCTTGTTTTGCATGGATGGTAGGTGAATGGCGAATAAATATATATGATCACGCGAAGAGAATAGCAGTTGGTTATTGCATTCATTGTGGTACCCAGGACGCCGCAAATATGCCATTCCCTTAATGGCTACTCTACTTCGAAGCCGCAACTTGTTGTAGTCACCTTGTACGTTTTGTTTTCAGCATACACACACACACACAAGAAACCCACACAAAAACACGCACATACCCATCCCAACACGTCAAATGCTATAGAGAAGCAAGACTAGTGGATACGCTCCAGCTTAAGGCGGTTCCTCGCGATTTTGTCGTCAACCTGGTCCGTCTTGCCTGAGATACGGGTAATGTGTTCGTTCTGGGCGTCGACTTCTGTGCCGATTGCGCGGCCAAGTTGGTTGAGACCCTTGGCCATGGTGTGCAGTTGAGCTGTAAGGGAAAGGTCATGTCAGCAGTGTTTTCTTTTCAGCTACATGGCTGCGGCATGATAGAAATATACATACTCAAGTTATCATCAATCTGTCTTTCCATATCTTCATCTTCATCGTCGGCTTCAAACTGGTAGTTGTTCATCCGGCTAAGCTTGGACCCGCCGTTCGCGCCACCCGCGCTGGCCGCTCCGATTCCGCGCTGGGCTTCGTTTACGCGGTTGGCCGAGTGCCATGCGGCCTTGGTTGTTGCTTCGCGGGTTTCACGGTCTTTGGCGTGCTGGTCCATGGCCTTTTGCATTTCCTTCTCGCGCTTGGAGTTACCTGTGAAGGGATTGGGGACGATGGAGAACATGCTTGCGTTGATGCCTGTAGGGAGTTAGTTGGGGTTCCACGGTTACGACTTGGGTGTGTACTTACGAGCCAACTCTTTGGTTTGACCATTGGCTCGGTCGCTCTGGATAGAGGCGAGGTCGAGATTGCGCTCGGTGCTGCGAGAATGTTAGCAATACGATAAATTGCCCAGGTCGGTTGCGCCTACTTGTGAATGCGTTCTCCCTGTGCACCCAGGGTCGATAGTGTGCCGCGACCGGTTTCCATGGCCTGTTCAGCTAGGCGAAGGGCGTTCCTCGTGCTGGAAACATCCTGTTGCTTCATGAACTTGATCTCTTGCTTGGTGGCTTCAATATCCTCCTATAGATTCAGTCAGCGTGTATTCCAGGCACCAGTAGTACGTGAGTCACTCGCCTCCTCCTGTTCTTCGGCCGTCAGTTGGCGGTCGTCGTACGCTCCATATCCACCGGGTGTAGCCGAGCCATAGCCCCCCGCAGCGCTGCCACCATATCCGCCGCTCTGACCACCTCCGTAACCACCGGGTTGCTGTTGTGGTGGTTGCTGTGCTGGCTGAGCTTGCTGGCGCTTTGGTGCATTGCCGAAGAGCTCGTTGCGGCCAGCCTCGGTGCTCATGGTGTCATTTGATGCAGTCCTACCGAGTCCACCATACCCACCGGGACGCTGAGGTGGGCCTCCACCGTAGGCATCCTGGCCATATCCTGACTGTGCGCCGTAGCTCGCTCCCTGGGCCCCGTATCCGCCTGGTCGTTGTCCGTATGTCTGGCCTGGTCCCGTAACAGCTGGTGTCTTCTCCTGACGGAAGGAGTTGTCCGCGCCGCCGCCCGGGTATGAAGGAGGTGGTTGGGCGTATGGGTCACTAGCCGGAGGTGCTGCGTACGGGTTTTGGGCTGCTGGGCTGTCCTTTCCCGACTTGTCCTTCTTCTTGCTAAAGAGACCCATGTTCAAGGTGTGGAGAAAAGTGCGCGGCCTTCTGCGTTTATTTGCTCGGTGACGTTTCGATGGCACCTGTCTGGAGTTTGGGGAGGACGACGACGAGGCAGCTAGCTGAAGTGTGGGGTGAGTTTATCGATTTGGCAACCAAAGTTTGCGCTTCCGGGCTGTCTTTGAACTTAATATGCGCAATGTCGAGTAATTGAAGGGGCCACGGAAAGCAAAGTAGTGACTTTAAAGGCTGTTTGAAAGGTTGCGAGTTAAGAGGCAAGAGTGTTTGAGCGGTGGGCGCCCGGAGCGTATGGTGTTTCAACCGACCAAGCGCCCAGAGCTGACACTAGCGCGAGGCGGAGTTAAGGGTACGCGCCACCGCGTGGCTGTAAGTTGCAATATTAATAGACTTGCAGTCAAAAGCAGGACTTGCGAGCCCAGTTAAATTTTCCCTCATCACTTGGACTGCTACTTTGATACACGCATCAAATGACGACCGCTTCGACCCCAGATCCGCCCCTTCTCAAACTTGGGTTGACATGTCGTTGGACCCACATGATTTGGTCCCTGCATCCAAGTTGCCGTACCCCCTGTTCACGCCCATTAGAGACTCGGGCAGCAAGAATATCACGTTAACTGTATTACTACCTGGGTATCTCAACGTAGCTCCCTTTCCTACCATCTCTATGCACGCTATGTTGTCCAGATGGCGCTGTCCTCTTCGTGCATGGTTTCTCCGTCAGAAGAAGGCAAATCTTCGTGCTCCTCCTTTGTCCAGATCTCGTTGCCTGCCACCACTGGGAAAGATGTCAAGACCCTACTGATATCCCCCCACCATGTTTCGCCGAATCTACGATACCAGTCTACAGTAATCCCAAGGCCTTTATCAAAGCTAGTTTTGGGTTGCCAGCCCAGTGCCGTAAGCTTGGATCCATCCGTCGCGTAGCGCTGGTCGTTAAAGGGTCGGTCCTCGGTGTGCTCTACCCACCTGGATAACTCAGCAGGCGAACTATGAGGAATGCCAAAGATATCGAGCAGCTTGTTGCAGATGTCCGTGTTTGATATCTCGTCCTTGGACGCAATATTGTAGATCTGACCCACATCGCCCTTGTGTAGTATGGTATCGAGTGCATCGACAATGTCCCCTGCATAGAGATAGCGTCGTGTTGGTGAGCCGTCGCCGTGGAGCAGGAGCTTCTGCTTTCTTTGCAGGAGCATGATGAATTTCGGTATAATCTCTGCTCAAATATCAGCCTTGTGTGTGTCTGCTTTGAGATCAAAGGGATGACAAACTCTCCGGAAACTGATGTGGTCCATACACGTTGTTTGCACGAACTGTAATCAGAGGTAACTTGAAACTGCTCCGATATGCGCTAACCATCATTTCCGCCGCAGCTTTACTGGCAGAGTAGGGATTTGTGGGTGCCAGTATGCTCGTCTCGCTCAGGTCTGCTGCTCCAACCGGCACATCGCCGTATACCTCGTCCGTCGATATATGTATAAACCTAGTGATTCCATGCTCCCTCGACCTCTCAAGCAGCACGTGCGTGCCGTAGACGTTTGTATTTGTGAATTCGTACGAGTTGCCAAAGCTGAGGTCGACGTGCGATTGGGCAGCGAAGTGGAAAATGGTATCGATTCTGTGCTTTCGCAGTACACGCTTGATATCCGTTGGCGATGTTATATCGCCTTGCTCGAATGTAAAGTTTGTTTGTTCGTCGAGGATTCGGGTGTTGTTGAGCGTTGCGCAGTAGTCGAGTTTGTCAAAGGAAACGACATTGTAGTGTGGATACGTGAGAACCAGATGGCGTACAAACCAGCAGGCTCTGCGAAACCGTTAATTTACACCCGACACGAGGGAAACGTAGAGACACACAGCCCGCATCTTCCCGTGCTCTCGTCGCGACGTACATAAAGCCGGCTCCACCAGTGATCAAAATATTTTTCGCGTCATCGAGAGGCTCGAACTTGGTACTGCCTTTGAGTATCGGAGCCCGTGTCCAAAGCTCTCGTTTGACGTAGGTTCTTGGATTGAAGACAGTCGAGCCTCGTCGGCCTGGGTATCATTAGCGTGGCCACATTGGACTGTGCCTTGCATTGCGTCGTGCAGGTGCCCAGATGGGTGGGGACTCACGCTTCACTCCATTGGAGCCGTTGGGAACATGATACGCATCGTCGGGATTCTGAACGGCACTCATAGTGGCAGTCACAGTTAGCGCATCTAGGTAGGAGAATTCAAAAGTCGTCAGCGCATGCTCAAGGGCTATTGAATGCTTTATTCCTGCCGCGTATACGCGCCCGTGTCGCGGGTTGTTGCGACATTAGGATGCGCTCATGCTAGTCTCAAAGCAGAACTGCATCCGCCGATCTAAATTACGTCACTTTGATTACGCTGCCCTTCGCCCGCAACACAGTAGACAAGTTCGTTGAATAATATGCTTGGAGATTGAATCTCTGATCTAGTAATCAATTTCCATGTACGGCCAAAGCCCATGTCGGTATCGTTGAGAGACGCTTATATCTAGTACGTTCCTCCACCGGTATACATCATCATCCTCCACTTTATAGTCAACTGATATGGAGACGTTAGTGCTGTGTGTATTGCAAAAGAGGTTCTTCAATCTCCATCTTGATTGTACCGTATATGGCTGGTTTCATCTTCTCGGTGAAAGCAGCCTGCGCGGTCAATTGTGGATGGATGGAGCACTCAATTTCACAATGGAAGGCATCGAAGGTATTGCCACTAACCATGTTGGTTCCATCCGCAGATTATACATACACGAGGTGCCTCCACAAGCACCATATCGCAGGTTTTCTTTGCCATCACATGATTTCCAATTGTCCACGGACATTCTCCATAGAATGATTACCTGCCTCACAACAATAGTTTATGTTTTCTACATACTGTCAGTCTCTATGCAAGTCACCATAGAAGGCCTTGCCTGCCCTTGCGTTCTCATACGAAGGAACTCATCGTCTGAGAAGAAGAAGGTTGATCTATCTCCCATCTTTCTAAAATCAATTTAGATCATCACCACTACCTTATAAGCAGCTTGAAAGTCTCGGCAAATTTACCAAATAAAATTACAAGCTAAGACTCGAAGATATAAGAAACATAGAGCAAGAAGGATCGTTGCTCCAGAATCAGAAGCCCCACTAAGATTTACTGTGGGAAACATCCGATGGTTCCCGTCTGGCGACTTCGACGTCGCAATCTTCCGAATACGATAATTCATTCTATGCAAACCATTTTCTTGCAAACCTTGTCTGGTAAGAATGAAAAACGTGTTTTGCAAGCACTATGCCGGATCTGTCATGTATGAAGGCAGGCTGTCACTGATACTCTGAAGCAGTGCTCGGTGAGAGCGCCCATACAAAGTAACCAATTGAACAAGTATTATAGTTATGCTTAAAATGACTAGAATACAAAGTACTATCTGTTTTGTCACCAGGGCCACCCATCACACTGAGCGGGGATTACCTGAGCCTGATTAGATCAACCAGTGGCGATTGGTCGCTATCGAAGAGAGAAGGCCCTATTCGAGACAGACGGAGTTTTTGCCAATTTCGCAAACCATTGCAGAAGGACTGGCTTTGCATGTAGTGTGGATGGCATGGGTATGGCAATTCGAGTACTTGTACAAGGTGCCGGGACGGCCCTCTAATTGTTTGCTTATATTGCAATTGCCGTTGTTTACTGTGTAATAGAAATCTATGAACCCGATATCGAAGTCAAATCTATAACTCAATAAACTTCAGCCTGAGCACAGAGAACACAGAGCTCCTGCTAGCTTGTCCAAGATAAACCTCCTCCCAAGTCGTTCGCAAAGCTACCACTTTAGACAGATATCTACATTACTAAGGTACTGGACAATAAGAGTAATTCTAACTGAGAACCTCGGCCGTTAAAAAATTATACACTATATAAGCAGGTAGTGACTGAAATCAACCAGCCGATCTGTCGAGAAAGTGGCGCGAGCATGCCAGGATCTTGGAATCTTGTGAGATGTGGGTGACTAAATAGACGTTCGGCACAATTCTACGAATGAGTTCAAGTCTACCAGACAAGGTACAATGCTGGCATGCTCGCCCACTGGGATACCCTTGGCGCTCCAACACCTATATCTGCCAACCCATCTACATTGTCTCATTTCCAAGCGGATGGTCTACTTGGTTCTATTCGTAGCATGTAGGATTCTTTCCGCTCACACAAAGAGAGCAGCAAGCGAAAGAAAATCATCTCCCTATCCAATTCAATCGTGTGAGAACATGTATACAGAGCAAGCAAGAACCGTAGTGCTGACAATCGTCTGTGTCGCCTCTGTAACGACGTCCGCATCTGGGTTAGAACAACCACCGTGCACAAAGTGTCTCCTCGCTCCCTCTTCCGCGCAGCAACCATGCAGGACAACAGGCAACCGTCTGATAGGACATGGCGGCGCCGAAACCATGTTATCACATGACTATAAAACGCACATCTTATCTAGCAGCTTAGCCGACGGTCGCATCTAGCATTCCATCATGTCCATCACAGTCTCCCGTCCTATCATGGACAACCCCGCTTCCTCCCTCAAGGCGGGCATGTATACGCTAGGGAAACAACGCTTTTAGCCGCCACTGCAACGACTATCTTGCATCTTTACCCTACGCTCAACACGTTGATCCTGCCTGTATCTGGAAAGGTGCCGGGCGCTCCCATGTACGTTTGCTGCTTGCATATGCGCACCCTTGTCGGTTCAAAGTCAGACAACTGCGGTTCCTCACATACCCGCCCCCACTACAAAGATGACACGAGCTGCGAGGTTAAGCATTCATCTGATCTGAGAAGTTGAGATTGTGTGAGACCTATCATAAAACGCCTTCCAGCAATTCAGAGGCCATCGTACTTTGGCTTCACGTGTTACTCGCTCGCCCACTTGTTGGCCCGACCTCTCTATATGTTCTTTGCCTTTTTGTTATTGTAGCTACTTTTGTCGTCTGGGGTGTACTATGGCGAAACTCAACGAGACCACGCTCTGGGAGAATCGCAAGTGCTTACTCATATGCTCGGCTGTTGCTATTGCAAGTATGCAGTATGGAATTGATACTACGGTTATTGGGGGACTGCAAGCGATGCCCGGCTTCTTAATGGTTTTTGGTTATGAGGATCCTGCGAGTCCCTTGGGATATGGTATCGATGTGAGTAGCTCTTAGTTGATTGATGAAATGTCGCTGACAAGCAATACAGTCCACGGTACAGCAACTCATGAACTCGCTCCTGAACCTGGGGTCTTGCGTCTCTGCCATCATCGCCGGGGCTTTTGGAGCGTATTTTGGTCGAAGAAAAGGGTTATGGCTCGCATGCGTAATCTGCCTAGCCGCTGTCTCAGTGCAGATAAGCTCAACATCCAACGCAGGGCTCTATGTTGGCCGTCTCTTGCTCGGTTTCGCCAATGCCTTTTTCGTCGTATTCTCCACTGTATACTGCAGTGAGGTTGCGCCTGCACATCTCCGGGAGTTGGTCATCCGCACCTTTAGACCGTGGCTGAATACTAACAACTGCCAGGGTCATGGTCGGCATGTTCTCCTTCTACGTTACCTTCGGTACCATAATAGGCAACGTAATTGACAACTACAGCAAAGTTCATCTCAACAAGCTGGCCTATCAGATCCCGCTCGCTTGCATGTATGTCGTGCCAGTCTTCCTCGGCATAGCGCTGTTCTTCGTCCCAGAAAGCCCGCGCTGGCTTCTCCACCACGACAACCACGAGGCTGCACGCAGATCCCTCGAGCGCCTGCGTTTCGATCACGGCGATGCGCTAGAACTTGAGTGGGCGGAGATGATCAGAGGCGTCGCAGAGGAACAGCGCTTGAGTCAGACATCTGGCTTCATGGACCTTTTCCGAGGAACTGACCTCCGTCGTACGATGCTTTGTTGGGGCACACTTGCGAGCCAGTCGGCGAGTGGAGTGTGGTTTCTTGTTGCATATCAGACCTACTTTTTTGCCCTCGCTGGGATCACAAAGGCATTCGAATATGCGATCATGAACTCCTGTCTTGGCTTTTTAAGCGTCCAATTTGGGCTGTACAGCATGAACAAGCTATTTGGAAGAAGAACTATCATGATTGCGGGGGCGATATCGTGCGGGTTATGCGAGCTGGCTTGTGGGATTGCGAGTAGTGTCTCGCCCGGCTCCAAGGCTACTGGGAATGTGTTGGTTGCGTTCACGGCCCTTTTCTTCTTCTTCTATAATGCTGGTATGGGCATTGCGACAAGTCCGCTTGCTACAGAGCTGGTTAGTTCACGACTCCGAGTTTGGACAGTGGGCAGCGCGAATGCTCTGGGCTACTTCCTTGCGTGGCTCGTCGGCTTCTGCTCGCCATATTTTATCAATCCTCAAAACCTCAACTGGGTAAGCCAACAGCCCTTTGGCGTTTCTCTGAGAGCTTGATCACTGATAGACCTGTAGGGCCCACAGTACATGTACATCTGGGCAGGCTCCAACTTCCTATGCGTTATCTGGTTTTACCTCTTCCTTCCAGAGACCAAGGCGCGGTCGCTGGAGGAACTAGATGAGATCTTTGAGGCTTGCGTTCCGGCGCGCAAGTTCAAGCAGTACACTTGTAGGATTGTCCAAGAGGCAAAGCAAGATGTTTTTGGCCACGAGCAGATTGAGATTACGACAAAGCAGGTTGCATAGTCGTCTTGTAGTCATGCGAACGTCCTCGTGCCTTGAATCTCTGCGCCCTAGACATGGTAGTTACACCTGCTTAGTGGGTAGCAATCAATGTTATTCTTAGAAGTCCCTATCCTTCGCAAAAGGTGGTACTGTTGGAATATGCTACCACAATATGACTGTCCATGTCTCATAAATAGAACACGTGTATGCACTTAGGATTCTGTATTGACAAGGGCGAGTAATGGAGGATTTTCGAACCTTGCCAGAACGAGGATATGACTGCAACCCTCAAAAACTTTATTCCGAGATCGCGAGCCGTCACATGACGTTTAGACCCGTGTTTGATCAGATTCTCAGAACGGCGACCAGGTCTTGATGCTCGTCCTACATTGATAGCTAGTAGCGTTGCGTCGACGCCGTCGGTTTGCGCATGCAGTTGTCTTGGATCTTGCATCGTGCGCAAGAAGCCACGGCCTTAATAATGCCCGGTAGACGAGCAAGGAAGCCATAATGAGATGTAATATAAATGCAACGGGTGGAAAGTTTGGTTCCATCAGCACGATCTCAGGAGACGAGCCGAGACTAGCGCATGACGCAATGCTATGGAAAGCGCCGATTATCTGCGGTTCCTATGAGAGCCATCGATAGTAGAGTCTAGTGGTATTTTCAGTTTATTGTATATACCCGTTCACGGCGATGTCTCCTTTTCAATGAAATGTGATATCGCCTGTACTCGTACACGTACCATCATCGCCGAGGCTACATATGCAGCGCCTCACGTGATCTGGTGTGCACGGTTTGAAAGCTTACCTACTCCAGTCTTCCGGCGCCACTCTGTCACCGGAGATTTACGCCCGAATTCATTGAATTCGCACTGGCTAACGTTCTGAATACGAAATGGCTAATGCACAGCATGAGCCGCACCTAATCAAGGCCATCTGGGCATTTTTTCTCTTTCTGCGCAATGGTGGACGCTGATGGGACCTCAAGAGACGGGTTTCTTTTAGGACGTGCTTATACCTGCATCGTCACTATATCAAATATCCAGGGTGCAATTGACGTTGTCCTCATAGCATTACATTTCGGGTATCATGCCCGCCACGATCAACTGTAGGGGGTGATGAAAGAAGAATTGATCATCGCAAAACACAGAAAAGTGGGTTTCCCACATCACGGCTCAATCAGGGGTAACCTCACACCCGACCAAAATAGAAACACTCCAATGCAACCGTTGTACACCCGACTCCACTAACACGAGCGATGTGGATCCCAGAGCATTCCGTCATCGTTGACAATTTGGTATATAACTTGGTCCATCCTATCCCGCAAATTTAACCACCATTACTCACCACTCCCAATACCAAACCACCACAATCAACATGAAGAGCTTCACCGTCGCCCTCGCCCTCGCTGCCGCCGCATCCGCCGCTGTGCTGCCTCGTCAAGAGTTCGAGACTCCCAGAGAACAACCTCACGGCCCTTATGGTTACTGGAGTGTCAGACTCTCCGGAAATGCTACCAATGATTACTATTACCTAGTCACCGATTATTACAATGACGGTACATTCAAGTTCCCCGACTCATACACGACCACTTGCTTCCACGAATCTGGCGACCCTCCCCTCAACCCCGCACACAAATGTGACAAGTTGGGCCTTGACTGGAGCTACATCGATGGCAGTAAGTTACAACATCAAGTGCTCCATCCCCCCCACACCACAATCTAACAAACATAGGACTTAACCTCTCACAAACCATCACCGACGGTGACGTTGTGACGACTTTCGCTGGTAGCGCATACCCCGTCACTCTGGGCGATTTCTACATGAACGTCACCACAGCCGTTCCCGCATAGGCTTTCTACAACAACGGTACAATGAGTAGTGGCGTACAGTTCTAGTGTATATAGTATAATGATGTGTACATTTTACGTGGATTGTTGAGTCGACGGGAACTCATAAGTCTTTTGAAGAATGTCTTTCATGAGACCTAGCGCGCAGCATTTCTCTTTGTCCGAGCACAGGAAAGTGCTTAATGGATTTTGTGATTGCGACGATTTCCATGTGAGTGTAAAGTGGCATGCACGCCTATTGTGGTTAGCTTCAATCCTCCGAATCCTTCAGTCTTGGAAGTTGGCTGGCCTCCGCCGTGCGTTGTCGATCCCAAGGCACCACACCAGCTCATCGATGAGCCCCCACGACAGTTATTGCTGGCCCTATGCCACTACCTTCGACCTTGGAAAAGTTTCGGGGGCTTTTGGCAAAGCGAAAAAGTCAGAAGCCCCAGCTCGCAGTTGGGCACAAAGCACGCTTCATCGGTTCAACAACGGCCACCAGTTGCACTCTACAAACAGGCGGCACTTCCCAACAAGAATTACGCGTCGAACCTCAAAAATCGTTACCCTTGGCGGAACCGGAGCCATCTGTCACCGAAATACGGCATGAATATGAGTACAATCGAATAGACCCACCTTTTATTCGTGTCATCAAACTACAACCAGGAGACTGGAACGACCCCATCGAATGCACACTATCTACTTTTGATCTAGATACAGTTGAAGTTCCTAATGATAGTCCATACGAAACGCTATCATATGTATGGGGCGATGCATCACAGCGGAGAGAGATTCTCGTCAAAGGCGTACCATTTAGTGTAACTAGATCTCTATATGAAGCTTTGCAAATCCTCCGGCGCCCTGCAGGCGGTAGCGCACGTACTATCTGGTACGTAGGTAAAGCTTGGAATGTCTAGAGGATTACATACTAATTTGCTATATCCACCTCACCAGGGCAGATGGGATATGCATCAATCAAAACGACCAAGAGGAGAAGACTTGCCAAGTACAAATGATGGGCAGAATATATGCTTGCGGGGCAAAGGTCCTCATATGGCTTGGCCATGTTGAGCCTGTCAAGGCTTTCCTGAATCTAGATATGATATGCCAACTCGCTGGCGAAGATGATGGTGCAGAGGCATCACCTTCAGCTCCGCCCCCAGGAACATCCAACGGTGGCAATGACAGTATTGTACCCACACACTACGAACAATCTTTCACTGAGCATGAACCACCTCCGGAATCTCCAGCACCACACTATCGATGGTACAACGATGAGCGTTCACGCTCAGCCCTCGTCACACCAGACCCACACACCACCGAACTCTCCATCTACAAACCAGGTTCTCTGAAACACATATGCCCCCTCTTCGAAGCGCCATGGTTCCAACGCGTCTGGGTAATTCAAGAGTATATCAAATCGAGCTCCACAGAAGTCTTCTGGGGCAACGCAAGCTTCAGCTTCGACCTTCTGGGCAAAGCGGCAACCAGCGTGACGGGATACCACTACAATAGAATGGCGCACTACACCAAAGCGTGCGAGGGTATGCACAGCTGCTTCGACATCTACCGCATGAAACGCGATCACGGGACAACGAATACCTTTTTCAAAACGCTGCTCCTAACCAAGGACCGCAAAGCGACAGACCCGCGGGACAAAATCTTCGCGCTCGTGGAACTTCCCTTTAGCGACCGTGGCGAGGGTGTCTTCTTTCCCTTAGCACCAGACTACAGCCTAGACGTGGCGGAAGTATACCACATCACCGCACGGCGACTGTTGCTGGAACGCAAAGAAATCGACATCCTCGCCTACGTGAAGCCCGGCTCGCTCTTATCAGAGAGCTGGGCCTCCTGGGTACCGGATTGGACGCACTGCAGGTCCCCAAACGCCTTTGCAGGCCGAAAAGTAAGCGCTTACACCCCAGCCATTGTGCACGAAGCCAAATGCCGTCTTTGCTACCACGAGCGTTACAACTCCCTCTCCATCGGCGGTATCGTAGTCGACACGGTACACTATCTTGCCGCGGACATTTTCGACCGCAAGCCTTCGACGAAACAGTACGGGCTACTCAAGCTATCGCGACTGAGAAGGAGCTGGTTGCACGCCATCAACGCGTTTATAAACCACTTCCAGGGTGTGTTTGACGAGAAGACGATTGCCAAAAGCTTGACTGCGGGAGGGGGTGCGCATCTTGTTTTCTTGGAAGGTCAAGACGAAGAGGAAACGTTCATGGCTGATTACCGCAACTTTGCAGCCCATGTCAAGACGCGGGAGGAGTCGTGTCGCGATTACTCGGAGACGACGAATACTTTTGTGAATTTGGTTTGCAATACTGTTGCCGGGCGGCGTTTCTTTGTTACCAAATCCGGCATGTTGGGGCTAGGGCCTGCGAGGATCGAGGAAGGCGATGTTGTGGCGGTGCTGTTTGGTGCTTCGGTCCCGTTTTTGTTGAGGCCGGTGGGGGGTGATTTGCGGCATTGCAGGCTGGTGGGTGAGTGTTATGTACACGACATCATGGAGGGGCAGGCTGTCCAAGTGTGGCGGGCAGGTGGAATGGCGGAGATGGATTTCCATGTATTCTGATGGGTCCTGTTGAGAAGGCTGAAGAAGGAAACAAGCGCTGGAGGGAGGTGATGAGAAGTCAGCAGTGAGTTTTGAAGAATACGAATTCAGTGTAGCAATCTAATGTAAACTACAGTAGAGAGTATAAGCCAAATAGAATTGGAAAACGACCAAGCGTAAAGACAAAGTAAAGCCCGGGCACATCCATGTCTGTAACGCCTCCCAAATTACGACTGAAATGTCCGAATGCTCCGCGCCAACTCCAAACGATGAAGAAAAAAAAACACGATCCAATCTCAAAACTCTGATCCTGTAACGGGTCCCAATGCTTTACACAGTCCTCACTACCTTTACTCCAGTACTTGCAGCTAGATCGTATATCGCACCAACAACATTCTCAATATCCGCGCTCTTGAGCGGTATGCGATGTGGACCTCCCCACTCCACTAGCCTGGTGGTGCCAGGTGCGCAATACTCGTTGAGAAGTATGCGGTGTAGGGGTAGTCCTGGGTCTTTCATGCCATGGACGTGAAGAGTCGGTATGCGCAGCGTAGCCGCCTCATCCACCCCCTCGTTGCAGAACTCGAAGCCTTCTGAGATGTTTCCCGCCCTTACAAGCGCTTCACTCCGGATGATGTCGGGATTGAGATTGACCGGAGGCGCCCTTCCTGCCAGAAGTATGCCAAACCTCCAGTTCAGCCCTGGGATTCCTGTGATGCCAGTGGGAACTTCTGTGCCTTCCCTTTGCGCATAGTTTTCTCTTGCTTGCTGCTCAAGGAGTAAACTCGCTGTGAGCTTGGCCCCTTGACTAAAGCCCATTAGGCCCACCCACTCTCCTCTTCCGCCGGCCCGGTCGTCGTCCTCCATTGCTGTTCGCATTGAGTAGCCAATCTCATCAATGCAAGCCCATTCGTCAAGTGGGTGTTGTTCGTCGAGCCATCGTAGCCAGCGTCGGAAGGGTGCGTAGTCACTGTATACATCAACAACGTCTGGGTGCGGGTCGCAGAAGAAGGGCGCGTCAGCCCATACGAGGCGGAAGGAGTGTTGGAGATGACGGATAAGTGATCGTGATTGTTGTTCGAAGATTGCAGCGTTGACACCACCGCCGTGCAGGCAGAGGATTCGAGGCAACGGTCTCGTGTCCGGTATTGTTGCCGGTATCTTTGACGCTCCCTTTGAGTATTTGGAAGGCATGTTGCCGTGTTTTTTTGGTAGAATAATCGCTGTTTCTAGGACAATGACAAAGCCTACACGACCCGCAAGAGCTGGTAATATGTAGACTCCGGAACTGTTGAAGCGGTGGTTTTTTGTATACTAAATGCAAAGAAGTAAGAGGTCTCGGAACTCGGGGGATATCCCCCGTATATATCGCCTAAGACGACGCCAAATCCTCCCGTAGACAAGCATCGGAGTCCGAAACGAGGGAGTTAGTCATTCTGTTAGCTCGTCCTGGCAGCGGACTAAGCTGCACACCATTCGTATACGGTATCGTATTTTGCATAGATGGCATTCTGAAACCAAGCCAAATGATACTTCCCAAGCATGTTACAGAGAAGGTAGTGGACCATAGGGTGGCTGTGAAGAGTGTTGGGACGATGGGCAAGATGCGTGGGGAGCCGTTTTGTGGCGCGCTAGTCCCTAACGCGCACTTGCCCATGTAGGCATCCAGCCACCGTGGATGACATAATCGTACTTCTACACCGACATGCACTTTTTGGGTTCGGCTTATTAGATCAGCGATGGGGTAGCCGTTTTTTGGTGGTCCTAAAATGTAATGTACATGACAATGCGATAGTCATGCGAACCTACGTGAGCATGATAGCTGCCTTGAGCATCGATAGTCTTCTAGCCATCATCACAACGGACGATTGTTTCCTCTGAGGAACGGTTGGGGAGAGAATACAGACATCGGGGCAATAATGAAGCGATAGTGAAGGCTGATAGCAATGTGATAGGGACCGCGGATGTGCCCGTGGATCGAGGTGTGGATCGATAGATTCTACCCAAGTACTCGCGACATTAAACCGAACCTGTGCGCCTTGGGTCTTCGGTTTCTGCATCCCACAAGTATTTTGTGTCTTTGGCATCGAAATGACACCATCAGATAATGGCTTCGTAGTCTGCATATTCAGGTACTCCAACGTATACGCATCACACGCCTGACGAGATGATGCTTCCGGTAACAACCGTGAGATGCCTAGGTGTGCTTCGAATACGACAGGGTGTTGCGTAATCGTATGCACCATGGACGAGTATTACAATGGATGGCCATGGTTTCTTGTTGACCTAGCTGGTGTGTTGGGCGTTTATGGCGAATCGCAGCAGAGGCCATGTCCGCGTTCTCTCCGCAGCTGCGCCTATCTTCGGCTTGCTTCACGCCCTTTGATCACTTCAACATGTCTCGCAATGCCGCCATCACCCTTATATCCGCTTGCACGCGTCTGCAGTACGTGGCCCCGACCACATACTGTGCGATTGACCTCATATATCTTCAGTAAAAACCTTGCCTGCCCATATTCGAACCTTGCTGGCGCCTCTGGCACACCCCGCACTCCATCGTCCTCTACGCCGGCTACACACAACGCGCATCGCCATGTCGGAGTTTGCCCAATATACTGCAAAGAGCAGCAAGAGTGTGACAAACGGAACCACTCACGATGGCTCGGCTTGGGGTGGCAAGAAGAACCCGGCTGCTTTTGACTTTCGCTCTGATGTGCACACCACGCCGACCATGTCCATGCTGAAAGCTATCCAGGAGTGCAGCCTGCTCGACGATGTCATGATGGAAGATCCAACGACCCTGTCCCTCGAGCGCTTCGTGTCCGATCTTACCGGAAAGGAGGATGCCCTTCTGGTGCTGTCTGGTACCATGGGCAATCAGATTGCATTGCGCGCACATCTCACACAGCCTCCACACGCCGTCGTCTGCGACCGACGAGGCCATATTATCAACTACGAGGCAGGAGGTGTGGCGACCTTGAGTCAAGCCATGGTACAACCGCTCGATGCGGAAAACGGCACATACCTTAGTTTGGAAGACATCCAAAAGTACGCTGTCATCTCCGACGATGTTCACACTTGCCCTACGCGTGTCATTTCCCTCGAGAATACCCTCAACGGCGCCATCATGCCTCTCTCCGAAGTTAAGCGGATATCGGCGTGGGCGCGCGAACACGACATCATAATGCATCTGGACGGCGCACGTTTGTGGGAGGCAGTAGCTGCTGGTGCGGGTAGCCTCAAAGACTACTGCGCCGAATTCGACACGATAAGTCTGTGCATCAGCAAGGGTCTTGGCGCGCCCATTGGCAGCATCATCGTGGGCACAAAGACTTTCATCAAGCGCAGCCGTTGGATCCGCAAGTCCATTGGCGGAGGCTTACGCCAGGCCGGTGTTGTCGCTGCTCCCATGCGTGTCGCGATTGAAGAGACGTTCCTCGGCGGCAAGCTCACTCAATCTCACGAGAACGCGAAGAAGATTGCCAAGATCTGGACTGACCTTGGGGGCAAGCTGCAGTACCCCGTGGACACCAACATGGTGTGGCTAGATCTTGCTGCTCAGAAAGTTGACGTCAACAGCTTCATCGAGCTAGGGGAGAAGTATGGCGTCACGATACGCGGTGGTCGGCTTGTCGTGCACTACCAGATTGGGGAAGAGGCGATTGAAGCGTTGCGCAAGCTCTTCACTGAAGTTCTGACGGGTAAGGAGTCAGCTGGAAAGCTGGCCGAGGCCCCGCATGACCCCGAAGACCTGAAGCTCAAGGGCAAGGGCGTGGAGTAGACTTGCAGCCAAAGAAAAGCTCCGTGTCTTGCGAATAGATAGACGAATTAGATTATTGTGTTCAGCCACGTCAGCCACACTGATTCCATGTACCTGCATGGCTAGTGCCTTGCTGTTCCGAATCCGCCGGAATATCGGAATCGATCAAGGCTCCCAAGACTTCGCTATTACGTTAAAATTTTCCATCCATGACCGAAACCCACGGCGAAGTCAGGGCTAACTCGTCATCGAACCCAACAACATGACAACGCCAAGACGATCAAGACCGACATGTATTATATCAAGCAGACCTGGACGGCGTGGCGGCGTACGTCATTTGGAATCTTCTCCATGGACTTGACCCGATCATGTACAAGTCTTCTCGCGCAATTGTTTTCACAAACAGTAGTCTTCGACGAGCATCAATCCTTTCGAAAAGTCGTTCTGGATCTTGCACACGATATAGTACTTCTCCAAAGCCGATTTCCCCACAACCCCTTCCTGTTTGTAGAACACGCCAATTCCACACAACAAGAGCAAAAATGGTACCGCCAATCGCGCAGAACCGAACACTACTCTCGTCGCATCCCGACAAGGTTCGCATGCTTGTTCTCGAGACCGACGAGACACACCCCGATACACAGAAAGAGACTGGGTCCTTTGGCGTTATATTGGGTGAACTGCTAAAGAAGGCCGGAGACGAACATGAGCCAAGCCTAGGCATCGAAACGACGATGCAATATGTTGTAGAGCCAGAGGGTGGCGCAATACCGAAACTGGAAGAGATTGGAGACGACATACATGCCATACTCATCACGGGTAGTTGTTGGGACGCACACGGCGACGATGAGTGGATACTCAAACTCATGAAATTCATCAGAGGTACATGCATGAACATTGACAGGCGCTCCGGAAACAATGACAACTAACAGCCACGCCAGACGTATGGATCCACCGGCCCGACATTCGCTTTACGGGAATATGCTTCGGCCACCAAATCCTATGCCGCACCCTTGGCTCAACCGTGCGACCGCAGAAAGATGGTGAGTGGGAGCTCTCACACCAGCCCATCTATTTGTCCGCCATGGGCCGTTCTCTGTTCGATGTGCCCGAGGATACGCAAAAGATTCATCTCCACGAAATGCATCTTGACCACGTTGTGAACGCTCCATCACACGAGACTACGAATTTGATAAAGGAGGGTACCAAGGTGCATGTTTGGGGCACGAGTGACCACACGGGCGTGCAGGGTGTTTACATCCAAAAGAGATTGTTCACTACCCAGGGACATATGGAATTTGACGAGAAACTAGTCAAGAGGCAGTTGGAGATGAGGGTTGAGAGTGGGAGTGTGAAGAGAGAAGATGCCAACGAGGCGGCATTGAGAGCTGACTGGATGCACGACGGGTTGTTGGTTGCCAAGGCTGTGCTCAGGTTCTTCCATGGTGACGATGATGAGTTTGCATGAGAGCGTGGAGTAGGGATATGTGGATTCTCGAGGATCCGGAGGGAACGGCGTTTGCATTGGTTGGCTACCTGCTTGCATTTGGTGTTTCTCGAAAAACAAAACGGGCATGAGCGGTGTTTGCAGGAACGATTACAGAATCTGGAGTTGGTTCTTTCGCGGGTGGCCATAGGAGAAGCATTAGAAGTATCGCAGTAGCGAGGACTGATGGATCTTTTCCTTCGACCTAGGTATTGTACAACTTGCGTTGGAATTCTCGTACGCACATATGAGAGCTGTGTTGACTGGGTACCAAGGTCTTCGTTATCAAGTCTAGATTGTTTGCACGCCGACGTGAAAGCGAACAAAACGAAATACTTTTGCCATATGTCGATTGGACACGTACTTGCAGCAGGTCCGCAGCTCGAGCGTATCCTTTCCGCATCGTCGGCTTTTTTGAGCCATAAGAAGACTCGTCTCCGCTCCCATCCATGCCGATCCTAGGTTCAACATACTGAATCCGTAAAAGTGGATGTCTCTCGGCATATTCAACGGCGGACCAGCCACGGAAATGGCACTCTTGACCTTATCCCCTGAAGACGCCGTCCGACGCAACTCACCCGCCTCATCCATCCACACCAAGCTATCCGCGCCATAAATCTTCAAAGAACAGTGTGTACAACAGGACACAATCACAAGAACAAGACAACAAGTACTAGACGAAATTGTAGACAATGGCTCGATTCCATCGGCTTGTGGAGCGAGATGTGGTGGAGCTCGGCTTGTGGAGTGAGTTTGGGTGGAGCTTGGCGATAGGCGGTGACCAGCCTTTGCAAGTAGGTTAAGGATCGAGGGGGGAGGAACCCCATGATGTGCAGCAACGGTAATTCTCCGAAGCTCGCCATTCCAGTGTTTCGGAAAAGATAACAGTTTCTGCGTTTCCGCCACACGACCTCGATTCGCCTGTGTAATCTGGGAGATTTTTTTTTATAACTCCGTCAAATATAATCTGGACTCGACAAGGGTTACTCCGCCTCATATGCGGGAAGCATCGAAACGTGTTGGCCATGGCTACGATAAAAGACACTGCAAGTGACCATCATGTGGGTCTAAGCAGCGAGAAGGAGAGAAGTGAAGAGGTGGATATCGATGTGGAGAGAGATGGTGTACAGCCCAGTGTGCAGCGAACAATGTCCGAACCGCCATTCTCCGTGTTCAGCAAGGGCATGAAGACATGGATTATATTCTTGGTGTCTGCTTCCTTACTGGTAGCGCCAATTGGCGCGACAATGTTCCTGCCCGCACTCAATGTGCTTTCCGATGTGTTGCATATAACTCCTGCGTAGGTCAACATCTCAATCACGACGTACATGGTATGTTGGGCCGACTTTCCTGCGATGGTGTAAAGGTGCTCGAAAGGATTGTCTGCATCTGTATCCATCACTGCATTCATTCAGCTGGGGGGTTACTGTACGAGGTTGTAGCTGACAGTTCTATATTGCGCAGGCCATTGTCCCAGCCTTCTTGGCTACCTTTTCCGACAAGAGTGGACGAAGACTGACTTTTATCATCTGCTTCGTCGTTTACAGTGTTGGAAACATGGGCCTCGCGCTTCAAACGAATTACGTGGCCCTGCTCATCCTGCGTGTGTTGCAAGCAGTAGGTGGCACAGCTGGCATTGCTTTGACCTTGGCAGTTGTTGCGGACATATCGACATCGGCCGAGCGAGGAACCTACCTGGGGCAGGTTAGCCATTCTGTCTAAGAGAAGATACAACCAACTCAAGTGACAGATATGCGCAGGCAGGCATTCTCATGGGCCCTGCCTTGTGGACCAACAATCGGCGGGTTGCTGGCACACTATCTAGGCTGGCGATCAATCTTCTGGTTCTTGGCCATGTTCTCTGGAACGCTCCTCGTCCTCTTCGTCATCCTCTTCCCAGAAACCTGTTGCAAAGTCGTCGGCAACGGCTCCATACCGGCTCAAGGTGTCAACCGTTCCGTCGTAAGCTGCATCCAGCAACGCAAGCTCGCCAAACTACATCCCGACGAAATCTCGCCCAGGCCGGAAAAGGCAAAGGTCGCTTGGCCCAATTCCATTGCCACTTTCCGTATCCTAGCCGAGAAGGAATCCGGTATACTCCTACTCTACAACGGTCTCTTCTTTACGGGCATGATGGTCACCGTCTCGGCGATGCCCACGCTCTTCTACGAGAGCATATGGGCTAGATGAACTCGACATTGGTCTCTGCTACATCTCCAACGGTACCGCAGCACTCATCTCCTCCTTGACCATGGGCCGTGTCGTAGATTGGAATTTCCGCCGCCACGCCCGCGCCATGTTCATGACCATTACAAAAGGAAAATAGCAGGACCTAAGCAACTTTCCCATTGAGCGCGTACGCCTGCAGATCCTCATCCCGGGCCACCTCACCAGCATAGTTGGCCTTGTGCTCTTCGACTGGACGCTCAAGTTCGGCACACATATCGTAGGGCCGGAAGTTGCGCTGTTCGTCATGGGCTTTGGTGTCATGACGGCGTTCAATATTACAAACGGGTTGCTCATTGATTTGCATCGCGATCAGCCGGCGGCGGCGGCAGCGGCGGTGAATTTTACGACGTGTCTTATGAGCGCGGGAGGGGCGGCGGCGATTATACCCATGTGCCGTGCTAGGAATCCGGGTTGGGCTTTTACGTTTATCGCTTTCATATACGTGGCCCTGTTGGGCGTTGTGGTGTGGATGATGAGGGACGGGATGAAGTGGAAACAGGAGTTGGCCGAGAAGAAGAGACTTCAAAGGGAGGAAAAAGAAAACGAGGCAAGCACTTGAGATGTCAATGTACTTTTGCTGCACAGAAACGTCTACACACATGAAGAATGATAACCCCCCCCTGTCTAATTCAAAGCCCGTCTACCATGATCCGTCCTCTATCGCATCCCCCCCTCTC
>Ga0265780_10002467_pt1 | contig 25005 bp, 28 predicted proteins | sample P1T30metagenome_FD_192432 | JGI IMG/M metagenome (GOLD analysis project Ga0265780, IMG submission 192432) | Plant litter microbial communities from East Loma Ridge, Irvine, California - P1 T30 | ecosystem: Environmental > Terrestrial > Plant litter > Unclassified | place: USA: California... | reverse complement strand
GGGCTCTATAAGCCCTTATAGGCCGGTAGCAGGGCAGCCTGCTAGAGAGTCTGATTTATGAGATAAGGATAAAGCAAGACCGTGCTGGCTGCAATAATGCAAAACAATCCGCTCGCTCCATTGTCGTCTCAGTACGCATAAGTTCTCTAAGCTTTATCCTAATTGGGTATACAACCCTAGAATGCCAACCCAATCCGCAATCATTTGGCCCGGACACTTTAAGCCCGGCACAACGGATAACTTTGTCTCCAACGAACGCATCGCGAAAGACATCACAAGCACACAAATCTGGGCTCTCCTGGCAAACATCTCTAAATGGGAGTCATATTACAAGAACTGCGCACAGATCACGGTGCCCTCATCCGGACCATTCCTCCACAAATCACATGTCTTCAAGTTCAGTACATTCGGCTTTCCACCATTGACATGTACTGTAGAAGAGTCGGAAGCGCCAGAGAGCAACGGTAGACCCGGACGGATTGCGTGGAGTAGTACGACTCCAGAGGGATTGGAGATCTACCATGCATGGCTGGTAGAAGATTTGGAAGGTCAACGTGTCAGAATATTGACACAGGAGAGTCAAATTGGGCGAATATTCAAGGAGTGGGAGGTGCAGAGACCTAACAAAATGTGTAAGTGATCGTGTGTTTCAACTGCATCTGAGGCAAGTGCTGAAAGCATCCACAGTATTGGGTCACCAAGATTGGTTAGATGGGCTAATTACAGCTGCAAGTGGTGGTAGTATTGGAAACACAAACCTCGAAGCCATTGATTTTCCAGTGAGGAAGTAGACGATTGCTAAAAAGACGGAGCCTGTTCCCCAACGATGCTCACGCTGCGTGAGAACTATCTCATCTCATTCAAGACCCAAAATAGTATCACGTGCTCAACCACTGTACCACGCTTTATCCGCCTGGGCAGCTAAAGTTATTCTTATTTGTTGCTACTTATATCGCTGGTGTGCACATCGTGTAAGCCTCTGTGATGCGCCGCAGGCAGAAGTCATAAACATGTTGGTATTGGCCGACCACTCAAACATCTCAAAGTCTGAACACCTGTCATGAACCCCCGTCTGGTCTGGACGCCAACTCTGCCTTGATACTGTCTATGGCAAATTTCAAACTCTTGGTCGGTAAACTCCAATCCTGCAACTTCAATGACTCGAGTCGGCTCAAGGACCACAATGTCTCAGCAGCTGCGATACGAACCTAATTCGTTGTTAATGCCGGACATGAGCGGAGCTTTTAACGCTTTACTTTTGGAAAAGGATGCAAGAGCATATTGACGACCTTGGTGATGGTGTCAGAAGATGTTGTCGGAAGCTGCCCCAGTCCACGATAGAGATCTAAGGCGAAGTGAAGTTTTTGCATATGCGAAGACTTGAAGTGCGCTTTTTGCGTATGAGATAGTAATGATCGGAAGCTTAGTGCGTCAGTGCTGGGTACTGTTGTTGGTACCTGTTTGTCATACTTAAAAGACGATGATGAGACAAGACGCTGCAGAACGCGCATGTCGAAGAGGAAGGCGATAGTCTCTAGAAGTGGAAGTAAGACTCTATCATTGTCAATGTTGCTCTTAAAAAGTTTCAGCATACAATTCGCCACGCCAGCGACAGATACTTCCGAAGTCACTGTCGCGGAGTCAACTTGCAGCGCAGCAACGAATCGCAGAAGAGCCTTCCTGGCATTCTGGGTGACGGATTCGGAGCCTAGACCGGTGGAACTGACATAGCCAAGGATTATGGCTTCTTTGACGGTATCGGGGGTAGGCGATAGGAGTACTTGTAGAGCATCATGGAAATATTTTACAGAGGAGACATCCTGAGGTGGCGTGTCAGACATCTCGAATGGCGGGGGAAAACGTATCCTTAGGGTACGAGCCGCCACTCCACGAATTTTATCAAGCTTTTCTAGTGAGAGTCGGCAAACATCAGCGTAAACCTCCTGATGCATTTCGCTTCCCTCAGGCTGAAGGGTGCCGGCCGCCCATCCCGCTCCTACGCTCCCCAGAGCTGCTGTACGGACAAGAGACCCAACATCGCCCCGTTCAGTTATAGTGTAGTCATTTAGAGCGATGTGCAGCGCGTCGATTATCTGGTTCTCTACAAGTGCTTCGAGCTTGTGCGAGCTACTCACGACGATGGTCAGGGCCTGAAGGGAGACGGTCCGGGCCTCGACTGCGACAGCCAATGTACACCTGAAGGTTAGTACCTGGATGATACGTCTCTGGATATTCGTGAAGCTGTGAGGGTCATTAGAAGTTTGTTCCTGCAGAATTTGGTACACTGAGCCAAGCGCGATTGCATGACCCGCGCAACGCAGACCATTGAAAGAGCTCTCTTTCTCGAGGGTTGTCAACCAGTCATATACAGTTGCCAACAGTACAGACTTGTGGTTCACTGATAGCAGCGATGTAACTGCCGGGGTCGTGAGTCTAACGGCTTCAAGGACAGACTCTTCATGGCGTGCCAAACATAAGTTCAGAACGTGAATGACATCTGCCATAGGGACATCTTCTGGCCAAGAAGATTGTGGTAGTTGCGTAGTCAAGGTCGCCATGGATGCGATGAAAAGAGCAAGTGATGATGCAGTCAGCTCTGGCCGCAGGGCTGGCGACGTGTAATCCTTGTCATCCAGTTGTAATTCGGTTCTCAATAATTGCCAAAGAGGGAGCAACGCCGTTTTGCTAGTGAGAAGAGCTTCTGCTGCACTCGGCGCATTGCGAGTTACTGTCTGACCACTCAAAGTGTTAATGATAGCCGCAAGTGCTGACACAAGGCCCTGTCTTTCTTCCACTTGACGTGGTCGCAGTTTCGCAATCTCATGGCAAACGCGGTCTGATGAAAGTCGTACCGCGTGCGGAGGTAGCGTCTTCGTCAGCAGTCCCAGAGCTTGGGCAGCGAAGAGGCGAGAGTCCTTATCCAATGCGCCGGTTCCTCTCCAGCTAAGTAGATGGTCGAAAAGTGCCTCCCAGTACAAGGGATGTAGATCACCAACTTTGGCCGCAATATCACACATAGCTCGTTGTCGGAGACCCACGGCGTGAAAGTCAACGATTTGTACTAGCGGTATACCTTGCTTGACAGTATTTGGATGTCGACCAATCAGTTCTTGTAGAGCGGCAGACGAGCCTCTTCTGACGTTACCAGCGGGATCTAGACACGCGACGGTGAGAAGCTCGATGGCAAGTGCCTGTGGTACAGACGGGCTTTCCCTGTGGCCACATGCTCGAATTGATCCAGTATCCACCACAAGGAGATCACTCGTGGCATAACGTCTCGAGAGTGCCCAGACGCCGAAGCACGCCGAATCGCGCACATTCGTACCCATGGAGCCACCCGTAGGAGATCGCTGTTCAAAACTCAATGAAAGAAGCAAAGCGTTGAGCACCTCTGGTAGTCTGCTGGTCGCAATAGCCTTTTGATACAACAATTGAGCCAGTGTCAACGTCAAGCCATGCCATCGAAGTGCACTAACGCCACTAAGATTTCGTTTCGAGCCTTCCCAGTATACACTCTCATTCAAAGAACCGAGAATCGCCTCTATAACGTCGTCGGCCATTTCAGTTTCAAGTTTCAGTGTGATTACGCTGAGTGCTTTGCTTGCTCCATATCGCACAGGTGTGTCACCATCGGCTACAGCCTCTAGCAAATACTGTATGACTTCTTCAAGAATGGCCGTTGGATCAAGCTCGACCAAGACTGCAGTTGGGTGCAAAGTATGTATCACAATGTTGCGAAGAATCTTGACGATGATTTTCCGCGCTATTGCAGAGGATTTGATCCAAGAGAGGTGATTGAGGTCCAATATGCTCCGACATGCACGGTAAATTGCGGGTAAAGAGCCCGCTACCTCATCATTCGTGGTAGAAGCGACAAGGCCTGATAAGAAAGCAAGCATACCAAGGCACTGATGAATGTTTCCCAGAGTCTCGTCTGCAGATTCCAAGCACAACACGGACCAATTGGCCAGCTTATCGAGCATGCCGAGCTTCTGCATGTCTGGGCGCATACAAAGTTTTACCAGGAGATTTGCTGCTGCTGTACGTTCTTTCGAGGCTGAGCGCAAAAGGCCAAAACAAACGGACAGCACACGTAACATTATGGCGGGTGCTTCGAGGGGAAGCTCAGCACCGAGAAGTGTCGACACTGGCTCTGACGACTCGAGACCAGACATTGAAGCCAAGGGGAAAGGCGCGAGCATCAAGTGGGAGAGCCATGATAGCAGAATATAACGCTCGACCCAGGGCACAACATGTTCATGTTGACATGCATCGCCGTCTCCAGCGCGGTAGTTGCGACCCACCTCGAGCTCTTCGAGGATTGGCAAGAGGTAGCGGGGCTCGTTGTTGAGGAAGCCTTTGACGACCTTTTCACCGCGAACCTTGCAGAAGGTGTTCAATATGTAGCAAACAGCGTGGGAAAGCGGAAGATGGGCTTTCTTTGGTGTCTCACTGGAAATGCTCAGTGTGTCCAGATAGGCACTGACGAGTGGAGGGATGAAAGTCTTGAGATGGGTGTCCAGGATCTGCGGGTCTTCTTGAAATGGCTCAATCTAAGCACTGTCAGGGTCTGCGTGTAAGGCAAATTGACGTCCCCAGCGTACCAGAGAGCAGGCTCTGTGCATCAATCCGACAGGGACCAAGCCGTGCTTGCGTTTCCGGAGCAAACGTGGGAGGACATGCTCGAAGTCGGTGAGCAGCGACGCAGACGCTCGCTGCAGCTTGACGTCGTCGTCTTCACCGGCAGTCATGTTGTTTGCCGAGGGAGATGCCGCACCGGATATGTTCAGTTTGCGATGTTGATGGGAAAGGTATTGGGGCACTGCAAGTGGGTGTGGGTGTGGGTGAGCTCAGCGCGAGTCATGGTGACCAGGGACCAATGGGACGACGCGAGCACCTGATTTCGCGTCGCACTTTCCTGCTGCCGTCGCGTCGTCGTTGTCTCTCAGCACTTTTGAGCAGTCCGCAGTGCATCGCGGGCCAGACGCGAGCAGAGACACCTAATCCGCCATGGCTGAAGAATCGTACAAGGACTACCTGGCTGCCCGTGTGCTCACAGAGAACAAGCCGGTGAGTTGTTGAAGCATAGTGCTCCATGAATTGCCTTTTGACAGGCCTCAGGTCACATACCGCCTGTTGTCGCGCGCACTTCAGGTCAATGTCAACTCGGCAAAGCTGTTGGTGCGCCCCAGCTAGGCTTCTGCTGTCAGCTGACCCATCTCAGCATGCTCTTCGATTTCCACCAGAAACAGAACGCAAAGAAGGCCAAGTCGGTTCATGCGACCTACCTCATCACCGGCAAGCACCGCGCCCACGAAGCTCCCAATGGCGCCGGCGCCCAAGATGGTGTCGACGTCGATATGCGGAGTTCTCCGTTCATGAGCTCCATGCCCGAAGCCGTAGAAGACGGAGGGAACGACAAGGACGACGACGATGATGAAGATGATGACGATGACGATGACGACGATGACGATGACGACGAGCCGGTGGAGGAGACAACGATTCTTCTAGTTCGGGAGGAAGAATTGCAGCGTGTGTTACTCGTTACTCGAGACTATGGGGGAGAGCGCTGACAGTCCGACAGACACACGCGCCGAGTTCGACCAGATAACTTCCATCCACGTTTATAGTCTGGAGCCTGGCCCCATTGAGGTATGGAAAGAAGCTCTGCAGAATTCGACGTCGCAGCTAAGGGACACAGGACTCCGGTGTATTAGCGGCTTGTAATCATGAAGTTCTCACGCAAGATTCAGATGAAGACCCCATGAATTGGTGGAGAATATATGGGTCTATCCAGAACCCCTATATCAAGGTGCGATTTCTACCGCCCGCATCGACTATCGGCTCCAAGTATTGTGCTGACCCCCTGCTGCAGCGAAGAACTGCCAAGTCTGTCCCTCCTCCTGTCGCCTCTGCCACAATGAAGCCCGCCGCAAAGCCCGTTGCAAAACCATTATTCGGTACCCCCACAGGAGCCCAGGGCAAGGCAAAGGATACGGCAGCCTCCACAGCAAGGAAGGGCACTGCAGCGGAAGACAACGCGGCCAGCCGATCTACACCTCAGTCAACAGCCAGCAACGCTACCTTGAAACGGTCTGATTCCAAATCTGGCAACAAGAAAAGCCAATCGGCAGGTGATCTCTTCAAATCATTTGCAAAAGCGAAACCAAAGTCAAAAGACGCCGAGAAGTTCAAGGAATCTTCGCCTGCAACGGATGGTAAGTTCATTTAGACGCAGATGTCTCACCAAACTAACACATCTAGAACCTATGCAAGGTATGTCTGAGGACGAAGGCGACGCGGGGGACACGTCCGAGATTGTCGTAGACGGCGCAAAGAACGAGGCCGCTCGCAAAGCTCGCGAAGACCGACAAGAAAAGTTACGCAAGATGATGGAAGACGACGGTAGGTCTATAAACGCCGTATTCAACCCCCCCTCCCCCCCCTAATCCGTGCAACAGACGAAGATATGCCAGACGCGCCGATGGAAACCGAGTCTCAACCCGCAGCGACACCAGTCAGTAATGCAGAGACCCCGGAATCGACTCAAGGCGAAGCGACCGTCACTGTCGAGAATGGTCGAAGACGAGGCAAGCGACGAGTGATGAAGAAGAAGAAGGTCAAGGACGAAGACGGCTACCTAGGTATGCTTTGTTGGCCTGCATCTGCTTTGCTGAACTAACATGTCCAGTTACCAAAGAAGAGGCCGTATGGGAATCCTTCTCAGAAGATGAACCTGAGCCCAAGAAGCTGAAGACAGTGACTACCAAACCGTCGAGTAGCACCAAGGGAAAGTCTGCAGGAAAGAAGGGCCAGGGAAGTATTGCCAGTTTCTTCAAGAAGGCCTGAGAGATCGAGGAATAGCACCAAGGCATTGTTGCAAACATGCCCCGCGTATTGAGTGTCCCAGTGTGGGCGTTGAGCTGGTATTCCCATAGCCCCCGAAAATAAAAACGTCTATCCCAAAGAGATCCACCGCAACTTTAGCCGTTCTGAAGCCCAAACCTCTAGTCAGTGCTACGTTGCACACGTTTCGGCTCCACATATACCTAGCTAGGCAACGTTGTACATAGATCTTGACCGCTTGGTATTGCTTTAGTATGTGTCGTGTATGAGGTAATGTGCAAATTACTCTCGTGTAACTGTGTACAAACGCTCTCAGAGCCTTGTAGGTTCGACTGGTCTTCAACTTGTCGCCCTTGCTTCGCCGTGTGTATAACATACGACGCGATGTGGGGTGTGCAACCTCGGAAGCACAGCGAAAACGGTCATTGGCAACGCGATGCAGATCCTCGTAATGCAAAGGCGTAACTGTAGGTAAACATTGCCAGTGTAATGCTCTAACGCTATGCGACAGTACAGTGGTCTACGCATTTGACGACACAATTGTCTTGAGACTATTGCGGAGCCACTGGTCTGGATGGATGACGACATCATTGATCGCTTGCAGTAGAAACCGAACTCTCTTGACATCTGGAAGCATCAAACCTCTCACGAACAAGTCAAAGATTCAAGCATCATTCTTTTCAACACAGCAAATATAGCTTCACGTGTAGCAACTCAACGACTCTCGCGTTTTGTACGCACAATGTCGACCACTGCGCGTTCCGTTGCGGTGCTGCCGCCAGCACCCTGGAAGCAACTCTTCAATGATCACATCTCCAAGATGAAGTCACCGGAATTCGTGCTGGGCACATTGGATGCCGCTCCTAAGGATTCACCAACGCCCTACGTCCCACGTGTCCGTTACTGCATCTTCCGTGGCTTCTGGGCCGAGCTGCCCGAAAACAAGCACAACGATGCGGAGCGAAACGCCCCAATCTTTGCGAGCGACTGTCCTACTTTCACGACTGACGTGCGCATGGAGAAGGTTGGACAGATCTTTGCGACAAGCGCAGGGCACGCAGAGAGCAGTGAGCAAATCCAGGGTAGCGGTGGTGGAGGGCCTGTAGAAGCCGTGTACTGGATCACAGAGACAGGTACACAGTGGCGGATCAAGGGACGAGCGTACGTTATCGCGGACGATATCGAAGGGGGGGAAGAAAGTAGTGGAGTACGTACCGTGAAGAGTGAAGTGGGAAAGAGAATGCGCGTGCTTGAGGAAGGTAAGGAAGGAGACTGGAGCTGGCAAAGGGAACTCACCGGATTTTTCGGCAACCAATCCCCCGGGATCAAGGGTACGCTGGAATGGCATCTTCCAGGTGTGAAATGAGCTCACAATTTCAGGTTCGTTCAAAAACCCTCCACCCGGGAGGCCGACGACAGAACCCTTCGACGACAAGAACCTCGCGCTAGGGTCGAAGACGGATGGCCTTGATGATCCGATTGCTCGCAAGAATTTTCGCTTAGTCGTCATTGTACCAGACTCTGTGGAACAAACTGATCTCAGCGATCCAGAAAAGGCAAGGAGATTTAGATACACGTTCGACGATACAGCACGAGCGAACGCTGGGTGGAGGACGGAGGAGCTTTGGCCATAGATGCGTTCAGAGTTGAAATGTTCAAATGTCGTATTTTGAGTATAATGGCTGCCACGACGGCATAATCACGTACAATATGCGTCGATAACGAAAAGACTCTTCACGGCTTTTGCGTGCTATGTAACTTTTGTCGCAGCACCTTGCATTTTCCTTGGGTCGGATATGGTACTGCAGGTTTTCAGCTGCGCAGGGCTGCGTGTACCTGCTGTTGCGCCCTGGGTGTTTGCCCTCGGAGTAATAGCACGCAGTATTCCAAGGAGTGTTCCCCAGATTGTGACCCAGGTCGGCGATGTCGACTTTGGCATTCTCTTCCTTGTGTTCTCATCTCGCCTAGCCTGGAACCTTGATTGCTACAGTGTGCACAATGCCAATGGACGACCAGGATTCCACTCACCGCCCATGCTGCAACGGGCAAAAGGCTGGCGCTTATGCCGGACCGATCCTGCACAGCACGGTAGCTCATAACGTTGGCAGACCAGGTAAAGCGACGCCCTGACACGTGCCATTGGAGGAATGTTGCGATTTACCCGTTGCGAGGACGCCTCAACCGCACCCGTTGTTGGCCTGTGACTGCCTGTGTAATTGTTACAGGTCGATACAGTGTGTGATTCGTTCGGACAGTGCCCACGAGATGATTTGAGAGATGGACAAGTGCTCCTTCCACTTTGGGCAGTTTTCGCGATGCGAGGAAATCTATGTACGACGACAATGCGAGTGCAACGTAGCCATTGCGTTCTCGACAGCCACTGCCAACGGTCCCTCTGGTTCGCGTTCGCTTTGCGCACAGAGCCTGGCGCGGCTGCGGCTTGCAGCGTGCGGATAGCGGACGCCATGAAAGGGTCAAGTTTCGACTGGAGAACAGGCGCGCGCGGACAGCTGGCGACCACGCCGCTCCGGGAGACGTCCAAATCTGTCACGGTGGTGTTGAAGAACGAGAGATGAATTCTCCATGGAAGGAAATGCCTCGAGCTCTGGAGTGCGCATGATGCGGGCACAATTGACATGGTCTAGATTGCTGACCGGAGTTCCCATCTGAGCAATGGAGCAACGGCGTGCATGTGCAGTTGCATTCCGCATGTCTCTTGTTCACGTGCGCTGGTTGGACGTATGGGCCATGATGCAGGATGGCTCTGGTGTCGCAAACAGGCGGCAAAACAGAACGAGGCGACTGGGAAATTGGCATATGGAATGTAGAGGGCCGGTGTACTACTGACAAGCACCCGCAGAGCCAAGTTTAGCGCATATGCCGGCAGCCAGACCAAGCGCGGCCTGTTGACCCACGGCGACGGTGTGGTCGGCGACGTCTGCAGTAGCCTTGCACACGTCCAGCCTGTCCCCCTCTGTTTTCTCCGCACTAGGACGTGGACCATGGTTTCCTCTTGCACCCTCAATCTCGCACCCTCAATCTCGCACGCCGCTGAAGAAAGCCCCAGCGAAAAAGACATCTGGAGGTCCTGCCGCTCCCGCTCGCCGCTCACCCGCGCTCGCCCACACACGTGCTCTTGCCATTGCTTCTGCACAGCCCGCCCGTCAGCTCCCGCCGCTGTACCGCATCCCCGAGTCGATCCGACGGAACGCTGCTCTCGACAGCCATCATGGCCGACATGGAGAAGTCCTTCACCTTCCTCAACGACAACATCCCGCAATGGCTGCTGGACGTCACGGGACTGGAGACAAAGGCCGCCGCCATGCAAGAGGACCTGGTCAAGGCGCCCGTCTCGACGTCCCCCTTCGCGAAGCACACGACCGACTCCATCGAGTCGATACGGCAGGCGCGCATGGCCGCCGTACCCGAGGAAGCTGCGCCGGCGCAGATGGCACAGGCAGACGCATCGGGAGGCCGGAAGCGCAAGACCCAATCGGTCCTGTCTGGTCGCGCCTCAGGCCCGTCGAGGTACCACCGCCGCACAATGGTCGTCATGGACTACGACGGCGACATGCAGAAGTCGTTTGAGCTGCTGGTGCGCGCCATAGGTACAGGACGCAACATGCTGCGCAAGGCGAAGATGGAGGCCAAGATGAATGAGCTGGCAGCGCTGGCAGGCTCAAGCGAGGACGAGGACGACGTCGACGACCATCAAGATGAAGCCATTGCCGCCAAGGTTAGCTACCGGCCTCGTATGGCGTCCATGCGAGCACGCGCTGCCGCAAGAAGAGGTGGCGCGCGCGGGCCTAGCGGTGCTGTGACCACGCCCGTTGCTGTCTTCGACACCACCGACAAAACTTTGGAGCACGCGCAGAACCTGTGCGAGAAGGCGGCTCATGTCACACTGCGCGATGGCGATTGCCGGAAGGAGCTGGAGGGCATGCGCAAGAGCTTTGCCGACGTTCTCATGACGGTCAAAACCGAAGTCATGAAATATGCTGCCGCCCAACCATCTGGGCCCCCTGAACTCCTATCAAACGACACCTCCGACACATCTGTATCTTCCATAGAACAGCCTTCTTACAAGAAGCACTTCCCACAATTGTCTTTGCCGCCATCCGACCACCAGCCGAAGGGTATGCCGCCTTCCAACTCCACAGCCACACCAAGATTTTCTGCCCCAAAAATCTTGGACATCGAGGCTGACGACGACGATGAGGATGACGAGCCAGACTTTGTAATGCCACCAACACGACTCACATCGCGATTTAGCGCCCGAGCCTGAATCTTCTGTCATGAGCGTTTACTTGTCTATCCGCGTTTAAGCGATTTATCTTATTTGGCATCTAGTCGGCGTTTTCAAGGCATACCAAGCGAGCCTGTTCTAAGGCGCCATGTATTACGGATTTTCAGCCTGTATCTTTGCAACGCACTCATCGCACCCAGCGTCCACAACTGATACTTGTTCTTTGTACCCGATCCTGCATACGTGCGTGAAGTGAGCGTCGTATTTGATCATTGTTATGCTTGCCCCATCACATCCTTTGGCAATTACTCGCTGCACACTGCAATTACCCAGAGTGGCAGATGTCCAGTCTTACTATCACTCATCCATGTTGCTGAGTGAACCACGCAAGCCACAGCTCTTAAGCTTATCTACGGCCTAAAGATGTGGCATGATATCACAGTGACGAGCGGGAGAGGGGGCGGTGTGATGGGGAAACGCGTCTCCGGCACACGTCATGTGAGCACGCGTTCGGGGAAGGTACGTTGTTGCGCGTGCCTTCCCTCTGCAAATCAAGCTGCTTCGTATCCCCCATCCCCTCTTCTCGAGCCCCGCTCATCCTCTCCAACTATACTGCACTACACCCCGACCTCGTTGGGACAGAGGGTGATAACCCTAGCAGATCCAGCAACGCGCCGCACTGGGAATTGTCACGCCACGCAGCTATACGCAAGACAAGTCATGACAGACAGCCGGGAGACATCTCTGGGCTCAGCAAAGACGGGGAAGGCGTCTCGCCAAAACTTGCAGCAGACTGATGCCAGTGCTAACGTGCCTCACCTCCATTTACGCTTAGAGACAGCGAGAAACTAAACCACTGCAGGCCTTTGCTTCGAACTGCGAGGCGAACCAAAGCACCCAGACGGCACCAGAGTACACATCTTTGGGAGACGTGCTCAACTCGCCATCCAGCACTGATGTCACGGCGACCGTGGAAGCTATAACTGCATCACGAGGCCAGAGAGAAGGTGCAACGGACGTACGATTGCACGAGCTTCCTTCACGATCACAAGAAGCTAAATCCTAACAGATAGTTGTCCCGCACCACGGTAAAGCGAAGCGAAGCAAGAGGGTGTCGCTTCTTGCCTCTGTTGACCCCAAGAACATCATTGATGTGACGGACGAGCAAGACGAATATGCGGCAGAGGGTACGCCGCCGACCTCTTCTCTTCCACCTCCATCCTACGCCCTCCGCAACCGTAAAGCAACGCAGGGCAAGCTCATTTACGACGTGAAATACCATCCTATGGACGATAGTATCAGACCTTCACGAGCTGCGAAGCGACGCTCATTTCATGGAGAACCCAAAACATTCTCAGCCGAGTCATCGGAAGCGACTTCGGCACATGATGAGCCCAACGAAGATGAATCTGATGTTGAAGAGCGGGCAGCGTCGACAAAGAAAGGCACAAAGCGCAAGAAGTGCTGTCCCCGAGAGGCGCAACCCACCCGACGCTCATCACGCAAAAGCTTGAATTCTGGAATATCGTACAACATGAGCGTTCACCCACAAGACCGTGATCTCGAAGTATCGAGCAGCGATGATAGCGATTGCGAGTTGGACATGCCCAGATCAAAGCGATGTATGTTGGCACCCTCGGCCGAAGACGACCTCGCACAGAATTCAGACGTTCTTACATGCGAAGCAGCATCTGGTATCATCGCGATAGAGAGCGACCAATCTGAGAGCGATTACGTTGATAGGAATGAGCGAACTGAAGATCCCGAGACCTCAAGAGAAGAGAGTAAGTGACATGATGTTCTCCTGGTCCTGATCCTCACTTTGTTCTTCAGTTGTGTGGTCAAATTCGCTAATTATGTGAGTGACAGGTGCAATTCTCAGGGCGTCCTCCCCATTGTCACCTTCCGCTGCTGTCCCACCATACGGCGTTCGCCGCAAAGAGAGTCTGGACGTGTGGACGATGGAGCCTGGCGAACGGCACTTCCGTCACGACCGAGATTCCTGGCTTGTTGCACAAGGGCTGCCGTTCGAAATATATGCTGAGTCTCTCGAAGCTCAGCTTGCAGCAGAAGCCAAGGCAGCTTCACCGTTCAACTTCGATCAAGACGACAAAGAGAATGATGCTGGCAATAGCAGGTCCGAGGTAACGCCTGGCCCAAGTCAAGGAGTTTCAGCGGTGCCGCTATCACAGTACAGACGTACTAGCGAAGACCAAGTCGTTAGTGAAGCTTTCTACAGTTTGGAGCGAAGCGTGTCAATGCCGTATGGTCTGGGCGGTGTCGACGGATCCTCCGACCACGGCATATTGGCTTCTTCGATGTCAGAGGCTATGAGCATTCTCGCTTCTGGAGATGGGCTGCTTCGCGAGGAAGGCACAGAAAATGTGGAGGTTACTGATACAGCTCTGAGCTTTCATCTACGCACCCCGAGTGACGTGGATTCTGTGCTCGGGTGCCCGTCAAGCGCACCGGGCAAGGCCCACTCATCGTCAGGATGAAGATTGTGCGGTTTGCACCACTAGCTCATATCACTCTATGAGAACGTCAGGGCATATGGAATTGAGAGTGTGAAAAGTTTATAGCTTCTATCGGTACTGACGGACCCATATGGGCCTTTGGATGACATGATCTCCCTGCGACATAACTTGAACCACATGGCGTTCAAAGCGAGTATCGTCGTCAGCAAAAAGTTCAATGTATATGCACAAGACTACCAATCTCAGATATGACATATGTTAGAATGCTACGAGTACCAAAACTACTACCTGTTGAACCCAAGGCTGGGAGCAGTACGCCCGAGCTCATTTCCGGAGGGCCGGGAGCATGGGCGGGGCACTGACGTGTGCAGACATGCCTAAGCTCTCGTTAGACCGCACTGTTGTGATGCCATGTCGTTGTACTGATGAGAAGAAATGAAGCTATGTAAACATTCGAGTACCGGTGGGCCCGACAAGTGGGTCTGAGAAGTACACCACAACTCTTCACCATCCAACAACCCGCAAGAAGCGCTACCGGAGATTGCTGCTCATGTGGGCATTAGCAGCCGCCCGAAAGACTACATTTGCACGTCTTTGTGCGCAGACTCTCGATCAACTGGCGATGAGAGAGCACAAGCTATCGCGGGAACTTGCGGGGCTGCGAAGCCCTGTGGGACCTAGCGAGGGCGCAGCGTGTGCAAAAATAACATTGTCATCGAGACTGACATGGGGAGCAAGCATCTACACCCAAGACATGGATAAGCCTAGGTAGTATTGCGTAGGGTACATGAAAGAGGAACCATGGATCCTGTCAGCCTTGCGCAGCCTTGCCATGTCATTACACAGTACTGCTGATTGGCACCAGACGCCGTACATGGAATGAAGACCCCTGCGGCAATTATTGTCCGCTGGCCTAAGGCACATGTAGTTGTTGGAGGCTGGATCGCCTGTTGCTGAGCCTCATCCAATATTGAACAGAATCAATACCCTGATTGAGCTGAGTAAGTTATGGCAGTTGTAGAACCTCGAGGCGATTGAGACACTGACGCCTCCTGACATCTGGGGCGTTGTGCACTGAACCCTCATGGAACGTAGTCATGAGGCCACAATGGCAAGCGCAGAGTTATAAAACGTGTTGTGTACATATAGCAGGAGGCTAAGGCCATCAGCGAGCCAGCACTGCCGACTTTCTCGTGAAGGGACCAGGCGACGCCGAAACTCCGCACGTGTGGAGCACCGCTCCGCTCGTCAAAGCATGCTCTGACATCGACAGAATTGAATTCGCGTTTTGGAAACCCGAACTGATCGACCGTGTTTGAGTCTTGACTCTTGACGACATTTTGTGGCTGTCGGGATCAGCATCGTAACCGATCTCGCCGGCGATGCGCATTGGGTGACATGGCGGGATCATCGGATTGATGTGGACTATGTACTCGACTTAGGGCTTTCGATATGAGTAGTCTGATTTGAACTATCAGCGACGCAGTCACTACCTGGACTGTCTCACCGTTGACAGCAAAGCATTTCACGCATAGCGTTCATCCAAGGGGATCAGCTCAAGAGCCGGAGAAAGGGGTCCAGAGAGCAGCGCCAATCAGTGCGCAGACGGGATGAGAACGGTGACCAACCAGGGGATGCCCTTCTGCAGCACGTTCCGACATCAGCCAGCCGCGAAACAACACAACAACGCCAGCGCCGCTAAGCATTCGGCTACCGACCCCCAAGCTTTGCTATTTCTGTTAATTGATCGGTAGAACCACTCACTGCAGGGTATTCTGGGGCTAGGCCCGTCTGCACTGTCTCAGAGGTTTCGTGCATCCAGACATCGTGGCTTGCGGTGAGGTGCGGAGACTCTCGACCGGCGCGCCTTCGACCAGCGCTTGATCATAGTACGACGCTATGGATGCCACAAGTCTTTGCTCTTTTGCAAATCTATCTGCCCACGAGCCGCGCACATTCGCCCCAGATCAAGGGCCAGATCAAGGAGCCAGATTTGTTCGTGATGCGGCGAGCGACTGTGTGCGTGAGTGTGTTCGAGTCCGCCACAAGACTTAACAAACACAGCCGCTCCTCCCATGCAGGCCCTGGGCGCTCTAAACACACGCCGTACAAATACGTGCACCTGGAGCGTAAGCTGGCTCACACCCCGGTCAGAGAAACGGGCTTTCGGGGCTAGAGTTAACGAGTGATGTTGGCGGTCGGGCTCCGCCATGTTGACCGTCTGAGCTTGGTGCTAAAGGATGAACAGCTGAACCAACTCAAGATGGTACTGGGCGCTCTTGGGAGCTGGACTTGGCCTTATAGTTTCAAAGGCGAATAATATAAACACTTCTACGTGTCTGCTGCTACTGTGGCGGCTTTCTGTGAGCTCGCAATTTATCGACACTCGTGGTACACTATACTTCCTATTATTACCCTATTAGACCGATACGAGCCAAAGGCCCTACTCTCTGTCCTCGGCCACAGCCGACCCCTTCTGGAACCCTGCGACGTTCTGGTCGGCCATATTCCATATTGCTGCTAAAAGCGCCACGACCCAATTCCATATCAGTCTTTAACCTGGGCTGCGCCCCGAATCTTTCGCGTCCTCAGCGCACTCCTTACCCTACTACCAGTATCGTCGTTCGCCATTTGCATCATGAAGTTCTCCTCGATCGCAGTATTCGGGCTGCTTAGTCTAGCTGGCGATGCTTTGGCTCAGAAGACTATCAACGTTATGCCATTTGGTGCCTCGATTGTCACGGTACGTTGCGCTTCAGTGCTTACAAGATTATGTTGACTGACCTTGTTGTAGCGATGCTGGCGCACCAACCTCCACGCGAAGCTCAAGAGTGCCGGTATAAACAACATCGACATGGTCGGTTCACAGAAAGGATCGGCCGACTGTCTTACCCAATTCCCCGGAACGGACAATGACCATGAAGGACACCCTGGCTCGTTAGCCACCGATTACGCAGCAAAGGGCAACCTCACTACATGGTTGAACCAACAGCCAGAAATCGATGTCGTCCTCATGTTCCTTGGGCACAACGACATCATCCTTGGACACAAGCCGTTCGACCAGATTTTCGCAGCATACGACACTTTGATTGCGCAAATGAGGAAAAAGAACCCGAAGATGCAAATTGTATGGTCGAACTTGACGCCTGTTGATCCTAAGAGATGGGACTCGACCAGTAGCCCCAACAACTCCAAAGATATTGCCGCCCTCTCTGCTAGAATCAAGAGCTATGCACCCACCAAATCAACTGCCGACTCCCCTGTGCACTTCGTTGACAATTTCGACGGCTACGACCCAGTGAAGGATACTGAGGATGGCGAACACCCCAACAAAGTCGGCAACGAGAAAATGGCGACCAAGTTTCTTGCCGCAACGACAGATGCGATCAAAGCAGTAAGTTGGCGACGAACTATCGGAGCGCGGAGGGTGACCATGGACGCTAGGCGGCGCCGCCAGTAACGCCCAAGACGAACCAGATGCGAAACACCGATATTGGATCAGATTTCGTGAATGTCCTCCAAAGCTTTTTGAGTGATGGAACAAAGGACTAGTAAACTTCAACTAAAAAAAAGGAGGTACTGTGCGCAATGTCGGTAAACGCTTGCGGATGTCGAGATTATGGAGCGGCATTCATGATCAAGGAGTCACACTCTTGGTTATCGCTGTCCTCCGGAGATGCTCATTTCTTGACGCCGTGTTCATCATCGGCTTTTGGTGCGCCGGTGCCAGTGGAAGTTGCGCCTTGCTTAGGCTCTTTGGCTGCCCTTCGAGCTGCCTGTACATACATGTCAGTGATACCCATGAATTTTAATTAAGACCTTACCATGATGCCCCGTGACTTCTTGGATTTGATGAGGTTCGCATCGTCCTGGACTGCTTGCCGTGCCTCGGCCTCCAGCTTTGCCTGATCAGTCCTGATGGTATGTGCTATTAGAGATGGAGCCGTACTTGGGACCTGGCCTGTTCGGCGTGGTGAGCGGCGATTGCACTCGCGGCTGCCGAGGACCTTGGCTGAGATGCGTCGGTGGCGTCGTAAGCACCGCGTCCCATTTCGGCTAGTCGATCGTCTGTGTGTCGTGTGTTTTGTTGGATGGTTGCGTGATTTGTGCTCTATGCTGGATACGACGCTGTTGGTGCTTGCTACTGCTGATTTTTGGGGGAGCAAAGAGGTGTTGTGGGGAGAGGCAAAACAACAAAAAGATCTTGTAGAGCGCGTGGCATGTTTCGTGGTGAATATGGATCCCACGGTGAAGTGAACAGGACGAGATTGGGCGAGCTTGGCATGGTGAGAGCATGGCATAGGCGCCCGTCGTTATCGACATACATATTGACTGTCCTAGGGCCGTGAAGGCCTCATTATGACTCTATTGTGTTAGGTTCCGCCCAAATAGTGATTGATTGAAAAGGTGGTAAGTGGCAGTGGCAGACAAGTTTGTGGAAACATGGAGATAGAGAGGAAGTTGAAAATCACGCATGACTACAGAACGATACAAGTCTAAATCCACACGAGGTGATGTTTAACGGAAAGGGATGCATGGTAGTTTCAAAGAAAGGTGGCTTCGGCGCAGTATATACAAATGTGTCTGGGTCCTATTTTGTCAAGACGACCTTCAGCTTGCCAGGGACATGGGTGAAGAGGTTAGCATAGGCCTTGGGGACAAACTTGCGCTTGTTGGGCTCCTGCACAAAATACTCGTAGCCCTGCTTGTTGGCGAAGTTGATGGCATCCTCCTTGGTCTTGAACTGGATGCGATGGCCGTTCATGAAGTCGGCGGATGATGCCCAGCCCATGAGCGGGTTCTCCCATCTGTGGCCCTTGGGCAAAACGTCCCAATCCATCAGCCAGTGTGAAGAGGTCCAGTTGCCAGACTGGGTGGCCGTCTTTGCGGGTTTGTAGATGCTAACTCAGTCAGTCGTACGTTCACAATCGTGCAGCGGCTCCACGAGGCTCGGGTGTCATACCGCACAGTACGGGCCTGGAGATCGACGGGGGCACCTGAGAGAACTGCTGCGGGCACACTCTCACCGGGCTCGCTGCCGTCCATGACACGCTTGGGAATCGGCGAGAAGTTGCTGCAGACGGCATTAGCTAGCAGCCCATGCGCCACATGGTGCGGGAGACACACGAAGTCCGGTAGTCAATGGCAACGTTGTAGTCGGGCTGATGCCTCATGCCCTCGGCAGCGCCTTCCTGGCGGATCTGGGTCGAGTCGCCCGTGAGCTTGACGGCGGGCGCATCTTCGGCCGTGGTGCGTGGAGTGGGTTCGTTGGTCGAGTATGCGCGGTATCGGGGCGCAAGCGTGCTCGCCACGGACGGGCGCAGGGCTGGGGCGAGCAATCTCAGCGTGGGTGCCATCGATCGCGGGAGGGCAGACATGGTGGGCGTGCTGTTCGAGGGGCGGCGAATGTCAAGACCATCCATCATGGCCACCTGCATGCGAGCTCGGATCAGCTACCATCTTGGCGGCGCCGGCAGAAACTCGCAGCGTCCTGCACAACCTCACCGTCGACCCCCCATCTCCCCTCCATTGTCTTGCCAGCCCAGGTGCGTCGCCCGCACACGAGCAGTTCCCCGAGAAGCAGCAATTGATGCTAATTGACCGCCAGCCAGCCGTCAAGATGAGCTTTATCCAGAAGCGCGGTCTCTCGACCCTGATCCCTCCCAAGGTCCGCCTGCATTCCCACACGTCTCCCACCGCGTCGCACTGACATCGACCTCTAGATTGCTTCTCCCAGCGTAAGACCACCCATGTCTGCCTTCGGGCTGTCCCACGCAACAGCAATTCGCATGCGCAACCCGCACCAATTGGCGGACCGCCTGGCTCCTCTCCCGCCCCCAACCGCCATCTCACACGCCATCTCAACGAACACATCATGCATGATACATGCGCTAACACATCCAAGGTCATCGGGTCCTCCCCCAATGCGGTCCGCATGCAGAAGGTGGTGAGCTTCTACGAGAAGCTTCCCCGTGGCCCAGCCCCCGAGCCTGAGGGCAAGGGTCTCCTCGGCCGCTACCAGAAGAAGTACATGGGCAAGAACGCATCGGCAAGACGTGCGTATATCTGAGAGCTCTGCGCTGAGCAGTCGAGTGGAGAAACAAGGCATCACAGCATCTGACTATTCACAGCGCTCGTCCACGTCATTGGCTTCTTGATCGCATTCGGCTACGCACAGAACTACTACTTCCATCTACGTGAGTCGAATCGTGCCGCAAGCGCGCTCAACTCATATTGACTGACATGATCTAGGTCACCACAAGAACAACACCCACTAGGCGGACACTGTGAATTTGACGGATCGCCGGCCAGGACGGCATGTGTACATGTAGAGTTTAGTCGATCAATGCAACAGCAGCCCATATACGTCGCTCTCCTTCTGACAGTCAGTGTTTCCGCGTCGTGTCCACTTGATGTTGTTAGGCCAAGTCTCGGCGCCATTGACCAGACTGTTTGCATCCGTCCAAGTTGATTCAAATTGCTTCTATTCTGAGGTCGCCTTTGCGCACATTCCGCCCTCGGCTCTGACCGCCCGGCGACGGTACCATGATTCACTCAAGGCAGCTGCAGACCCGGCGCTGTGAGGCGTTCAGACGTCGCCTGCAGAAACGCAGTGACGTGCGCGTGCGCGTGCGCGAAAGCATGCAGTGTTGCGGCTCCTGCTAACGTTACAAAGAGGTGCCAAGAACACCCGCCTCACTACCTTTACAACTCTCCTATACGCAGTGGTCTACAACCATCACCACCCACAAGCCCCCAACTCCAGGGCAGCTACAACCCCTCTGTCACCCTCCCGGACGAAGCCACACGCCGTTCGGTTCCATCAGCGCGGCCACCACGCACACGCGCCTGCCTTTACACGTCCGCGCGACCACATCGAAGCCGACACCTCCGCAGTCGCCGCGTCAACCCACGACCCACGCAGACGACGTTTCTGCGGAAGCGCCCACTGCATATTCGTGGCGACTTGTAGCATCTGACACTAGGTGAATATCCTCCCGCTTTCCTTGGTAGTTTCGCGCGCATGAGCCATGAGCGCTGCACCGGGCCCGACACGCAGCTGTCGGCGCCTGTGACTCCCGTCTCTGTTGATAGCGAACACGAGTCTGACATGGAATCCTTGGCCACGACAGTTCCGGAAACTGTTATGGCAGAGCAGGTCACCAAAGATGTGGTAAAGGAAGCACAGTCGGTGGGACGTCCCGCGCCCATCGACGACACTGCGTCAACTACCAGCACCCCCGCCGTCAACGGCGAGACGCCTTCGGGCCCTGCGACTACAGCCCCAGCGACTTTGAAGCCGACCCCTACCGCGACGGATGCAGCCAGTGCAAATACAGCTCCGGCCGACAATGTACACGTGTCAGACAAGCCCTTCGTCGCAGCGGCAGCGGTATGTACACGCCAGGTGGAACATGTCCGCGCAGATCAATGCTGACAAGTACAGACTACAGCCGAGCAGAAGCCCAGCAGCGCGCCCCTCCACGATACCGACAAACCATTCCTCAACGGTGATGCGGGCGACGTAGCCATCGCAGACGCAAGCGGCGGCTCTGACACCGACATCAGCCGTCCGGGCAGCGTGGACCAGTCGAAGCGAGACGCAAGCCACGTGCGGACGAACTCGATGAAGAAACCCTCAACCTTCAAGTCAGTGTCGGTCACGAAGAATTTCCTCAAGTCTGCCGTTGCAGCACCTGCCGCCCGGCCCGGCGAAAAGGCAGCACCGCTGGCACCTACAACCGCCGCGACGGCCCTCACTGCCAAACCTCGTCTGGTAGCTAAATCCGGTACTGGCAACGCCCCCCGCACTTTGGGCAAGGTCAACGGCGCGAGCTCTGGCCCAGACGCGAGCAAAGTATGGAACAAGAACCAGCCCATTCCACCTCCGCCGCCGAAGCAGTTTACCGATGAAGAGCTCAAACAGCAATATGGCATTCACCTTGCTACGCGACTACAGGCAGACGAAGCTGGAAAGGAAGCGAAGTGGGCCGATATTGACGACGACGAGGACGACTGGGCGCCCGACACGGTGCAATGGATGGATGGGACCAAGTCCTCTGGTGCTGTAGCAGAAAATGAGTCGCCCGTTCTCGAGGAGCCGAAGACAGTCACAAAGACACCCGAGCCTGTTCTGGAGACGCCCAAATCTGCACAGGCGACGGCCTCAAACACTACAAAGCCCAGTGTTACTGGAGGTACCAAAACTATATTGAAGCCAGGTGCACACGCACAGGTACCGCAGCCTCCGACTGGAAAATCGAGCCTCGTGCTCAAGGGCCAGCCAGAGAAACCCACGCTAGTCCCCAAGCCATCTTCATCAGAGAAGAAGTCACCGTGGGCAACGCTGCCTCCTGTGGAAAAAGTACCGCCGATCCAGATCAATACCCCAGCGCAGCAACCTCAGCAGCGATTTGCGCAACGCGACTCCTATGGATACGATTCAATGCAAGCACATCCTGCCAAGGAGATTGCTCCGGACGATTTCAATCGCACCTGGCGCGACGACAGGGGCGGGCGACCTGAGCTGTTCAACTCACAAAGTGGCCGGTATGAGCCTGTCAACGAAATGCGCAGGGGATCTGTCCGTGATCCTGCTTTCCGACAGCAGCCCTCGGTGCTGCAAAGGCCCTCTCAAGACGGTCCTGCCGAGCCATCTGCTGCTTTCCAGACGTCCAGGGCTGGTGCAGACATGCCGACCTGGGGCAGGCGCCGAAATTCCTCCAACCTCAGTGGCAGCAACGGCCGACGAATGTCCTTTGACAGACGGCTACCTGACATGCCCAATGGACCTATGGGTATCGAACGACGAGGCTCGCACTCGGTGAACGGTGCGGAGCCCGCGGACCCATCGTCATCCCGCCAGCCGTCGATTGCACACGCAATTTCGCCCAACGTGGCAAATGCTCACCCAGCCTCGCCATTTGGTTCTGTGGCATCATCGGGTGCGCATGATCTACCCGTCCCTGTCGCCGCACCGCCGGTAGAAGACCCCGTGGAAGTTCAGAAGCGCCTCATGACCGACAAGATTGAGCGCGCCCGGCTCAAGAAACAGCAGGAGCGAGAGGCCGAAGAGAAGGAGGAAGCCGAAAGGAAAGAACGTCTTGCAAAGAGACTGGCAGCCATGGGTCCACCCAAGGTGAAAGAGCAGTCGCCGTCGCCCAGAAAGGAGAAGGCTGTACCTGCCGCCGCGCAATCGCCACCAAAGCCTCCTGTCCCGACGACCGATGGAGAGGTTGCCCAATATGGCATGATGAAGGTTCACCACGCTCAGCCCGTCAAAAAAGCGTCGTCGGCAGAGCCCACCAAGGCTGCAGCTTCTGTTGAGTCCGTGCACTCCCCTTCACCTGCACAAGCGCACGCCGTAAACGAAGCGCAACCCCCACCTCAACACAAACAACAATCTGCGCAGTCGTTCGACAAATTTGCTCGCGAAAACGAAAAGACGAGGCAGTCGGGCGAACAATCGAAACCCACAATCAGTCAATTGGAAGGCGCTGTTCCCGCAGGGCCAAGATCACAGGTTGCGCCTAGTTGGCAGCCGACAGCAGCAGCACCGCGACCGTGGACCTCACAAGTCTGGGGACCACCACAGGCCAAAGATCGAGCTCTCGGTAACGGCACTTTCGGCTCAAGTTACGACCGCGCCCAATCTCGAGGATCCCCTCAGCAGCCTCCTGCACAGTCACAGCCCACACCAACGGCTTCTGTCAACCTTGGCATTGCTCCGACCTTGTCCCACTCACAACCCCCGAGCACCATGCCCACTGTTCAGCCCATGCGTCACCAAGCTGGGTCGCTATCAGCGCAGCCAGCTGGATCCGCACGGCCGGGCCCTATTGCGCCGCCTGCTGTCAAGGCAGGTTGGGGCAATTTCGCCGCACATATCGCTCAAGATGATAAGAATCTAGCGAGCAAGGCACGTCAGGACAACGAAAGACTGACCGGCGCCCGACCCGAACTGCGAGAAACATACAAAGATCAGCGTGGCCAGTCGCAAGCCGCATTGCACGAGCCGGTCGCACCAAACAAGACCATTCCCAACGGTGTGGTCAAGGTGGATGAGGCTGTCAAGTCAGTTCATGAAGGCCAGCTACCGCAACAACCACTGGGTCAAGCTCCTCTCCAAGCCACTGGTCCCCGAGCTTCGCGATTCTTTCCTCGATCATCTGAGACTTCGCAACCAACGATGATGTCGTCTAGCAAAGCTGACTCTCCACCCCCGCCACCAGAGACGGAGAGCCATCCCGCCTTCACTGGCAGTGCAGGCCAGCCTCTAGTCAGACTCCCGAAACCATCACCTGTCGTACGACTCCCTCCTGCCGCGGTTGGAGGCAGCGCGCAAGGCGAAGCTCCTGTGACCATGCCTGCACGTGGTAATCCTGGTCTGGGCGCCCGCCCGCTAGCTATGAACCCTGAATGGCAGGCCCGTTTCAACAAGCTCTTGGAGAAACCAGGTACATCCCCTGCGCAAGCTGCACACGCTGCTACTCAACGGTCCGCTACAGCAGTCTCGGCTCCTGTTCCGAACACCGGCTCATTGCCTGTAGCAGCGTCTTCCAAAGCCACGCTTGATGTACGTGGGAACGCGGGATTGGCCACTGTTTCGCTGCCAAATGCCTCTGCCAGACGTAGCTTTGCGAGCGACCGTGGTAGTGACGTCATCACACGAAAAGGCACCGAGGTCCTATTCGAGGACAGAGAATTTGGTTCGCTTCCAACAGTGAAGCTATCGAAGGTGTCGCATCTCGCAGCCAACGAGCCTGTTGTCCAACCTCCCAACGATGATTCCGTGCTCATCCGCTTCAAGAAGATCGAGAATCCGTTCACTCAGCGTCGACTGGAGACCTTTGACCTTGAGCGAGCTGCCCAGAAGGTCGATGTAGTCATCCGCATCAGCAACATGTGTGAAGGCATCGTCAAATCTATGCCTCGAGCACGTCGCGGACCAAAGACCAGCGTCCAGTACAACAAGCCGAAGCGTAACAACAACACCCCAAACGGAAGCCCTTCAAGCAATCCCAAAGATCGTTCACGCAAGCCATCTCAACAAAGCCAAAACGATCGCCCGAGCAGCTCGGCTCGCCCTTCCACCACCAACGCCTGGACCAGTAACAACCGATCAACCCCCGGTTCGACACCAGCCACCACGTGGGCTCGACGGGCTGCAGCTCCTGTTCACTAAACGCGCCATCGCACTTCCGGCAAGGGCTTGTTGGTGAAAATACCCCATGTCGTCACCGCGATCGAACCATCGTCAAGTCTAAACTCTTAGATATGGTTGGCAGGGGGTTTACGAGGCGCCCGGCTCATTTCTGCATGGTGTGCCCGGTTTGGCACTTGAATTTCCTTTCTTCTCTTCACTTACAGCACATTTTGCGGCATTGTGACTACAACGATTCGGTGGTCACCTTGTCAGCTTTCCCTGTGAGAGGT
>Ga0265780_10002466_pt1 | contig 25024 bp, 26 predicted proteins | sample P1T30metagenome_FD_192432 | JGI IMG/M metagenome (GOLD analysis project Ga0265780, IMG submission 192432) | Plant litter microbial communities from East Loma Ridge, Irvine, California - P1 T30 | ecosystem: Environmental > Terrestrial > Plant litter > Unclassified | place: USA: California... | reverse complement strand
CCAATCGGTCTTCCAGATGGTTTTTCCATCAGTATGTATTTGGAGCCAACAGGATTCTCACTGGTGGCGTATCCAAGTATCTGTGAAGTTGGGATGCCATGCGCGCGGACGAAGTCCATTGTCGCAACTTCGCTAGCCACAGTGAAGCGCCCAGGTAGAGGGGAGGGATAGGGTAGTCGAGCAAGAACAGATGTTCCGTCCATCATGCTGATTTCGAGGTTGAAGCCGCCCTCTGCAAAACTTCTTAATACTCTTGACATTAGACTCAGGCTTGTTGGTTGAGCGCGCAGTGGCTTTTTTTGAGCCCTTCGACGTTGAATGATAGACGACAGGTCTTCATGTAGCCTATACGCTACCTAGTTTAGTCTTACAACCACCGCGCAGAAGTGTATTCGAAAAGCTGGTGATCGTGATTAACATCATCTCGTATGTAGATTCGGGATTTGGCTGGTGTGCTACGAAAACTGCGAGAAGAAACGCGAATCAACTTCAGTTGTGCGAGTAACGACGGTATCGCCCAGCGACAGGGCGCCATCTGTGGATTCATTATCCGCGAGCATAGCAAACACGGGCAGTTTGACGCAGACTTACAGAGTTGCCACGAAGACAGCGTCCTCAGTCGTTTTCCTAGCAAGCACATGCGCGGCAAGAGGAAGACGTTTGGCGGAATTTCGGTAGCGTAGCATCACGTGATGTGTGGCACTAGCCCCGCAATAGCCCTGCAGAGCCATGCCGGACAATTCACGGTGCGTCGTTCGCCAAGCATCACTCGGCCGCGATTTCCACCCACACGGGGTAATTTCCCGGGCAGTTGGATATGGCTAGGGCGACGCAGGGGCAACGAACCGGTTGTTGGTTGTAGTATTGTTGGCATCAAAACACTCTGGTCCCAAGGTCGTTTGGAGTAGATGACATTGCGCACTTGGTTTTCCTGCTGATACAATCCTAGTTGCAATGCTGCCGGTCAAAGTCGTTGAGAGGTGTATCCCACTGGCAAGTCCACCTTGAAGTTGCCATGCCTCATGCTTGGCGGTCTTAGGCAGGTACGAACACCAGACCGCACCGAGATTACAGTATACGAACTACCCCCTGTATGACAATTCCGCACTGGGCTGGGGAACATGCTTAGCGACTCTTCTCCGATGTCTCCGTCAAGGTACGACCTTGTTGCACTTCAAATACAGGGTGTTGACATTATCATTTCGCTAACTATGGCAGGCATTTAGTGACACTCTAAAAGACTTTCGCGGAACTGGCCTCATTGCACGTGTTTCGAGATGCTGGTTGTGGCACACACTGCATGTTGCTGACAACGCGACATCTTTCACCTGAAACGGGCAAGCCAAGAGTTTCCTTTGTCTTCATCACATCCTCAATAGATCCTGTTGGGCAGTGGGCCAACCAGTTCCGGATAGGGGTGTCCAGGCGAATCGCGGCCGTAAGCAATCTGATACCCGCTACCTGGTTCAGGTTCTTGGAGTGACGATCGCAACAAGGAATTCGAACTTCAATGGCTCCATGCCAGCAAACCTCGAATTCGAACCTCATATGAGGCTGAATCCTGGTCCTTGACGACGAGCGAAGAGGAAATGACGTGTTTATGGTACAAGTGGTGGTGATGGTAGGTCTAGTCCTCCATACTCTCTTAACCTTGCCACGGCCATCTTACAGGCGTCATCGTGGCAGCGATCGTTTGCGACCCGAGCGCGCTCGTATTACTTTCCTATGCCATTTGGCGGCCCGTTTCCATATCCCGCCATGACAATGTCTTGCAAAAGCTGCTTACTATGCTGCTCCTTAATACGTAATTCACTGCGATGCGAGTTCCGCCCTATGGACAGAACCTTGTTAATAAATCTGGGGCTGTTTCCAGAGAAGGTTTGTGATATCAGGGTACCCCAGTCATCAGTAGGGAGCCCCAGATGCTGGACCCATGGACTGCCTGACAGTTCCAATGAAAGGAAAAATTGCTATCGACAACGCAGCTTCAAGCGAGACTATGCCACACCTGGATAAGCAATAAAGATGAGCCTATTGAACCTCTCCAATTTTCAAGAACGGATCCAGAGAGCTTACGATGGGAATACATCGAGTCAGGTCGTCGACATGGTCTCACAGGATGATCACTTGATCGGCGGCCATGAATACATACAACAACAGCTCCTTTTCACTACACCTTCTGATACTTCAGCGTACAAGTTAATACGCATGATGTACTCTAAACTGGCACATGGTACTGACGCCATTCCTCTGTCCTACTGATTATGCTGAGGAAGCAGTGCTCTTCGTATCAAGGCATCTTCGAATGCCGATGGTCGGCCCCTGACAGGTCTGTTAACCGGCTAACATTGCCCGTAAGCCCTTGAAGCTGTAAGCTGACAAGTCTGGCGAGCGCGACTAACGGTGCAAACGAAATGAGCGCGAGCTGATTTCTGGATACTTGGTAGGTAACGACCAATCCTGTTGGCATGAAGCGACATTAAACCGAGTCTGAGTGACGATCGTAGCCACTTCATCGAAAGACATGGAAGAATGCGCCTCACAGTAAGCGCCGAAGCTGTGTTGGCTCTCGATGATGCGACTAAAAATATGCGATCATGCTGGGCAGAGAAGGAAGGGAGTATGCATATATAGTTGCTCGTCTGCGCTTCTCTTACTGATCCTTCATCACTACTACTGCCTGTTTTCACTGTTTTTACTCACACTCTTTTGAGCCCACACTCTTTACCTAGTTTTTTATAAACGTTCCACTCATTAATCAAAATGAAGTCCACTTTCTTCACCGCCGCCGCCTTGTTGGTCGCTTCCGTCAGCGCTCTGCCCGCGAAGACGCCTTCCTGTACGTCAAATCAATGCCTCCTCATCCTCAGATCACTAATCGTTTACTAGGCGAGGGTCCTTATGGAAAACTTCCTTGTGGCTCTACTGATGCGGAGCTTTACACCGTTGTAGCGAACGACACCCTGTCGAGCATCGCCAAGTTCTTCAACTCCGGTATCTGCGACATTGCCTCGTACAACAACATCACCAACCCCGACCTCATCCAGCTTGACCAGAAGCTCATCGTTCCTGCTCAGTGCGCCCAGACGCCTGACAACACCAGCTGCATCAAAGCTGTCGTCGCCGCCCCCACCAACAACACCTGCGTCAAGGGAGTGTCAGTTAACCCCCCTGCCTACTTCGTCATCCCCAACGACACTCTTCTCCTCATTGCCAACAACTTCGACATCACCCTTGACGCCCTGGAGGGCGCCAATGCTCAGATCACCAACTTTGACAACATCTCTGTCGGCCAACAGATCAACGTCCCAGTCTGCCAGGGCTGCTCTTGCACCAACACCCAGCACACTATCGTCAGTGGTGACACATTCAGCGCCCTTGCTACCCAGGCTGGCATCACCATCGGACAGATTGAGGCTGCCAACCCCAACCAGGTTCCCGAGGCGCTCCAGATTGGCCAGGTCATCAACGTTCCCCAGTGCCAATGCGTCGCATAAGCGCCAGCATACAAGACGTTGGTCTATTGACCAACGGATAAGCATGACACTGTGGTTTATGGCAGGAGGAAGTTTATAAACACAGTAGTACTCAGTATGAGCGACAAGCGAAACGCGTAGATGGGTGAACTATCATCTATGAACCCTCGCATCTTAAACTCTAATATTTCAGAATATTCGGTAGATTGAATCAATCACTTTATTCTAATTTTCTACCAAATTTGCTTTTCTCACTCTCTACTATGCATTCTACCTTGTCCATGTCCTGTTATCAAAAGTGACATGGTTTCATCAAGCACTGATTTGTACTCGACGATCTCTCCAATGCCACTTGTACGCCCTCATTTTTAATTCAGTTTTGGAATGAAGTCTAATAAACCGTGCGATCTATCATGACATCTGCATCCTGCAGTGACGAGATATCTAGCGCGATGCAATAGATACTGAGTCAGTAGGTGGGAAGACAGCAGGATGTGAGAGATGAGTAAGTAGTGTAACTTGAAAGCGGGGCCGTGCAGAATGAAATTGATTCATCTCCTTATTTACGGGCATGTTGGGTGCAGGGATATGTAGGTTTTGCGTATCTTGTTTGACATTGTACATGAAACCATCTTGTCTCAGTGGCTTGTGGCTAATTACTTTATACCATCTCGCAGTGGCCGGCCGAAAAGTGAGCCGAGTCAACGCAGCTTGTAGTTCCGCATCATCACTGCACTCGTGTAGAACAGGGATTGAGACAATCCATGCTTTGCAGTTTGACATGTGTAGCTATACCTCTCAATGCACAGTGCGTGTTTGTACATTGATATCATATGGACTGACGAAGAGCTTAAGAAACAGAATTCCCACTGTGATATATATTGCTAGCTAGTTGCTATCACCTTGCTCTTTCGCTACTACCTACATCCTCAATAACGTGAATCCGCTCGCACTGAACGCATGGCGCTCATGACTATCCAGGAGGTGTCAAATGATCGTGTTCCGCTTGGCATTGTTGGAAAATGTTGGAAAATAAACTTTCGGCGTCGACGGTCTCTGCTTTAGGAGCCGTCAGCTTCCGCGCCGGCGGTAGAAGAAGTGACCATAACGCCCTAATCTTGGCGGACCTGGCAGTGCTCTTAGATCCAGACATATTTCTGCATGAGATTGGAAAGGGATATCTAGGTAACACTGTTCCATGGAAACCAAGTCTACAATAACAAGCGGGTTACGCGGACGCGAAAACATGGGGTATATTGCTGACTCCGTGCCACGTCGACAATTATCGCATGACTGGTGGTCTCGCTTCTTTGTTGAACGCCATCCTACTACATAGCCATTCAACTGCCTCTTGCACACCAGTACCCGTAAGTGCACTACATGGTAGCACTCTGCTATCTCTGACGTTCCCACCCTTGTCTCCCTCAAACACCCTCCTCACAAAGCCTTCTTTGATCCTCACAACCTCGACGCAATCCTCGCGATCTTGTTTGTTGGCCAAAATCAAAATTGGTACACCACTGGCATCTTCGCTTGCCAGCACGCTCTCCAAGACCAGCTTGCATTCGTCCAATCGCCCGATATCCTCATTACTCCCCGCGTTGTTGGCGCTCATCTCTGCTAGCGTCGCATTGCCGACATCGCTGCTGTCTATTACGAAGACGATAGCATGGCAACTACTATAGTATGATTGCCAGAGCCCGCGCAAACTGTGCTGGCCGCCAACATCCCATATCTTGAGGTAGATGGGTGGATTGGGCGGCGGGAGCGCGATTGTAGCCACGTTCTGACCAACGGTAGGAACGGTTTTTAGGTTTGGATGCGAGGGCGTATATGTGCCTTTTATCTGTTCGAGGAGCGTCGTTTTGCCGGCGTTATCGAGACCAAGGAGAAGGACGGAATACTCTGTAGATTATTAGATGGACAAGTAAGCGCACAGCGACTGGGAGGCTGTCTAGGCCCGGAGATGCTCCAGCTCCAAACTGACGTTACGTACCTTCTTTACTTGTCGCATGGAGATATATAGACTTGAAAAGGTGGTACATGGTTTGCGCAGCGCGTAGTGTCGACGCGTGCCTCACATGTTCGTGGGTTGGATTGAGGGTTGACTGCGGCGCGCCAATGACGCTGAATCGGTTATCGATAAGCACATGACACGCAATACGTCCCCGTCCAAACTTCAACCACTCTCCAACCTGCGAGCTATCTATGAGCAAGTCAACATGTTCGTGGAATTTATATGGGATCTATGGAAAACACTCTTCCACCCAGAATGCCGGTCTTGCGTAGAAGCCCTCTTTCGATGAAGTTTGGACCGCTTCGACTCACAGCTAGAAAGACGGAGCACAATTAAAAAAGTAGTCTCTCAGACGCGAGACGCTTCAAGTCCTCAGTTGTAAGGGAACATACACATATAATATGACCAAGTAGGCATACAGTACCAGAAGCTTTCGTGCTGTGGAAGCACAACGTTCGGTGAATTGTTCCTTGTAGTCTTATCAGTTCTCTCTCCATCTAGCCTTTTTCGGATCATCGTCAAACCAATCATTCCATTCTCATAATGAATCACTATGCCGATATTCAAGTTGCATATCAGGGCGTCTTGGACCAAGCAATGGGTAGACTGAGGAGTACAGGTATGGTACATCACGTGTACAGCTCACCCATGATTGATGCGGCAGACGGCAGCGGAGATGACTATGAGAGCGACGCTGAGACAGAAGACGATAAAACAGAAGAAATGAAAACAGCTTATCCCATTGATTCTCCTTCTCCGGCTCACCGTACCACGCCACAAGGAGACAAGGAATCATTGAAGCACAAGCGAGAAGAACAAGTTGCCTTCATCATTCTTGCACGCGACAACAACAAGCCGGACCCATACAGTACCGTATCTGAAACCCATGGCCCTCTTCCATGGTCAAACGTTGCCAAAGCGTATAATGAGCGGTATGGAAAGTCTATCGCTTCGGCAGCAATGGAGAAGCGTGCGCGACAAGGCCGAGCCGCCTGGATAGAAAAGAATCCGACGTATCCCTCCGAGATTGTTTATTCGAAGAAGATCAAACGAATAAAGACCAATTATCCAACAATCACTGTCGCAGTTACGGAACAGAACCAAGATGTTCTTGCCGCCAATAATTTACAGGAAGGCGCAGAAGCGAGCGATACTTGTTCATCCAACAGCTTTGTTGCAGGCTGGCTACCATCAGATTATATTCGCAATTCTGCCGACCGTGCAAATTATGCAGATGAAGTATTCTCCACACTTGCCCAGATGGTTTGTATAGATGTTTACAACGACCAGAAATTACAACTTGGATCTGTAATCGTAAACCGCGAAGACCTCCGAAGGAACTCTCCTATCCTTCGACGACTGTTGGATAACGAAAGCATTACACAGCTGCAGCTTCACTGTTGGCCTTTAGGACTTATCGAGCATTACGCAGAATGCCTTTCCCCTGAAAGACCAGCACAACTACCAGAGCGCGTCCTTCGAAATGCTGTCTCGGTCGTGGAGCTATACTGCTTCGCCGTCCAAATCGAGGATGACCGTGTCCGTGCTTTAGTGCTGGATCACTGGCGCCGGCTCTCGCAACAGATGGCTGAAGTCAATTTAGAACTTGAGGATCTAAACTTGCTTTTCAATAACACGCAACATGATGATCCAGCCCGCGAGTTCTGGGCTGCTACAGTTTGTGCGGCGGGATTGGCGGACCGAGTGCTTAGGATGGGTGGGTGTCATTATGCCCTTATCGCGCATATCCAGGAAGTGGTGGCGCGGGAGGAGGGTGTTGAATGACATGGGAGAAGAACTACCAACAACTAGACAGAACTGGTTGCTGAATATGCCATAGTAGCAGATTCATATAGCGGTATCGAATATAGCTAGGATTCGACATGGGATGGGTGTCAGCTTGCTGACTCACAATATAGTGTAGAATGATCCGATCGCGTGATTAGCTGTCGGACTCAACAACAAATTATTCCCCTCTGAGTATTACACACGGGCAAGTTTGGGGAGACTCTGGTATAATAACGCATTGTTGATCTAAATGATCCCTCAATGAATAGTATTTAGCATGTTGTGGGGCTTCACTCGCAAGCTATCGAGACGGCCATCCACATGGCAACCTCTCCAATTGCACGCCTGCTGGGATCTAATTGAAACTTGCTGCGCGGCCTCATATGCATACCCATGCTGAGCTTATAAATATAATGTTCTTGGTTGTCAGCTTAACGTTCATTCCACGCGATTCCGTTTGCTGTCGGTCACAAGATCTGCAGATGTGTCCACTAGCCGTGAAATAGCATTGCTCCAATGCGCGCTGTCTTTCTGTGAAATTGCTACCTATGCATGCGTCAGGCTTGCAGTAGTTAAAGATATCGACATGGCCCAACGCGACACAACAACAGCCGCTCCGTAGTTTCTGTCCCGCAGAAAACAACCTGGAGAAGGGCCAACTTAGCGTCCTCGTTCGCGCCCTAGTCTAGACTTTCCCTGTCGCTTACCCCACAGTCTTCTACCTACGGTACCTCATGTGCGTTCTCCCCGTTGTTTTCTGGGTGCTCGGCGTTGTGGCGTTTAGGTTACAACTCTTATGCGGGGTCGGGCGTCCCCCCCCCCAGCAAGCGCCTTCCTGTCGTCCTACCTACACACTTTCAGTCTACCTTCTTAGCTCATTCGCGGGCAAAACCACTACTGTCAACATGAGGCCCTGTTTCACATGCCACTACCTCTGAACTGGCAGCTCATTTCACCTATACCATGTGTTCAGTACAAGAGATGCTGCGCTGAGATCGTCAAGCACCGCATTGACATCTGCAATCCCCTTTTCAGCCCCAAGTATGATGGGCTTGTTAGTTGATAAGCTGATGAATGATATTCATGCCTATCTTCGTAGCTGCTAAACCAGAAACACATCCTGCATGGGTGTTTTGTCGATCGGCTTGACGTTGAGAACGTAATCATTGGATCAGCGCTACCTGGAACGAAGAAGAGCGTGGTATCCCTGGTAGACATGGTCATAGCAACCCTCTGCAAGATCGCCATCAGCTCGCGAAAGGCGACTGGCAGATAGATCGGGGGTTTTTAAATACACAGTAGACGCTATGCAGCTGTTACCCGACAAATCAATAGTGCTCTAGACGGAGAATATTCATGCTTCCCTGGAGTTGTATTTATGCTTCCCAAAGGTGTGGCGAATCTGTACATCAACGGGACGGTTGGGGCTTGTCACAGGCGACAGGAACGGCTCCGAAGTAGACCCGGATTATGACGCTCCGTGCCCATCCAAAGCGAAACCATATTTTCAGAACACTAACCCCTACACGACGCCACTGGGATGGGCCACTAGCCGGATATTGCTGCCCACAATCCGGTACTCTGGTCCTCTATATGTGGTGCGTATGCTCTGAACATGTGTTATAGTTCAGTCGCGTCCCAGCTGTCAGCCCACCTCGCAGCAACTCGTATCGAGTGCCCCTGACCGTACCAATGTCAGACATCAAAGAGGCTCATATTACCACGACCTCGGAGAATGGTGTCCGTATAAGTCTAGCCAGGACATGCTGCAACCAACTTACATGTTAGCAGGATCCCGAAGGCGCCGCGGCCAAGGTCGCAGTCGTCGCAGTCATCGCAGGATCGGAAGCCATAGCGGAGGCCAAGTTAAAGGAGCCTGTGCAGCGCTTTTCCAGATCTGCCATACTACTCTACATCTGCGCTTTCGTCGGCTACTTCAGCTCCACTTGTAATGGCTTTGATGGATCCATGTTCAACTCGCTCCTCACCAGCAAACAATTCAAGAATTACTACAACGTTGAGAGTACTGGTGCCTGGACCGGTATCGTAACGTCCATGTATCAAATTGGTGGTGTCGTCGCACTTCCCTTCATCGGTCCTGCCTGTGATACTTGGGGGCGTAGGGTTGGGATGATGATTGGAGGTGCTCTTGGATGCGCTGGTGTCATTATTCAGTCGACTGCACCTGCTTCTAACCCTGTTGGCCAATGTGAGCAAGACCTAGGTACAGAATACATCCAAAACACTTGCTAATTCTATACTCCACCATCAAGTCATGGGTGGTCGGTTCTTATTAGGCTTCGCTGTGCCCATCATGATTACTGCAGGGCCGTTGTATGTCATCGAAACTGCGCATCCAGCTCACCGAGGTGTTATTACCGGTCTTTACAACACCTTCTGGTTCGTCGGATCTATTCTCGCGGCTGCTGTCACTCGCGGCGCTGCCAATCTCGAGGGAAACCAGTCCTGGAGGATTCCTGTCTGGCTTCAGATGCTATTCCCAGCAATCCTCAGCCTGATCCCTTGGGTTTTACCAGAATCACCTCGCTGGCTGTACACCCGCGGTGAATATATCCAGGCCAAGAGGACTCTCGCAAAATACCACGGTTGTGGCAATGAAGATAGTATCTGGGTTTCCATGCAGCTCCGTGAATACGAACAGTATCTCAACATGGATGGTGGTGATAAGCGCTGGTGGGACTATGGTGCCCTTTTCAAGACCCGCCAAGCTCGCTACCGCCTCGCCTGCAACTGCGTCGTGGCTATCTTTGCTCAATGGGCAGGAAACGGGTAAATTCAAACAGAGACTGCATTGGTAAAGAACGAAGCTGACGGTTGTCGATTAGTGCCGTCGACTACTTCATCTCCGGTGTCCTTGAATCTGCAGGTGTCACGGGAGAAATTGCGCAGATGAACATCAACTTGGGCAAGAGTTGCATGCAGTTTGCTTTTGTATGTCTCGCTTCACTCCAAATATAAATTCCGAAGAGTGCTGATAATCCCCGTGTAGGCCATTGCTGGTGCTCTCTGCGTGGACAAATTCGGTCGCCGCCCTATGCTAGTTGGAACCTTCTCCGCCATCACCTTCATTTGGGCCGGCGCCATTGGTGCTGTTTCCTACCAAAACAAATCTCAAAGCGTCGCCGCCGGCAACGCCTTTGTCGCACTAGTCTTTCTCTTCAATGCCGTCTTCGCCTTTGGCATCACGCCACTGCAGGCCTTGTACCCTGTTGAAGTTCTCTCCTTTGAGATTCGCGCAAAGGGCATGGCATTCTCCAACCTTTCGCTCACCACGGCCATGTTAATTAACCAGTTTGTTTACCCCATTGCGCTTAAGAAGATTGGATGGAAACTGTACATTGTGTTTGTTTGCTGGTGTCCCGTACAGGCGTTTGTTGTTTGGTTGTTCATCCCCGAGACCAAGAATCGTACGCTAGAGGAGATTGATGACATTTTCAATGCGCAAAATCCAAGGAATGCGTCGCTTGTTAAGAAGAGAGTTGCTACTGATAGGCAGGGCAACGTACTTGAGGTTGAGAAGGTTTAAGATGTTTGTGTGGATTTGGAATTTGGAAGTGCAAGTCTTGAGTTACGCTTTCGCAAAAATAAATATAGGGTATTGCGGCCGATAACCGAAGACTTTTGACACGTTTCTTGGACGGCACCAACATGCGCCAATGTTCCATTTTGCACATCAAATATGGACACTTTTTAAGCTGGTAGGCATTTCGAACTCATTACGAACTAACATGCCATCATCCCGGCTTTCACCTTCAAACAAGACGCTAGACGGCTGAGCTTTCGGCATAAGTCCAATCACAGAAACCGCCCACCACCTCTAACCCCCCATTAAATCCAACCAGCACCGGACAACTTCTGAACAATACGAGCCGCCTCACGAATAGAATTCACTTTTCCCTCATCCGCTTCATGCGCCCTCCACAGCGCCCCCTTCGCCTCCTCCAGCCGGCACTCCATGCCCAGCACCATCTTCTCCGCGTGCAGTATCTCCGCCGACGAATTATCCCTTCTCAATTTGCTCGCATCACCTTCCATAGAATACACGATATTCGCCAGATTATTCGCCATGGGCAGGCCGTCAGACAGCTTGACGAGCTCCTGTGACGATTCGGTAGCGTACAAAGCGTCGAAGTACTCTCCCGCATGAGCTGAGTGTTGGGCATAACAGAATTTCACTAGGGAACAATGGTGATGATAGCGCGCGCAAAAATCATCTCGAGTCACAAGCTTGAGATACTGATGGCTTGACTTGTGGAAAATATCCCGAACTTTGGGGTCTGTGGCAGCGAGCCAGGTCTCTTCAATCTCTGCGCCCAGTCCCTTGACCACATCGGCCACGAACCTCAGTACCGGAAAATCCTCATTCACATTCCGCATCCCGTACACCAACCGATCCAGTACCTCTGTCCCAACATCTTCTGCTGGGAGCGTGAGCAACGGCGTATACACGCCCGGTAACTTTGACCCGACAAACACACTCCGGCCATGAATTTCGACGTAGCCATTCACTGGCGGCCCCATATCCCTAAATACACCCACATTCTTACTCTTTTGATGGAAAAGGAAGAAAAGCCGATCGATAACCATGTCCACAATCCATAGCACGCCCATGTCCTGCGCGAAGAATAGAAGTTCGAGAAGCGTATCCGCACTCTACTCAATCTTCTCTGCTGTAATTCTGCCAAATCGGTCGTATATGCCCAATATGCCCTTCCGCGCCTTCCAGAGATGGTGTGTTGGCAGCTCTGTGGCAGGCTCGGGAGAAATGAGTTGGATGAACGTATTCACTGTGGGGACTGTAAAATGTGCAGGAACTGTGACGGAGGTGTCTTCAGAGTTTTGCAGGCTTTGGTGGTGTAGAAGGGGGAGATGGAGATCAGGGTTGGGGCATCGACATATTGTGCGGTATCTTTTGCGACTTTGTCCTGGTGGAGGTCCAGGAAGTGAAAGATTACTAGTTCGGGGATGCGGTGGCGAAGATGAAATTTCAAGCGGGTGAGGGGCGTTATAGAAGATTCGTGGATGGCAGAGAGGGTATAAGAACCTGGGATGAGACGGGGTGTTGTGACAGTGGGTTTGGCGGGTGTGGAATGCGGTGTGATGAAGATGTTGGAGAAGTGGAACGGGGGATGCTGGTGAGGATTGGGACAGATGTCGGGATTGTCGAAAATGAATGACGGCGAAAGAGTTTGGAGGCGCGGTACTGCAGTCTCTAGAGCTGGATCAATAAGATCCATTGTCAACTCTTTGTCATCCTGCAAAATAACTGGAATGGGATATCTCCTCGCCTCCTCGTACTCAGGATTGTCCCTTACGAATGTCTTGCGCGCATCTCCCGACCGCCTACTCATCGTTGCCCCAACCAGAGACTTCTTCGATCCATCCCGAAAGCGCTGATTGAACTCCTGCGCCACATCTTCCCAGTCCTTGGGCCCCATGGGCTCCGGAACTAGGTCATCACGGCAGTGAATGATGAAGAGATCTTCGGAGGAGACATTTTGGAACGAGTGAGCCACGGACGAGTGGCGAGGAGGCAGTGGGGGTGGTTTGGGGGTGAAAGTAGTGGCTTGTTGGCTCCCCGAACAGTTGTTGGATGCTTTGCTTGAGGTGCTGATGTGGAGGCTGAAGTATATGGGATTGAAGGTGGGTGATAGAATGGAAGAGGGGTGCGAGGGGCTTTACGCTTGGTACCCATGATTGGTTGGGGGTTGGTTGGAGCTGGGAAGACCGGTAGATTCTTTTCGTCCAACAAGGTATTCGGCTTCTCTTCGGTGAAGGAGTGGTTGGCAGGAGGGGATTGATTATTTGTGGGCCTGTGTTGTGTGGAAGGTTCAAGATTAACTACCAGCTATAGCTAGCAGTGAGTCGCAAAGTAACGAGCCCAGGCTTTTATGAATACCGCGAATATACGGGTAATCGAGGTAAAGAGCTAGTATTTCGTAGCAATACAGGTTAGTGACAGAACAGTTCCACTAGCGTATTGAACTAGAGTCCGAGGCTGGAGTGAAAGAGGCGAGAAGAGTGGACCTACAAGGGAAACTGCAAGGTCACTATAGTGACTCCATACTAAAAGAAACACTAAAATACAACGGAGGCCTCAGGACAGAGACAAGATGTCCGTTGTTCAAACAAAGAACATGTCAAGGAGTACTACTCATGTTTCGTAAAATCTTGTTGTTGCACATCAACTATATACACAAACGATTTGGGTATCCGCTCTAAAAACATCCAAAACCATGGCTTAAAACATGGCAAAAACTGCTGTGCACATCGAAAGTGCAGCCATCAATCCAACACTCATCTTCAACCCACTTGCTGCATTCTCCTCGCCTTCACCCTTCTCACCCTTTTCAAAACCCTCGCCCAGGTACAATGCTCCAAGCTCAGTCAAGCCACCCTTGTTATCGAACAACGCGACACTGTTTCCCGTCCACTCGTTCGCATCGCCTGTCCTGAACGCGCCAAACCACGAATACCGCTCAACGTAATCCTTGCCATCCAGATAGGGCAGAGTTTGGTTCATCATAGCAACAGTATTCTCTTCATCCTGTTGCGGAAGTGCCATTTCCGTAACCCAGATCTTCAACGGCTGATCCTTTGTCGAGTTGGTATTGTAAAACTCATCCAAGGTAGCCAACCAGCTTGTCAGGCCATCAAAATTGCCATACCAATGTGCGGCGATGAAGTCGGTAGGGCAGCCATTCTTTGAATCAATATCATAGCAAGACTCGTTGAAACGACGTAACCAGTCCAGACCGTTTGGACTGCCGGTCGTGACTGGGTGGCTAATCAGCCAGTCTCTGCCTCCGCTGGAGCCGTTGCGGAAGGGAACGACATAGTCGATGTAGGCTTTTGCAGCATCTTCGGGTTTGATACTGCTCCCTCCACTTCCTGTCGTTCCGTCTGGTTCGTTGAAAGTCAGAAGGTGCTTGCTGCTATCAGGCAAGCCTTGTATCACACGTTCGGTCTGGGGATCTTGTGTTGCGTCTATGCCATGTATCATAGGTATAAACTCCAGGCTGCTATTGGAAGGGATGAGGTTGGTGTTTGGGTAGGGCGACCAGTTGTAGTACCATGCCAATGGGGAGTTGCCGGTGGTGAGGAGGCGGTTGTCCGGGGCGTGTGAGTCACCAATGTATGCGAAACCGCGTTTAGAGTCCTGTGCAGATGCCATTGTTGCTAATAGGGCCAAGAGAACCATATAGTGCGTTATTTGCCGTCGGTGGCGTGTGAATTGTTGTAATTGAGACATGATAGTAGGCGCAGAATGTATGATCTGGGTTCACAAAAGTTCGAGGGTCTACTACTTGTATAGAAGACTAGAGTGTGGAGAAAGGTGCTTGACAGCGGATAGATCCTAGTCTAATATAGTTATAGATGACTACTTATCGTTGGCCACATTTTGTGGCGAGGTACATTGGCCATACTGGTGGCTTGCTGGGCATGCGTCATCGATCACGGCAAAGTTGGCAACAGCCCTGGAGCAATTGGAGCAAGGCAAGTATTGCGGATGACTCAAGGCGCGTGAAATACGCGCAATCTGACGGCGATAAACAACGGACCGGTACCTTTTTGCGTCTAGATCGCCGTTGGATGTACCAATGGCTGGTGTGTTGTTGTCAAGCTACCGGAGAGCTGCCGTCTAATCACTAGTCCGTATCGGTGCTAATGACATCTTACTCAGTCTTTAGCATAGCCTTTGACACGAAAGTTCAACGCGGACTGCAATGAAAGTACATCAGTCGTAGAAATTGGACATTGTTTCTTTGAAATTGGATATCGATCCGTAAACAGAGCATACCGCACGGAGAGGAGGATTCTGAAAACTTCACAATCATGGACAAAAGCGGCCACAGTGCGCATCGCCGTGTACAGTCTGGATGTTTGTGAACCAGGCCTTGGCCCTATTTATTTCGTGGACCAGACACCGGAGAAATCGAAGTGCCATATCATGCATGCATGATGAGTGTGAAAGACCCTAAAGATTCATCGCTCATTGACTCCAAACCGTGCCCATGCCTTGACCGTTTTCTTCGCCAAACATCGCCTCCCTTGCTTCCTCTATTCCTCAGCAGGGGCAGTGATGGCCTTGCGGACGGCGCGGCCACGCTGCCTGGAGTTCAAGCGGCGCTCGAGGGACTGGGGACCCTTCTGGACGACCTCAGCACCCTCGGTGAGGATGAGCTCGATGTGGGAGGGGTTGGACATGTAAGGGTTGATCTGGGGCTGTTAGGTTGTATATACGCAATCTGGACTGGTTGTACATACACGACCGTGAGCACGGTAAGTGCGCCTTCGCTGCTTGGGAGCCTGGTTGACCTGGATGTGCTTGATGACCAAGTTCTCAGTGTTGAGACCCTTGGTGTCGGCGTTGGCCTCGGCGTTCTTGAGGAGACCGATGAGGATCTCAGCGGACTTGACGGGCCAGCGGGCCTTGGTGACACCGAAAGCCTTGCCTGCTCAAGTCAGCGTGTGTTGGGGCAATTGCTAACATGTACACCACTCCAGAGTGCCAGAATTCCCCTCTTCCAGTGCATCTTGCCCTCTAACTTTCGGGTGCGTGTTCGTTTAGGGCGACTCACCCTGAGCAGTGCGTCCAGTGCTGCCAGCGTACCGCCTCATGGGAATGGCCTCCTTGTGCTCCAAGACATTTCCGAGGTAGGTGAGCGCGCGGTCGAGCTTCCAGCCGTTGACGGCCTGGGCGGTCTCGCGGGTGTTCTTGAAGGAAACGCGGAGGTAGCTGCCGCGGGCGCGGGCAGACTTTGCGCCGTCAATGGAGGTTGCTCCGTAGCGAACCTGCAAAAATTAATCCCATGTCCGTATTGAACGTATTGCGCCAGGATATGAGTGGCGGCGGCGGACGTACCATTTTGTCGAGATGTGCTGTGGTGGTTAGTTGAGATTGACGACGATGTTGTGTCGACCGAAAACCGAATTTGCGACTGGACTTCGTGGGCTCGGCAAAAGTAGCGGGCCGCTTGCGCCAATCCTGATGTGATTGGTCGTCCAGCTTGGGGCGCTAGGACGGCCTTCTGGAGCTTAGAAAAAAATCTCGAACTTCAACCGCGAAGCTCCTGCAGCACCTCGTCCGCGACAAACCGTACCCGCAGCCACCTCACACTTGACTTTGAACGTGCACAGGAGCTGATCTTGCGCAAACAGCTCTCGCACACTTGTACTATACCCGAAACACTAACACCTTGAACCGATAAGCAATGGCCTTCACTCCCAGGTACGATGCCCTACATATCTTGAACCTGGATCGCGATTCGGGCTCGTCTTGAAGCGCGCAACATCGTGTTCAATCATCTCTGTGCAGACTTCTAACATTCATCACAGAGGCGGACGTGGCGGTGGTGACCGTGGTGGTCGTGGCGGTCGCGGTGGCTTCACCCCCAGAGGTGGTGCTCGCGGTGGATTTGGCGGAGGTCGCGGCGGCGGTGACCGTGGTGGACGCGGTGGACGCGGTGGTGGCGGTCGCGGTGCTCCTCGAGGTAGGGGCGCTCCTCGTGGAGGTGCCCGTGGAGGTGCGCGCGGCGGCGCCAAGGTCATTGTCGAGCCGTGAGTAGAGGTTCATTTGCACATGTAGCAGGACTTGCGCTGACTTGAGTGCAGCCATCGCCACGCAGGAGTTTTCGTCGCACGCGGAAAGGAAGATCTCCTTGTCACCAAGAACTTGACTCCCGGAGAATCCGTTTACGGCGAGAAGCGCATCAGCGTTGGTTCCACCACCGCGCCCAAGGACGGCGAGACCGAAGCCCCATCCAGCACCGAATACCGTGTCTGGAACCCCTTCCGTTCAAAGTTGGCCGCAGGTATCTTGGGTGGTGTCGACAACATTTACATGGGACCTGGATCTAAGGTCTTGTACCTGGGTGCCGCCTCAGGAACCTCAGTATCGCACGTTGCCGATATCGTTGGACCGGAAGGAACCGTCTTCGCCGTCGAGTTCTCGCACCGATCAGGCCGTGATCTGATCAACATGGCCACCCACCGCACAAACGTCATCCCCATTGTCGAGGACGCTCGGTAAGCATCACGTGATGTGCGCTTATGACGCGACTAAGTACTAACTTTGCCAGTCACCCCCTCAAGTACCGTATGCTCGTTGGCATGGTCGACTGCATCTTCGCCGACGTTGCCCAACCTGACCAGGCCCGTATCGTTGGCCTCAACGCCGGTCTGTTCCTCAAGGTTGGCGGTGGTATCGTCATCTCCATCAAGGCCAACTGTATCGACTCAACCGCTGCCCCCGAGGCTGTCTTCGCACAGGAAGTCAACAAGCTTAGGGAGATGGGTATCAAGCCCAAGGAGCAGCTTACTCTTGAGCCTTTCGAGCGTGACCACGCCATGGTTGTCGGTGTATACCAGCGATCGCAATAAATGCGGGATCAGAGCTGTAATGGGTTGACGGCGCTTTTCTGATTTCAATCATGCATATATGCGGTCATATACCTGTACTCTCACGGAACTTGGTGTTTTCAGGCGTCACGAGGGAACTTTGTCATCAACTTTCAGATAAAAGATTTATGGATGCGATTTAAATGTTTACTACTACGCCTTGATTCTCATCATCTATACTGCTAACCCGACCTAGCGTCCTTTCTTGTCCTTCGCCACTATCATGGATGGTTGAGAAACGGGCCGATGAAGTCGCACCGTACCGAACTCAACTTGTTGTCATATCCATGGCGACCCAAAGTCTTGATACCTGGGAATGTAAATGGAAGTGCTTCTCCGTGGCAATCTGGCTCGCTGTGTCATATGTAAGTACCCTATCTACACTGCTTCAAGCCTTGACGTTCAAGACGCTGGTGTACATACGAATACAGAGTGCAAAACGTGCCGTTATCTGGTCCTGCAGACGAAACATGCCTGTAGTATGTCGGCGGCAGATTGACTATTTTTTGCGCGTCAGCGCTTGGCTCCATTTTGTAATATTCAACGAGGGTAGGCATACAACACGATGAAACTTCCATTTGCATGTTATCGCAATTTCCCCGGAACGATGCGTCAGTACACATGTAGAGATGTGTTGTTGAGGGCGATTGGTCCGACTGCGGTGTTGGTGCTGCGAAAAGGGAGAGGGTCAGGAATGGGAGGAGGAAGGTGAGGAAGTGCATGGTTGTGCGTTCCCTAATTCTGCTTTTCTCTCGCGCAAGAGAATGGAAAGAGTTGAGAGCTGGTTGTGAAGATGACTTGGATGGGAAGGCATTGTTTTGCATTCTTATGTACTTGGCTTGGTTTGATTCGTGTAACAGTGACCATGAGGGATGTTTGTTTTCTCCCTGTGGACAAGGCGCTGTACCTGCTGACCGAGGGCTGGAACATGGCTGTACCCTTTTCGACCATGATCAAGGTTTCGTCTGGACGTGGAGGTGGTCAATACACTTTCTGGGTGTGAAGCTTCAGATGATGATGGGTTGGAGGGATACATGTGATGGCGCGCAAGTCGGTTTCAATCGAAGAGCTACGTTGTACATTGCCTGGCTTGTAGACTCTAGGCACAAGACCGTACACAGTTTACTTGAACACCGATACAAGTGTCGTTCAAAAGAGCCAGAAACAGAAAAAAAGCAAGTCCATGCAGCATCTGCAATGACGATTGATGAAATGTTGAGGCGTGACGTCAGAGCAACGTACTGCAGTGTTTTAGAAACAGATGTACACAACGTTCACCCCGCAAGCATTCTCCAAACTAAAGCAGCAACCCCACATCAACATGGCAGCCCAAGCTCCAGCACTGTACAAGAACATCATCATCTCCGGTGGTGCGCGTGGCATCGGCCGAGCGTTGACCCGGATGATGCTCGAGGCTGGCCACCACGCCTACATCATGGACATTGACGAGGAAGAGCTTGAGCATACAACAAAGGTACATCTTAAGCAGTACTATGAAGACGGCAGACTTGGATCGTCAATCTGCGATCTACGTAACATTGAGGATATCCGTGCCAAAGTCAAGGAAGCAGCCAAGTTCTTCAACGACCGCATTGATGTTCTCATCAACAACGGCGGCATTGCCAGTCCACAGTGGAAAGACGGTAAGACTATGGAGGACCTCTCCACCATTGACGAGTGGCAAGCATACATGGACACCAACCTCACGGCGCCTTTTGCCATGTCGCAGGCCTGTATTCCCTACATGAAGGCGCGTGCATCGGACTTTGAGCACGGCGCACATATACAAAATGCAAACAACTCTAGCCCGGCCGGACCATGTATCATACACATTGGCTCTTTCCGTGCACATCAGTCGGATCCGGTGAGTGGCTCCTATTCGAACTGCGTGTGAGACATGTACTGACTCCACACGCCAACGTGAAGAACCAGGAAGGCTACGCTTCAAGTAAGTCTGGCCAGATCGGGCTGATGCACTCTATGGCAATTAGCTTGGGTCATTTAGGTATCAGGGTCAACCTCATTGCACCTGGACGCATCAAGGTGGCGCACGAGAGCAAAGAGGGTGACGAGAAGGGGGCGGATTGGGCGAGCCAGATCAGCGAAAAGGACATATCTGATCATCCGACAAACAGAGCAGGAAGGCCGAAGGACATCGCTGACGCTGCACTGTATCTCATCGAGGCGGGCTTTGTGACTGGCCAAGACATTACCGTCGACGGTGGAGCACTGAGAAAGAAGAATGCTTGATGGGTGAGGATGGTGTGTCATAGCATATTCCATACAACAATAAAGGAAGATATGCCCCTGAATCTCTAAAACCAGCCAACGTGGAGATGGGGGTTAGGAGCGTCTCTAGCCACATGTGATGGGAGCAAGAAGTCGGCATGGCGGAACAAGGCCGCTCCAGTCGAGGTGCACGGGCCTCTGTACTCGCCTAAAATATTGCGGCCTGGCAAAGGCGAATGACGCGCATCAACTTGGACTCATTCTGAGCGCGCCTTCATGTCCTGATGAGTGTACACTGCCTGTTCCCGTGTAAGATCATCCCTTCGTCAAATTGGCTTCCCAAATAAGCGCCATCGGGCGAATTACGACTGTGACGACTAATGCCCGTTTCTTCGCTTTGCGCCTTCCGAGCAGACTGTCCATAAGGCAGTCGAGGCTCACAGCCTTTACCCTCGAGGCCAGAAGCACGCGTATACCCAGCTCGTTTTGTTCGTCCTACCACACATCTGCGCCCCAAAATTCCGTCTTGGATGCCTTGAAGACGCTTGCATCGGGTCGCACCAAGAGCGACAACTTCTCCCACTCTCGTCCTGTGCTTGCGCCGTTCCAAATCAAGCACGAAGAAGACTTACGCTTTTATCCGACAGCAGTTGTATGCGACTCCCTTCAACCTGCAAGTGGCAGTAGCGAAAAAGATCCCCCCCAAAGGCACGACATGTCTCACAGCGTACAAATTGTTACCACGCCCACGAGCGACACGGCCGGCACTACGCTCATACTACGCACGTCGAGCAAACACTATGTCTTTGGTAGCATGTCCGAAGGCACACAGCGTGCCATGGTACAGCAGGGAATACGCCTGCTCAAGGCCCAGGACTTCTTCTTGACGGGCAAGGCCGAATGGAAGAATATGGGCGGAGTCATGGGCATGATGCTCACACTAGCCGACTCGAGCACTGCCTCATATAATACGGCCATGGATACATTTCTTGCGGCCCAAAAGCGGGGCAAGAAGGGTGAGAGCCCACAAAAGCCGCGTTTTGACATCTACGGTCCGCCCAACTTGAAGCACATGCTGGGCACTTGCCGGAGATTCATCTTCAGGAAGGGCTTACCTATCAACACGACCGAGTATGGACAGTACCTGCCTAAGAAAGACGACAGTGGAGCAATACTGCCAACCTGGCAGGACACCAACATCAAAGTCTGGGCTCTTTCCGTGTCGCCCACCGACTTGGAATACGATGCGCAAGCCGAAGCTGAATTTGAGTCAAGACGGCGGGATTTTGATGCAAATCTCAACACATTTGCGGGCTTTCAGGCTCCTGAGAATGAGAGCCCAGAGGCGCGTGAGGTGCGGTATGATCATATAAGAACAGCGACCATCAAGTACATGTTCGACTCGGATTGGACTTTTGACACGCTTGTCGAGCGACACATCTCAGAGGTAGACATGCCTGCCGCCATGTTTGTTCGCAATCCGGAGACAAAAGGGTTTCAGCCTTACCACGGCCCACTGCCAGGTGGCTTAGAAGCTCTTCCTGATATCAATGTTTGGACACGGACACCATGGCCAGGCGCTGGAATCCTAGCTCTCCCTCCAACCAGACCTGCGCCGGAATCCATCTCGTACATTGTGAAATCACACCCTGTCCGTGGCCAGTTTGATGTCGCACGCGCGAAAGCGCTGGGTATCAAGCCAGGATCGGACTTTGGGAAACTCACAAACGGTTGTCCTGTCCAGAATCCGAACGGCGAGTGGGTCAACCCAGATCAGGTTATGGGCCCCGACAGACCTGGCCAGGGCATCGCTATCCTGGATGTTCCATCGGCCGAGTACGTTGAAAGCATCGTCCGTAAAGAGGAGCTCACTTCGCCCGACGTCATGACAGGGATAGGTGCTATCGTTTGGATGCTAGGCCCCGGCGTGGCAGGCCATCCAGTTCTATCTGATTTCATGGAGAAGCTGAGCAATGTGCAACACTTCGTATCGTCCATAGATACTGCCCCGAACCGTGTCTCGTTCAATTCGGTCGCTGGTCAAGCTACACGACTGAACCTGATCGATCCTACGAGGTACTCTACGCTCGTGTTTGACAGCACCGAAGTGCCGCAGAAGAGCGTTCACCGGACCGTTTCTGCAAGAACGTCACCACTACCGCCAAACGCCGTTCGTGCTGACCGAGGTATGAGCTTCACACTGATGCCTAAATTCGTTACTCGGAAAGAAACGGCCACCCGACCCTTCAACTCTAACGTAGCGAGAAAGGAAGCGTCACCTGAGGTCCTTGCGTTGGCAGAAAAGGCTCGAGAATCAGTACGACAGGATCACGGAAACATGCTCATGTGGAGACAGCTACTGGCACGCCCGGATACCGAGATCACTACTCTTGGAACAGGATCTGCTTTACCATCCAAATATCGCAATGTCTCTGCTACGTTAGTACGGGTACCTGGCGTTGGTAACTATCTCCTCGATTGCGGTGAAAATACCTTGGGACAACTATCGCGAGTGTTTCCTCATGAAGAATTCGTCGATATCCTAAAGAATCTGCGCATGATCTGGATAAGTCACTTGCATGCTGACCACCACCTGGGTACAGCAGCAGTAATCAAAGCATGGTATCAGGTGGTACACAATAGTGTCCCAAACCCACAGACACTTGGCATTTCGACGGACGGCATCGACATGAAAGCGTATGGTCTCTCGGTCATCTCACACAGAGGCATGCTTCAGTGGCTCAAGGAGTACTCCTCCGTCGAGGACTTTGGATACAGCCGCATCCTTCCTCTACAGATGACGCCCAACGAAAAGGGAAAGACTTCGACATTATCAGTCTTGAACTCTTTTGAGAAACTGGAGTCCGAGAATCCATACATTCATAGGCGGGAATATGCACAACTGTTCGGTTTCGAAGACATTCAGACTGCTAGTGTTGCACATTGCCACGGCTCTATGGCCGTCTCGTTCACGTTCCCACCATCGCCTTCCGATCCGGAAGGAGTCAAGCCACTCAAAGTCAGCTACTCGGGTGATTGCAGACCAAGCTACCATTTTACTAGAGTTGGATTGAATACTACTGTCCTCATCCACGAAGCCACCTTTGATGATGAGCTGCTAGGTGATGCGAAAGCGAAGAAACATTCTACAACGTCTGAGGCCCTTGGCGTCGGCGAGAGAATGAATGCCAAGGCCGTCGTCCTTACGCACTTTAGCCAACGTTACCAGAAGATCCCAGTCCTTCAAGCTGTAGAAGCCGAGCAAGCAGACAACTTACTCCCGGAGGATCTCACTGAAGACGTCAACGATGACGAAGCAGATGTCGACCCAACCATGCAGAACGCCGATAACATGGACATACACCCCGCCGTCACCGCCCCCAATGTCCCTGCTTCTGGTCCAGCGAAACCGGTACCTCCAATACAACGCCAACCTTCGACCAGCAAGCAAGTAATCAAGGTCAGCAACAAGGATATGAAGGTCGCCATCGCATTCGACTACATGCGCGTGAAGATTGGCGAGATATGTGAAATGGAGAAATTCAATGACGCGTTGAACGCGCTGCTCGTCACCGAGGACGAGCAAGTAGACGCAGAAGGCGAAGTGGATGATGCGGGTGCGAATGCAAATGGAAAGAGAGCGAGTGAGGATGATGGAGAAGTGAAGGACAATGGGAAGAAACAGAAGAAGCAAAAGGGGAAGAATAAACGGAATAATTGATAGTGGTAGCTGAGCATGAATGTATAAAATATGACTCCGGGTTGCCTATGCAATGAGTGAACATGCTGCCGGAGTTATATGGGTAGTTTTGCATCATGCAACGCGTGTTGGTGAGTGGTATAATCACATACAGCCCTGAAAGGCCCCTTACATATCTGACAGCGCGGCACATGGGTCATTTATTGCGTCTGGCAGACACAGGCTACTGGGGATGATTAGAAGATTACTGAGATGAAAGTACGAGGTAGTGGGCGGGTTTCTTCAGACTTGACACGAACGTTGGAAGACGCGCCTTTGCCTATCTCATCTTAGCCTGCCCAGGCGAGCACGCAAGACAAACGACGTCATAACGAACTTCAACCGCATCGAACACGTCAATCCCTTAACAGTTCTCAAGCAATAAAGAGACTCTTCAACAATATCAGAATGCCCAACATACTCGTTGTAGGAGCCACTCGCGGCCTTGGAGCAAGCATCGTACAGGAATATGCAGCGGATAGCGACAATCGCGTTCTAGCGACAGCAAGGAGTTCAGAACCACCAGCCAACAGTAAGATATGGAGGCTCTTACGAACTAATGGGGGTGAGCATTTGAGTTCTAAAGTCCTCTCCAGCAAAGAACATCACCTACATCCCCAACATCGACCTCGAATCCTCAGACGCTGGTCGCGACCTCGTCCACTTCCTTGAAGCACATGGGATTGAGCATCTTGATATCGTCATAGTCACAGCCGGATACTTCGCAACCGAATCTCTCAAAGAGCCGTCTTACTCTGCCCAGGAGCGCATGTACCGCACATGCGTCATCGGCCCTACCATACTTGTCACAGCACTCGCAAACAAGGGTGAGAAGCTCCTCGATTCTACATCCAAGGTCATCCTCGTCTCCTCAGAGAGCGGTAGTATAACACTGAGGCATGAGTCCGAAGGGGGTGGCAATTATGGACATCATGCTAGCAAAGCAGCGCTCAACATGTCCGCAAAGCTGTTGAGCTTGGATTTGAAGGATAGAGGTGTCGCAATAGCCACTGTGCATCCGGGCTTTATGAGGACAGAGATGACACGTAATGTGGGGTTTGACAAGTATTGGGACGAAGGAGGAGCCGTCACGCCCGATGTTGCTGCAAAAACGCTCATGGAGTGGATTGAGACCTTTGACATGAGCAAGACGGGCCAGTATTGGGCACCTAGAGGACCGGGGTAAGCGTCGATTTGATCTTTAACTCTAGAAGCAAGCTGACGAGGATACCAGTGATATTGGAACTGCAGAACCCGTCTTGGGGCCCAAGAACAAGCTTCCCACGCCTCTTCAGTTGCCGTGGTGAGCAATCTCGACGGATGGCCACAGTTGCTTACGGATACCACTACTCA
>Ga0265780_10002465_pt1 | contig 25030 bp, 21 predicted proteins | sample P1T30metagenome_FD_192432 | JGI IMG/M metagenome (GOLD analysis project Ga0265780, IMG submission 192432) | Plant litter microbial communities from East Loma Ridge, Irvine, California - P1 T30 | ecosystem: Environmental > Terrestrial > Plant litter > Unclassified | place: USA: California... | reverse complement strand
CTAAAACCAAATATGATCGACCTTAAAATTAGTTTTGTATCCTCTTTGCCGCTTCACCGGCAGGTGCACGATAAAGTGCTAATGGCCATTCAATCGGGTAGTTTTGATGCGGGCAGCCGGCTTCCCTCCATCAAAGACCTGAGCAAGGGTTTTAACGTTTCGGCAATAACCGTTGAACGGGCGTACCGGCAGCTGTTAAAAGACAAGGTTTTATATTATTCGAAAGGGAAAGGATATTTTGTACTTGCAGGACCCGACTCACGGCTCAAGATCCTGCTTATCTTCAATAAATTGAGTTCGTACAAAAGAAAGATCTATTATAGCCTGCTGAACACCCTTGGCGATCAGGCAAAGGTAGATCTCCAGGTTCATCATTATGATCCCGGAATTTTAAGTGAAATAGTCTCTCAGAATCTGGGCAAATACAATTATTACGTAATTATGCCGCATTTTTATAACGATGCCGCCAGGGAAGAGTATTTAGCTCCCATTTTGTCTATTCCGCGTAATGAGCTTGTGCTGCTGGATAAGGGAATACCTGAACTTGGCGACGATTTTATTTCTGTGCACCAGGATTTTGAGAATGATATTTATGACGCCCTGGTTTCGGGTATGCAGCTGCTTGAAAAATATGAAAGGGTAACCGTATTGTTCCCGCCTGAAAGTCATCATCCCGCCGAAATATTAAAGGGCATAGACCGGTTTTGCAAATGGTCGGGTAAGGAACTCTCCATCTGGGAGAATATACTCGACGGGCAGCTGATAAAGGGAGCCGTATATATTGTTACCTCTGAAACCGATCTGGCAGAGCTGGTGAAAAGTGCCAGGACGCTCAATTTTAAACTAGGAAAGGATATTGGTATTATCTCATTCAATGAAACCGCATTAAAAGAGCTGCTGGACATAACGGTGATCACCACGGACTGGCGGATGATGGGAGAAACAGCCGGAAAACTGATACTGGCCGGAAACAGGGTACAAAAAAAGAATGCTTTCCGGCTCATACCCAGAGCTTCGCTCTGAATAGGTCTTTGTTACATGCTGCCGATTTCTTACCGTATAAATTCTGACCTTTATCGCTCTGTTATGTATTAAAAATGCATATCCCGCAACAGCCCAGTTATAAACCAGGGCGATAGACGAGGGCTTCTGTCTCTGCTCTCCCCCTGTATTTTAAATAAAACAAACAAAGTCTATATGTTTTGTAGATTTTTAAACCTTTCTATTATATTTGTTGTGTCAAACAAGTATTCATGTTTAATCTTAACGAAATTATGAAATTTCATTTTACCCTCAATTCAGACTTTAAGCCAGGCGGTGTTCTACACTACTCTCTCACCCGATGTTGAGAATTTAAAAAGCCGGGATACTCCGGTTCATAAATAAAATAAGAACAGATGTCGGCCAGTAACGCCAATCACCACTGACATCCGGGACGCTATTATTAACAAATTTATTATTAACAAAAACAGCTTAAGGTATGAACATTCCTTCAGGAAGAATATTACTGCATCAGGTATTTTTTTCCTTTTCCCGCATTTCCACTCCAAAATGGTTTTTCTTTTTCTTTTTCACTTTGTTGTCTGTCTCGTCGCTGTTAGCCCAGGAGCGTATTATTACAGGCGTTGTAACAGCCAGGGAAGACGGGGCAGTGCTTCCGGGCGTAAGTGTGCTTGTTAAAGGAGCCCAGACCGGTACCGTTACAGATAACTCAGGTAAATTCTCAGTACGTGTGCCTTCGGGCAGAAACGTCCTGGTATTTACTTATATAGGTTATTCCAGGCTGGAGGTTCCGATAAACCAGCAAAAGAACCTGAACATTGTACTGGAATCAGACTTGAAGCAGCTTAGCGAAGTAGTGGTAACGGGCTACAATGTGCAGAGCCGTAAGGATTTTACCGGGTCTGCAGCCCATGTGGGTGCTGCGCAGATAGAAAACCGGCCGGCTCAGAGTTTTGACCAGCTGCTCGGCGGACAGGCAGCGGGTGTAAACATTGTTCAGCCAAGCGGCGTACTTAACGCTACGCCTGTATTCCGTATCCGCGGGGTAAACTCGATCTCATCTGGCATTTACCCGCTGATTATTATAGACGGGGTGCCATCATTCACCGGTCAGCTCGGTGGAAATGTCGGCAATAACCCCTTGTCGAATATTAATCCCAACGATATAGAAACGCTGGACGTACTTAAAGACGCTTCGGCCACCGCCATTTACGGATCAAGGGCCGCAAACGGAGTAGTGGTTATCACCACCAAAAAGGGGAAACAGGGAAAAACGAAAGTAGAGTACGACAGCTGGGTGAACTTCGCCACGCCTTATAATCTGCCCGACCTGCTGAATGCCAGGGAATATGTAGAGATAAAAAATGAGGCCATGGTAAACTCAGGCAGACAGCCTGGATTTGCGCTGCAGACCCGCTCAGACGGTACCGAAGTAAATACCGACTGGTACGATGTCGCTTATCATACCGGAGTATCGCAAAGCCACAACGTAAGTTTTTCCGGCGCTACCGAACTGACCAACTATTTTGTCTCCTTAGGGTATTCCAATCAGAACGGGATCCTCAGAACAAATACGCTTGATCAGAAAACTGCCAGGATAAATCTTGACCATAAATTACTGAGCAAGGTTAAAGTAGGAACACATTTCTCCTATAGCAATTTCCTTGGTAAAGGTCCGGCTTCCGGGTCGCTGCCCGGCCAGTATATCGGTACAGATGCGCTGTCGCGGATGACCTACATTCTTCCGCCTAACGTTGCGGTATACAATGAAGACGGGTCCTATAATATCCAGGACAAACAAAGAGTAGGGTATGGAGCCAATAACAGTACAGCTACCAGCCTGGGATATATCGGTAATGTAAATGCCTACAACCTGCAGCTTATGCTGGACCTTGATAAATACAGTTCAGAAAGCAACTCGCTTACGGGGGATGTATATGCAGAATGGGAACTGGTAAAAGGCCTGAAATTTAAAACGAGCTACGGGTTGAACAACCTGCGGATAGAGAACCTTAGTTTTCAGAATGGGATACACGGTGACGCTGGTCCGGCCAATGGAGCAGCAACCAATTCAACCCGCCGGCTTAACCGCAGTGACTGGGTTAATACCCTCTCTTATAACCGGTCTTTTGCTGCCAAGCATAATATAAATATCCTTGCCGGTTATGAAGAGATCGTTACCACCAATGATATCTGGGGAGCACAGCGTACCGGCCTTTCAGATCCGTTTTTTACGAGTTACCAGGGAGGTTTTACAACTATTACCGCACCTGCCAGTCTTAACGGACAGAGTGAGAACGGGTTTATCTCGTACTTTGCCAATATTAATTACAGCTTCGCAGATAAATACCTGCTGAGTTATGTGTTCAGAAGGGACGGATATTCCGGACTGCCGGCCGGAAACCGTTACGGGAATTTTAACGGACTATCGGCCGGATGGGTAGTCTCTGAAGAAGGATTTTATAAAGCCTCAGCCCTGGCAGATATTATTACCAATATTAAGATCAGGGGAAGTTATGGAGAGGTAGGTAATATTAACATAGGCGATTTTCCTTCACTCGGTTTATATGCTGCAGGAACATATAACGGCATATCTACCCTGGGTTACTCGCAGGCAGGAAATGCTAACCTGAAATGGGAAACCAGTAAAAAGACGGATGTTGGCCTGAGCCTGTCGTTCTTAAACGACAGAATAACCTTCGAAGCCGATTATTATAATAATAAAGTAGACGGCCTGATCCTCGATGCCAAACAGGCCCCCTCCAAAGGTATCCCCGGCAATATCATCAGCGCCAATGTCGGCTCGCTGTACAACAGGGGGGTAGAGTTTAACCTGAGCGCTTCCGTGCTCAACAGAACCCGTTTCAGGTGGAATACCAGTTTCAACTTATCTACTGTAAAGAACAGGGTTACTACCTTGTTTAACGGGACCGATATCTATACCCCAAGTAATTTTGGTATACAGAACATGACCCGTGAGGGATATTCGGTCGGGGCAATCTGGGCCGTGCCGGTAGATGGCGTAAACCCGGAGAATGGTAACCGCGTATTTATTAACCGGAACAATGATAAGGTGCAATACAATCATGCAGCAGCTAATAAATGGACCTACCTGGACGGCACGGTAGCGCCGGCAATCGATAATTATCTCGACGGGCGTATCCAGGGATCATCTCTGCCTACGTATTACGGAGGTTTTAACAATACCTTCGGTTACAGAAATTTCGACTTCAGCGCCGGGATAGTATTTTCAGGAGGCAATAAATTATATAACGGTACCCGCGCCAATCTCCTGGATCAGCGTTACTTCAATAACGGAAAATTTGTAGAAGACAGATGGACCATGCCGGGTCAGGTAACCGATATTCCCAAACTATATTTTTCGGATAACGTGTCGACCGGATTTTCCATCACCAATGCCGCTATGGTAGAGAACGGAGCTTTTATAAAGCTTAAAAATGTAGCACTGGGTTACAGGGTACCGGTACAGAAGATCTTTAACGGCCGCATCTCTTCCTTGCGTGTATATGCACAGGCAAGTAATCTCTTTACTATCACAGACTATAGCGGTTCTGATCCTGAAATTTCTATCAATGGTAATTCTATTGCATCGGGCAAGGATCATAATGCCGTTGCCAATGCAACTACTTATGCTTTTGGTCTTAACCTGGGATTCTAATTATTAACAACATGAAAAAGACTTTCACTTATAAAATAAATATAATTGCCGGGCTGGCCGGGATCATACTGCTGCTTTCCGCGCCTTCCTGCACTAAAGATATCCTGGATACTTCGCCTGCGACAGATATTTCAGAGCTGACTGCCTACAGCACGCCTGAAAAGATTCAGGCACAGGTAAATAATTTGTATTCGAGGTTGCAGAGAGCGAATTTTTATGGCGGACGATACATTCTCTTTAATGAGCAAAGAGGAGAGGAGTTCAGCCAGAACTCAGGAAATGCTGCCGAGGGCGCTTTGATCTGGCAGCATACAGCTTTATCGACCGACACATTTATCGGGAACTTGTGGAGCCAGGCATATCAGGCGATCAATAATGCCAATATTTTTATTGACCGGGTTGGTACCACCACATTGCTCGATGCCGCATTACGCGACCAGTATCTTGCCGAAGCTAAACTTGTGAGGGCGCTTTCTTATTTTGTGCTGCTACAGGTATACGCCAAACCCTATGCTGCTGATAATGGTGCCAGTCCCGGCCTGCCACTGAGGCTTAGTCCGCAGACTTCCAGCGGCAATGACGACCTGGCACGCAGTTCTGTCGCCGATGTTTATACCCAGATCCTTAAAGATCTCAATGAAGCCGAACCGGCATTGCCTGATGGATATGCCACGGCGGCACTTAACACATCAAGAGCGCATAAGGCTACTGCGATTGCCCTGAAAACAAGGGTTTATCTTACAAAAGGAGATTATGCGTCTGTAATAACTGAAGCAAAAAAACTGGTGCCGGCAGCTGCCCCTTATACCTATACTGCGGGTACTACTACACACCGGCTTGAAAATAATATCAGTACGGTGTTTGGCGGCGTTTATACAGGTAATGAAGCTATATTTTTTCTTCCCTTTAATGCTGTCGATTCTCCGGATTCGCAAAGTGCACTTGCCCACAATTACCTCGGTGCGGTGATCATTTCACTGAACCCTTCCGGGATTTTTTCAAATCCGGTATTCGCTTCAGGATCTTCTGATGCCCGCCGCAGCCTGGTGGCTCAGAAGAACGGCCTGAATGTACTGGCTAAATTTCCTAAAATCACGACGCCCTTTACCGATTATATTCCGGTAATACGTTATGCAGAAGTACTGCTTAACTATGCAGAAGCGTCTGCTGAGTCAAACGACTTGGTTACGGCAGCGGCGCTTCTGAATGCTGTGAGAAAACGTTCTGATCCTGCTTATGTATTCCCGGCGGCAGACCTGGCTACGAAATCAGCGCTCATCAGCACGATACTTACAGAGCGCCGGATCGAACTGCTGGGTGAAGGCTTCAGAACACCTGATCTGCAGCGCCGCTTGCAGGCATTTCCTGCCAAGACAGGCGGGATCGGATCTGTCGCTTCAGTTGCTGCCACTGCCAGCAACTATATATGGCCTATACCGGCAGACGAACTGGGTACAAATAAACTTATTCAGCCTAACCCATAAGGTATTATAAACATGAAAAGGATATCTTTCTTTTTAGCTTCCGGAGTACTGTTAACGCTCTTTATCTCCTTCAAAGGGCTTAGCAGGAAAGAGCCTGCGGTTATCGCCGACAGGATCTATATTAACGGCAAAGTGATCACCCTCGCTGCTTCCAATCATATCGCACAGGCTGTTGCCGTTAAAAACGGCCGTATCCTGGCGGTGGGTACTACAGCAGAGATCAATGCTTTTAAAGGGAAGCAAACGATAGTGAGCGACCTCGGGGGGAAAGCGCTTGTTCCGGGATTTATTGACGGACATAGCCATTTTATGAGCCTGGGGAGGTCGAATACAGCAGATCTTTCTCCGCCACCGGTAGGAGGTGTGAAAGATATTGCAGGCCTGGTTACCGTGCTGAAACAGTTCAGGGCGGAAAAGAACATCAAGCCCGGAGAATGGATAACAGGACGAGGTTATGATCCCGACCAGCTGGCAGAAAACAGGCATCCCACAAAAGAAGACCTGGATGCCGCTTTCCCTGATAATCCGGTAATTATTACCCATACTTCCGGACATATGTCTGTCGTTAATTCTTATGCCCTGAAGATCTCAGGCGTAAATGCAGACACGAAAGATCCCGAAGGCGGCCGCATAGTACGTAAAGCCGGCAGTAATGAACCTACAGGACTGCTGCTGGAAAGGGCCCGTTCTGTTCTGAAAACAAAGGCAGAAAAACTCTCCCCGGAGGAACGGCTTAAACAGCTTGACGAACAGCAGCAATTGTACGCCAGCCAGGGAATTACAACTGCCCAGGATGGCAGTACCAGCCTGGCTTCCATAAGTTTACTTAAAGAAGCAGCCAGCCGTAATAAATTATATATAGACATCGAGGCATTGCCATCGTATGCTATTCTGGATCGCCTGCTGGATAAGCCTGAATATGTATTCGATAAGTTTGAGAACCATTTAAAACTGAAAGGGACCAAGATTTTTACTGACGGTTCCCCACAGGGCAAAACTGCTTTTTTTACGGCGCCTTACCTTACAGAGGTTCCCGGATGCGACGAACATTGTACCGGTATCCCCACAATAACCCAGGATAAACTGGATGAGGCAGTGCTTAACTGTTATAAACACCATATCCAGGTATATACTCACTGCAATGGTGATGCCTCGATCGATATGTACATTAAAGCTGTACAAAAAGCCGAAGCGCAGTTTAAGGGATATAGCCAGACACTGAGGCCTGTAGTTATCCACTCTCAGTTTGTAAGACATGACCAGCTCGACAGGTATAAGGAACTGGGTATGATCCCTTCTTTTTTTACCAACCATGCATTTTTCTGGGGAGATGTGCACCTGCGCAACCTGGGTGTTGAACGGGCTTCATTCCTGAGTCCGGCAAAAACTTCATTGAATAAGGGGATCATATTTACCAACCATACCGATTTTGGCGTTACCCCGATTAACCAGCTGTTCCTGCTCTGGACTTCTGTTGCCCGGCAGTCCCGTTCAGGCAAGATCATCGGCGAAGCCGAAAGACTGACCGTAACCGAGGGACTGCGTGCCATAACGATTAACGGTGCATATCAATACTCTGAAGAAAAAGATAAAGGCACTATTGAAAAAGGGAAACTGGCAGACCTGGTTATCCTTTCTGAAGATCCCCTGGCCGTTCCTACTGAAAAGATCAAAGATATTGCCGTCCTGGAAACCATTAAGGAAGGGAAGACTATTTACAAAAACACGAATAAACGCTGATTAGAATTTAAAAATGAAAAGACTCCAGAGGTTTTTTAGCCTGATCGTTTTCCAGTTTGCCGGTTATGCTGTCTGTGCACAAACGGGCTTTGCCGATAAGATATTTATAAATGGGAAAGTGCTTACTGTAGATTCCCTGAATACTGTAGCGCAGGCTGTAGCCCTGAAGGGTGGCAGGATCATCGCCGTTGGTACCAATGCCCGGATCAATAAACTAAAAGGTAAAAACACCGAGGTGGCAGACCTGAAAGGCAAAACGCTGACTCCTGGTTTTATAGACGGGCACAGCCACTTTATGGGCCTGGGGCAGCTGGACCTGGTGAATATTTCTGCCCCCCCGGTAGGGAACGTAAAGAAGATAGCTGATATCATAAACGAGATCAGAAAGTTTAAGGAAGAGCGGAAGATCGGCCCCGGCGAATGGATCACCGCTTATGGATACGACCAGGACCAGCTTGTGGAAAAAAGGCATCCGGTAAGAGAAGATATTGATGCGGCCTTTCCTGATAATCCTGTGCTGCTGGGGCATATTTCAGGGCATATGCTGGTGGCAAATTCAGCAGCTTTAAAAATTTCCGGAGTTACTGCTGCTACAAAAGACCCCGAAGGAGGGGTGATCATCCGCCGCCAGGGCAGTACAGAGCCTGCCGGACTGCTTCAGGAAAACGCCCAGGGACTGGTGATGAAAGAACTGAACAAACAAAAAGCCTCCCTTGAAAAACAGCTTGACCAGGTAAAACGCCAGCAGCAGTTTTATGCCAGCTTTGGCATTACTACCGCCCAGGATGGATTTACGAGCGAAGAAGGGCTCGCCCTGTTAAGGCAGTCAGCAGCCCGTAAAGACCTGGTTATAGATGTTGTTGCATTGCCTTCATTCGTCTTTCTCGACAAGATCCTGGCAGACAGCGCTGCCTATGTTTTTGGTACATATAATAACAGGCTTAAGCTGGATGGTATTAAACTTTCTTCTGACGGTTCGCCACAGGGAAAAACGGCCTACTTTACTCAACCTTATCTTACGCTCGTACCCGGATGCGAACAGCATTGTACCGGTGTGCCAACGCTTACACAGGAGAAGTTTAATTCGGTAGTGCTGAAGTGTTTTCAGCATAATCTGCACTTATATACCCATTGCAACGGAGATGGAGCTATCGACATGTATATACAGGCAGTGGAGAATGCAAACCGCACATTGAATACGACAAGTATTAACCGCCGTACAGTGGTAATTCATTCGCAGTTCGTACGTGAAGACCAGCTGGATAAGTACAAGGAGCTGGGTTTGCTGCCTTCATTTTTTACTAATCATGCATTTTTCTGGGGCGATGTGCATGTTCAGAACCTGGGACTGGAAAGGGCTTCTTTTTTAAGTCCGTTAAAAACTTCGCTGAACAAGGGACTCATTTTTATCAACCATACAGATTACCCGGTTACGCCTGTTAACCAGCTTTTCCTGTTATGGTCGGCAGTAAACAGGGTATCGAGGTCGGGCAGTATTATCGGTCCGGATGAACGCGTGTCGCCTGCTGAAGCATTAAGGGCCATCACCATCAACGGCGCTTACCAGTACGCTGAAGAAAAGTCAAAGGGATCAATAGAAGAAGGAAAGCTGGCCGACCTGGTTGTGCTCTCTGCCGATCCGCTTACTGCGGCACCTGATAAGATTAAGGACATCACCGTGCTGGAAACCATTAAAGAAGGAAAGACTATATATAAAAGATAAGTTAATATGTTAGATAGAATAGTACCGGTTGAGGTTAGGACATCGCAGCGTGTAGCTGAGGTTTCATGGTTTAATGATATTATCGGCGGCGATACGGAATACCTGGGCGTGCTTGACGAAAAACGCAGGAGCAGTTTTGATCACTGCAGGGATATTACGCTGACGGCAGAGAAGCTGGGTTTCAGTAAGATCCTGCTGCCTAGTGCCTATACGGTGGGGCAGGACGTGCTGACATTTGCTTCGGGCGTAGCGCCACTGACCAGCAGGATCAATCTGCTGGCTGCTATCAGGACAGGCGAAATGCATCCGCCAATGCTTGCCCGTGCGCTGGCCTCCCTCGATCATATGCTGAAAGGCCGCCTGACGATAAATATCATTAACTCCGACCTTCCTGGTCTGCGGGAAGATCCGGATCTGAGGTATCAGCGCTGTGCGGAGACTATAGAGATACTAAAACAGGCCTGGACACAGGATTATATCGATTTTAAAGGAGATGTTTACCAGTTCAGCCTGCCTTCTTTCCCTTCAAAATCTTACCAGCAGAACGGCGGACCGCTTCTTTATTTCGGCGGTACCTCTCCCAGTGCCAGGGATGTCTGTGCCCGGTATTGCGATACCTTCCTGATGTGGCCGGAAACAGAAGAGAGTATGTACGAAACCATGCAGGATATGAGTGCAAGAGCTGCCAGTTATGGCCGTAAGATCGACTTTGGCTTGCGTATCCATGTAGTGGTCAGAGAAACCGAGTCTGAGGCGAAAGCATATACCAATAAATTGCTTAGCTTTTTTAACGAACAGCGAGCGGCAGAGATACGTGCCCGCGGCGAAGACTCCAGGTCGCTGGGCGTTATACGCCAGGACGAAATGAGGAAAAATGCCGATGCAGAAGGATTTATTGAGCCTCATCTCTGGACTACCATTGGTAAAGTGTTCTCTGGCTGCGGCGGCGGCCTGGTTGGCGATCCCGACCAGATCGTCAATAAACTGGAACGTTATATGGATATGGGTATCCGGGCGTTTATATTTTCGGGCTTCCCGCTTATAGAAGAAGCCGGATATTTTGCAAAGCATGTTTTGAACCGCCTGCCAAACGTTTCCCTGTCTGAACTTCACAATCGCTTACCTTCTGAGGTGCCGGTTACTCCTCTTACTACAGCAGCATTATATTGATTATGGCAGAGCAAGCAAAATTAGCTGTTTCTGCGGGAGCAGAAATCAACGAGGCAGGAGCCGGAACTTCCGGACTGAAACGGGAACTCAATCTTCTGGATGCTACCTTGCTGGTAGCAGGAAGTATGATAGGCTCGGGTATCTTCATCGTTACGGCTGATATTACCCGCCACAGCGGATCTGCCGGCTGGATGATCGCCGTATGGCTTATCGGTGGTTTTATGACACTGGCTGCCGCGCTTAGTTACGGAGAGCTCAGCGCCATGTTTCCCAAAGCGGGCGGGCAGTACGTATACCTTAAGGAAGCTTATAATCCACTGACGGCCTTTTTGTACGGATGGAGTCTTTTTGCAGTGATCCAGACCGGTACTATTGCTGCCGTAGGTGTGTCTTTCTCTAAGTTCCTGGCTTATCTGGTTCCGGCAGTAAGCGAGGATCTGGTGCTGTTTTCTGTCGGATCTTTTACCGTATCGCCGGCGCAGGTACTGGCAATCGGCATTATCTTTTTCCTTACATATATTAATACAAAGGGGGTAAAGGGTGGCAAGGTGATCCAGACGATATTTACCCTTACCAAAATCTTAAGTATTGCAGGCCTTATAGCATTCGGGTTCATTTATTTTAAAGCCGATGTATGGAAGGCCAACTGGAGCGATGCCTGGAACCTGCAGCGTATAAACCTCGATGGTTCCGTGTTAAGTTACGAGGGATTGCCTGCACTGGGCGGTGCACTTGCTTCGGCATTAGTTGGCGCTATAATGAGTTATGAAGCTTGGAACAATGTAACCTTCGTTGCCGGTGAGATCAATAACCCTAAGCGGAATACGGGACTCAGCCTGCTGCTCGGAACGCTGATGGTTACCCTGATCTACGTACTGCTGAATATTATGTTTACTGCGGTGCTGCCTCTTCAGGATATAGCTACGGCAGAAAAGGACCGCGTAGGGATAGCGGCATCTCATGCCATTTTCGGAAGCGGGGGCACTGTTATTATCGCCCTGCTTATTATGGTTGCTACGTTTGGATGTAATAACGGCCTTATCCTGGCAGGTGCCAGGGTTTACTATAGCATGGCTAAAGACGGCCTGTTCTTTAAAAAAACGGCTGAACTGAACAAACACTCCGTTCCCGGATTTGCTTTATGGATCCAGGCACTAATGGCCTCAGTTCTCTGTCTCAGCGGTAAGTACGGCGATCTGCTCGATATGATTACGTTTATCGCCGTTATATTTTACGTGCTTACTATTGCGGGTATCTATATTCTCAGGGTAAAAAGACCGGATGCCGAAAGGCCTTATAAAGCTATAGGTTATCCGGTGCTTCCGGCTATTTATATTATACTGGGGCTGAGCTTTTGTGTCCTTCTTATCATTTATAAGCCTTATTTTACCTGGCCGGGACTTATTATTACCCTGATCGGACTACCGTTGTATTATCTTAAGAAATAAGAATTTTGTTTGTGTTTAACATGCCGGAGATGTTTTTGTCTCCGGCATTTTTATTTGAGGGTATAAGAAAAAAGTGTAGGAAGCGATGGCTTGTACTGAGTAGAAACTGTAACAGCCGTCATTACGTTACATTCGCTACTGTACCGGAAAAAATAAGCCTCAAGGTTAAAATATGCTGAAACAGTAGCTTAAATAGAATAGAACCTTAGTTTAGAGGCGAATATAAGGCTGCTTTTTTTATCGGATCAGCGTAACCGACCCGGTAGGTTACGAGATATCCCTTTACTTTGAAGATCCCTTATTGTTTCGTAAATAACACTCGTAAATGAACTATTGAGAAGTAACACTTTTTTACGGGGGTGTCATATTAATAGTTTTCTCTGCCGGCATATTAGTAATTTTAATTAGATAACCGTCTCTGGATACCCTGCCAGCGAAATCATGAAATAAAGTGACGTCCATACCATGTATTTTCCACATTAAGATATCAAAATCACCTTTCATCATCTCGGCAAAGCTTACGTTATCAGGTTCTTGCAAAAAATTATGCAATAGCAGAAATTCACTTGACTTAATATCAATTGTTGCATAAAGACAAAATTCGTTTTTATCTTCCCATGCATATAGTTCTTTAACAGGTATATGGAATAAAGAGTAAGATTTTGAATCATCTTTAATTACCCGGTTAAATTTATATAACATCAGAGGGTGCATATTTTTCATCAACTCCAGCTCAGTGGGAGGGGCATAGGGTATAAATATTTGTTTTATATAACTAAGAGTGGCCGTGGTGCCATCTTTAAATATGCCATCAGTCAGCTCAATGCTGTTAGATTTATTGTTTGCTACCGACATTGAAATATTAGAAAGTAATAGTAAAATAGTATAGGCTAGACATCTCATATTATCAGACACAATCGTATGGGTCACTAAAGTTACTTCTCTTCACCGTTAAATACAATATCGGGATTTTCACTGCCATTAACTCCTGCAGTAATCTCTTTAAACTTTTCGGAACACTCCTGTTTTATGTCGTTTAAATGCGCGAAATAATAAACTCTCAATCCAGGTTTAAGGCATATACAAATAGCTAAAATACAGATCTGCTCTTTTCTTCCGGCTTACCTGGAGAAGCATTGTTCGAAAGATGTTACCAGGAGAGGGTTCAGAGATAGCATAATAAATAAAGCTCGCCTACTGTAACACTGTAAACAATAGACGAGCTTTTATTTATTTTTTACTTAAAAAGAAGGTTGTTACAGGCTAAATAGATAACACAGAGCGCTATCAATTGTAAGAAGCCACCTGGTAAACCGAATTCACCAGTCTCCTTCTCCGGTACACTCCGTTGCCCTCCCGGCTGCCTTCAGCATTAGTATTTCCCTCTGCTGTAATTACCCATTTCGACTGCCAGTCATCTACAAAACCAACATGAGCAATCCTTCCTTTCTCCGGAAAATACAGTCCGAATACATCTCCGGTGTGCGGCAGGTTAAGAGAGTCGGTCGGTTTACGAAACGTTTTGTTTCTTTGCCATACCACCCTTTTTTGCGGAAACAAAGCAGGAGCCCAGGCAGAACGAGGGTTATTGATACCCGCTTTGCCCAATACCCAGCAAACAAAAGCTGCACACCAGGCATTTCCCTTGCCTAAACCCACATAATGCAAATATTCTTCCACCCGCTTTCCGTCATTCATTCCCGATAGTTCGGTGGTGCCCAGTTCGGCGGTATAGATTTTTTGCAGCAGTTCCCTTTTAGCATCGCGTTTTTGATCCGGGTGCTGCCCTGGCAAAGAGATATGATTTTTGGAGGCAGCTTCAGGCTGCACTAGCCCAGCACCGCAGATAAGGTGAAAACAAAGGCCAAAAGAAGCGACAGATAGAAAGCCAGATAGATCAAAATGTTTTGCCATGGTGATAAAGAGATAAAGTCTGTTTCAAATAAATGTTCAGAATAGTTGGCCAGGGCCGGCCACAGGGTTTTAATAACCCACCAGGTAACGGCCAGGAAGATGAGCACCGCCAGCACCGAAAGAATTATGGCGCTGAGTGCTCCCGGATCAATCGGCGCGGCAGTAATATCAATATGCCGCAGCATGCCGGGCGATTCGAGGAACAACAGCAGCCAGAATACGATGCTGAGGTATTCTCTTTTAATCAGTAATCGGGGCAGTATAATTCTGCGAAGAGGTATTGTTGTCATGGTTTTGTTTTTAAAGATTAACGAATTGTTTCTATAGAATCACCGGTGCCGGCTGCTGTAACCTTTCCAAGATATAGGGTTTTAGAAACCAGTTTTCCTGTATAATTACAGAAGAACAGGTAGCCATACAGGGTTCCCCTTGCAAACTCTTCCGAGAGTTGCAATATGGCATACTCCTGTTCCCGTATAGCGCTATTCCTGAAGAGCCTAAAGACATTATACTCTTCGTTGTACAATACCACGATGGCTTCGTCGTCTGGCCAGGCCATAGGAAAACCGAAGTTTTTCCAGCTAACCAATACCGAATGATTATCCAGTACCATTTTGGCATCGGCCGGCCAGGCCAGCCGCCCTTTACTAAAACGGACTTCCTCATAATTGATCTGCAATTCCGGGTATATGCCGGTAAACGCATTTTTGATGAAATACCCTGCTGCACCGTTGAACCCGTCTTCTTTTCGTGCCGAACTATCTGTCCAGCATGCCTCCAGCAGCTGCCTTAGCGGATTGAGAAATTCTACAGCCATTTTTAGTTTAAAGCGGCAGTTGAGCTGTGCTATGCTGGGTTCGTTTTTGGGAATTCCCAGCGAGCGCACGTAAGAGCTTGAACCTTTACCCCGGCAGTATACCTTGTCGCCAACTTTACCCGAAATCTGATGTATATTAATAAACTTTGCCATTTTCTTATAGTTTAAGGTGAATGAAAAATGTGCCCGCTGCCAGGCGGGCACAACATTTAAAGTACTACCACTGAGCCAAGGAAGGCGGTTGGAGAGTTCCTTTTTGATTGCGCACCTGTTAGAAACAAGTAGCCAAAAACCTCTTCACCTTCGAACGAATCAGGAAGACTTATTTCCAGGCTAAGATCACCGCGCACAGCTTTTTTTTCCAATACTACCAAAAGCTTCTGCCGTGGGTTGTATATCACCACGGTAAGCTCATCGGCCATGGAATTACCTGCAGCCTCTGTCAGCGGCTTCCAGGTGAGGCTAAGCTTTTTCGGTTCTGTCGAATCCAGGGCAGCGTCTGTTACAAGCCCCAACTTCCCGGCGCTGAACACGATAGCCGGATAGTTGATCTGCAGGTCGGGATAGGTGCCTGTAAATGCAGCCATATTGGCTTTTACCCCGAGGTTGAGGGCGGTAGCCCGGCCGGTGTACTTATACTTGAATCCCGCTTCGATCACCCCTTTCAGTCCACCGAGAAAATCGGTCATTAAACTGAACTTCATACGCACTTCTTCCTGTTTTTCTGTAGGAGCATTTTTGCGTTTCCTGCCTGTTCCGCGGAGGTAAGCGATGTCGCGCCAGTTGGCGGCTACTACGGTTCCTACTTTTCCTGAAAGCGACCCGAGGGTCGCGTTTGTTACTTCTGCCATTTTTTTAACTATTAAATGTTTGTCTGTTTTCTCCTGCCTGGTCAGCCCTCCAGGAGATTTGAGGGCTCAGCTTTTTTGTACCGGTACTGATGGCTGACAGGGACAAACGTAGTCTGGCCAGGCATGGAAGAGAATTTGAAAGGCCAAATTTTCCGCTATTTTCCGCTTTGTTTCCGCTTCTTTCCGCAATTTTCCGCTCCCCGATCGTGCAATTGCGGTCCCGGAAACTATCAAAACAGAACATCAGCATTTAACAGCGAAGTGTGTCGGGTCGACAAAATGGCGGGCCAGAGGCAGTATGCGCGCTAAAGCATAATTTCGTATGGGCTTTCTTTTTATCCCTTTATTTACCCAAACAAGGAAAGGACAAGGCCCCCGCGGCCAATGAGCGGAAAAAACAGAAGCCCACTTCAAAGGCACGAACCGATTGTCCTTATATAATCAGTTGGCGTGCCACCAGCCGGGAAGACTCAGATCGTCAATCAGAAGAAATTATCAACTTGTAACATCCCTGCAATCAGCAGGTGTTTTTTTTATACCCTAATTCAATCTTTACCCAACCCGCACCCAACCCTTATCCACAATGTTACAGGATTCCTTCTTAGCTGGTTCGACTAATGATGTACTCTTAGCGCATGCTTTATACATAATTTAAGCATGCAGCTCCGAAGGAGTTGTCTCGGAGCTCGGGTGAGGGTAGGGCCAATATAGGGTCAAAAGGGGAGGCTTACCCTAACAGCTGCAAGGGTAGTAAAAAAATAAAATAAGCCCCGATACGTCTGGCAAAAGGGCTGTCTTTAACAAGAAATTTGTTTAATTTTTTTGATGATCGACTCGGGATATACTTTCAGTCCGCCGATGAGTACGGGTACTAATTTACCGGAATAGTTCCAGTTCCTGAGGGTACGTGGTGTGATGTTGAGCATAGCAGCAGCTTCTTTTTGAGTGAGCATCCGCTCGGGTCGCTGCAGTTCAGTATTAGACTTAATGACGTGTTTAACCTCCTCCAGGATATAGAGCATTGTTTCTAAAAGTGATTTGATCTTGACAAGATTGCCGGCGATTTCAAAGACGTAATTGATTAATCGTTTAAGTGGACCCATTATTTATTCAATTAATTAAACTTACTAAGGCGCTCATAAAAAATGTTATTTCAAGTAGTGCTCTTCGGTCGCCGCGGGTAAATCGGCAGTCCAGCAGCCATTGCTGCAATTGGAGAATGAAGCAGGTTCGGTTATCTGAAAGCAGAATTTAATCTCAGTCGGCAGGTCTTGTGGTATCTGGATTCAGAAAGTATTACTATAAAATCGGCTGGCTTTTTAAGAACTCTTTTACACTATGCTTAGGTTGGGATAACGGTTCCAGCCAATTTTGTTATCCTGTGCGTGTGTGTTATTCCCTTTACGCCGAGCGTTGGTAAAACGCTACAAGAGAGGGGAGAAATGAGTGTTTTTTATGAAAGATTGACTGAGGAAATGGCTTTTTACATTAGATATGCTGGCTTTAACGAGAATTATATTCGGTTGCAGGCGGGCCGAAAAGTACATTTGCTTGCAGCCGGACCGAAAGGCCCTCGGCTATTCGACATGTTCCGTAGGGGCATGTCGAATTATCTGATAAAAGTGGATTTCCAATCCACACTAATTAAATGCTAATTTTCAATGCCCCATTTTATAAGCACAGCCATAGGCTCAGGCGCGAAACAGCTATTTTTCATCTTTATGAAGCCTGCACTTTCAGGGTCTATAAAGTTCTTACGGTATAGTTAGAGCCTTTGTTTGTTTATCAAGATTTTACCGATTACAAATCCCTGCTTATTTCACAATTCGACATGACTTTACAGAACATGTAGAATAGCGGGTAAATACCTTGTCCGACACGGGCTTTAATAAGTTGCGTTTTTTCAGTTTCCCTGATTGGGGCTTCTGCGATCTCTTTCTCTGCCGCATTGCTAACAAGCCTGTTTTGCAAGTCGTCTAACTATCGATTACTTCAGCATTTCTATGAGCCAGTAGACCAAGCATCATTTCACCTAACGCTGTTGAGATCGCAGCCAAATAGATACTTTGATTCCCATTTCCGTTTTGTTGTAAAGGCGAATGTCTAACTGGCAGCAGGTGCTGAAATTGGTCAATAACAGACTTAGGCGATAGTCGCTCTTCAAGTTCAATCCAGAATATTTAACCAGATAGCCATCTGGATTCCATTGTTCGCCGGTACGGCCGAATTCATTGGGCACATTGGAGGTTACACAGCTAGATTCAACGATGCCCACCGCTTGAATATGTGCGTGAGCGTAAGAAAAGATAACATCACCAGGAGCTGCTTATTTTATTAAAAAATGGACATTTGCGTTTGGTAAAGCAACCACTTTCATAGTGAAGAAAGGTACACCAGGAACGACGTGCGCCAATAAGTAAATTATAACTGCCAATCAGAACAGGGTTATTTAATATTTATTAAATTGCCTGAAATTACCGCTACGGAACTAGTTCGTTTATCTAGGAAGACCCTTGTGCGATATAAAACGCGCGGGATAGAAAAGCTGCTATTACAGTTGCGAAAACTGACGGGCAACTAATAACTATGTTATGGCCTTTGTTGGTAAAATGACTTAATGTTAGGAATTAATTAACCATATTAAACTAAAAAATGCCAACACTAACTTTACTTACAGCAAAAGGTACTATGCATGATACTGGAGGGCTAAATTGGGGCTTTAATCCAAGGAATCATACAAGATCTTTCGACGCCTACATACCATTACATATTGGTACAATCAGACAGAATCTTGATTTTTTTTCGCCAAAAATTGGTCGTTCGAAGAATATTCTCACTTTTACATGGGACGATGGAACCGTAATGCATGGATTATTTGAAGGAAGTATGAGGAATGTGAGGGATGGCCTGAGATATCCAAAGCAGATTTCGACATATCCCCATAAGGATCAGTTGGGAAGATATCTTAGAAGACGTCTTGGAATAAATGTACTGCGACGTGTTACTATTGCCGATTTAATGGATTATGGTAGAACAACTATAGATATACACAGAACGGGGCCTAACGAGTACTTGCTAGACTTTCACATTTAATGTTCTTGAGTAAAGGTACTTTAAATTGAATGTTTGTTATAAAATCAACTATTCTTGATGGCTTTGATTTTTATGCTTAATAAGAGGTAACAGTTGCATTAACTTTTATAAGTAGATTTGGAATCCTATTTAATCTTTATTTTGGTTAATTCTTAATCTGTCAATAGGTTCAATTGCTAAAGCCTTGTCTGTTGTTGCCTCGTATTTATCCTTCCGTGCAAAAAACTTTGCAATAATAATGTCTCCTTCAGCGGTTCATTCAGACATATGGCTTCGACATTTGAAAACTATATTTGAATCAATGTAGAGATTTTTCTAAAACGCCCGACATGGATCGGTATTCTTTCTTATACTGCCTGGGCGCAGAGCCAGGGCTCGTAATTTCGGATAAATTTTTGTAGTATTTAATCTGTAAATAAATAAGTGATGACAGATGTACATTCAAAAGAGATTCGTAGCTACAATATGTCGCGTATTCGGTCAAAAGATACAAAGCCTGAAATGATCATTAGGAAATTCTTACACGCACACGGATTTCGTTACCGCCTCCATGATAATCGGCTGCCCGGCAAGCCCGACATTGTTCTCTCTAAATATAAGACGGTAATTTTTATACACGGCTGTTTTTGGCACGGTCATAAAGGATGCCGTTACTTCGTCATCCCCAAGACCCGGACAGATTGGTGGCTGAACAAGATCCGCCTTAATGCAGCTAGAGACCTGAAAAACACTGCAGAATTGCAACAACTCGGTTGGCGATGCATTGAAATTTGGGAATGTGGCCTTAAGAAGGATGTTGTTAATAATACAATTGTCGGACTGCTGACAGCTCTGAGCGAGCATAAGCTGCCATCTTTTACCGCCGAAACTTGATCTTCCATCTCTTCTTAAATCAGAGGTTATGAAGAGTAGTGTTTTACGATGCTTGATTATGGTTAGTCCGTACTGATATTGCCAATAAGAATGTAGGGTAAAATTAACAGTGATACATTGGATGCTAGACTGATAGCGATATGTTTCGTCTGATCATAGGCATTGGCAGCTAGAAATCTGTAACCGTATTTTGTGCTGATCCTGAACAGATTTGACTCTGTAACGCGATGGTTAGCTGTTTTAGGTCAAGACAATGGGTAGATTTCGGTCATCAACATTCTGTTTAATATTTTTACATTTAGGATTCCGCTATCGGAATCACTTGCTGTACTGCATCTTTGATAGCGTCAATATAAACCTCCCACGCTGTTTCTGCAACTTGCTCTGCAAAAAGCGGCGGTACTGCATTGCCAACCATTTTATACTGGTCCCCTTGTGATCCTAGGAACTCAAAGTCATCATCAAAGGATTGTATTCTTGCCGCTTCACGTACAGTAATAGAACGCGCCTGTTTTGGATCTGGGTGAATATGCCGTAAGCCGTCCTTGTATAGATGGGCCGGTATAGTATTACCCGGCTTATCGCGTTGGATCACATGATATTTGTGGAATTTGGATTTTTTTCCGGTCGATTCCTCGTATAGCCGTATAAGCGATGATGTTGAGGTATAAAGGAATGCACCATCTTCAATATCTGCTGCTAGAGTCTTAAAAGTTTGTATATCTCGGTCATTATGTACCCTTGGAATATGATTCGGCGGGAGCGATGTGCCGTTAATATTAACAGCGTGTGACTGCTTGCGGCTGCGTTTGTCAAGGGGATATATAGCTGGTAGGTTATTGAAGGCAGCGTTTGCAGTAGCCACAGTTTTAGTGGCGCGGATTTTCATCCTCCTATAAAAATCAGAAATCTTTTCTGCGCTGCTAGGGCCTGCCTGCACTCCATAAATAATCACCCTTTTGCGTTTTTGTGGTACACCATAATAGGAGGTATCAAACAGTGCATCTTTCCTTAGGTCGCCAGTAATTTCATAACCAATATCACTGAACGCTTCTCTGATGCGTTCTACGATAGAGATTCCCCCTGGAGCTGCAGACAAGATGCCTTCCACATTTTCAAAAACGAATGAATGCGGTTTGAAGTGGGCAACTATGGTAACGTAGCTTTCGAAAAGGAAATTGCGGTAATCATCTTTCATGCCGTTTTTGTCTCTTACACGGCCGGCGATGGAATAGGCCTGGCACGGCGGGCCGCCAACAATCATGTCAACGTTGTTTCGGCCGGCTAAATGGATCAGCCCCTTACTACTTCCAAAAACGGGATCATCGTAGCCGTTAAGTAATTCACTGGTACGTTGTATATCAAAATGCAATACATTTTGATCTGCAGCTTGATACCCCCAACGTTTAGTTAGTCGGTTTCGCAGTGTGTTGACCATCGGTTTTTCCCAGTCAACCGCCGCTAATGTTCTGTATTTACCGGTTTGTAAAAAGCCGTCTGTAAGACCGCCGCAGCCTGCAAAGAGATCAATGACATTAATTTTCATCGATAAGATATTTTTTTAGTTGTTCTGCTAATACTTTACCTAATAGCGGCGGTACTGCATTACCAACTTGTCTGTTCTGTTCTGTTTTATTACCAAGAAATATAAAGCTATCAGGAAACGACTGCAATCTCGCATTTTCACGTACTGTGGGAACGCGATGCCACTTATAGTGAAAGTGGTTTCGGTGCCCCGTGTCTATTGTTTTTGAAGGCTTTTTGCTATGGTACCTTGTCCATGCCTCGTTAAATTTTCTGGAATCACCAACACCTGATGGAAGATCTTTATGGTTTCCGCCTTCAGGTACAAGTGAAATTACGCTGATAACATGATCAGTATGAGTAGTGCCGATATGATTGTTGATAACCTTACTTCCGTTCCGCATCACTTTCTGATAATCCGTAAATGGTTTTTTGTCATACTCCATCTTTTCTTCACCAAGGTGTGTTTCTAAGTCAGGCAAATCCCCGATTGCAGCCTCACATCCAATATAATCGGATTCTTTGTGTGTGGGTTCAGGAAATTCAAAAGTGCCAAGATCTTTTCTTAGCGCTACAAAAAACACTCTTTTTCTGATCTGGGGAACACCATAATCCGGTGCAAATAGCAGCCTAGGATTACAGGTGTAACCCATCTCCTCACATAATCTGATTACCTCATCTTTTGCTTTTCCACCATACATAACTAAAAAACCAGGCACGTTTTCTATAATGATTGCACGGGGGGCAAGTTTCGCGGCAAGCTTAAAAACTGAGTTAAAAAGTGTATTACGGCTGTCATTCTCCTTTCTGGGGCCAGTAAGTGAGAAACCTTGACACGGCGGACCGCCGATGATGACGTCAATCTTTCGGTTCTTCACCGAATCCACGATTGCATCTATGGCGCTATCTTGATGAAGATCAAGGTTCAAAGTTGTTGAATTATGATGGTTGTGCGCAAACGTTTTAAGCGCAATATCCGTATTGTCAACACCAAGCAATACGTCAAAACCGGCTTGTTGAAAACCATAGGAAAAACCTCCACATCCCGAAAATAGGTCAATTGCAGTTAATTTTTTAGTCATGTTCGAAATCAAGTGCTCCCTGTTATATATAAATTTTAGTTTAAATGTATTCAACGTTGTCTCATATAGCTTTAAGCTCTCATCAGAGTTTTCTTCATGAAAAGAATTCTGAAGCTGGTTCGTTGTCAAAATTAGCAATCGTCTTTCGCAACAGTGGAAAAATTAACCTCCAACCTACTACTTACATATCATGGTCCGAGAGAAGCCGACACTTTGCGAAGTTCTCTTTATCTTAACATACAGTGAAATAAAACAACATTTCAACAATTATAGACATTTGCCAGCAATTTTAGTAAAATGTTGAAAAAAAAGTCATATTTTGTTATATTTGCCTCTTCTTACATAATCTTTTTTTGTAAAAGAATTTAGTGTTATTTATATTAGGCTTGTTTATGATGTCGTTAGTTTTACTAGTTTTAAAAGTCATTTTATATAAGAATGAAGCGTTTAAATGTAGTTCAATCGCTGATCATCTTATTAAGCTATAAGCTGATATATGTGTTTTCGTTCGAATACTTTTGATATATATATATTGGTCTTTGCAAGAAATGCTCGTTCAAGTAATGCATACGTTCAACTGGCAGGAGGGCACATCGATGAAGGTTCGTCTTAAAGATTCAGACTTATTTACAAACAGCACTAGTATATATCAACAATCGAATCTACGCCAATCGAAATATAACTCGGAAAATACTTTTGTGCGGAAAACGGAAGGCGGTGCGGGGTATCTTTCCACTTTGCAAAATCTATTGAATTATCATACAAGCGTCGAACTGACGCAAGCAGGTCGGAATCAATATACAGCAGACTTTCATTAATATGTCGAGATATTATCTGAAGAAACTAGGTAGACAGGAACTGGGTCTAAAACCGGATGGCAGCATAGCTCGTGGTCGGTACATTTATGTGTCAAAGTTTTGTGATGTGTTTTTTCCCCATCTATCCAAAACAGTAACCAATGACAATATACTGATTCCGGTTATTCCGACTTTTTCGGGCGATAAAATTTATTCAACGTTCGTATACCATAATGACAAATACAACGTTCCGGGTGGTACCCGTGATGAATACCGGATTTATTTGAACCGTGCGCTTGATCCTGAGCGTAAATATTATCAGCCAGACGATATAATTATCTTTGAGAAGATTGAGACAGAAGGTGTAATCCCTCAATATCTTCTTTACCTTTACAGGATCGGAGATTTACATTATGAAGATTTGGACAAGCTCATTGAACATTCTCCGATTAAAGGTGGTCATGCACTCATATCTGATGTTCTCACATTTCTGCCGGAGCGTGATATAGATACGAATGGGGCAGCTGTTGTCATTGCCCCTGAGGTTCGTTCCGAAATTATAGAGCAACAGCAGGAGGCGCTCGCTGCTGAGGGGGCTGATGTTGAAGAAGTCAGGGGGGCAAGTCTGTTCGGCCCAGACAGTTTCCGGGACTTTGTGCTACTTGCTTACGGTTACCAGTGCGCTGTAACAGGTACCGCAATCAAGTACAAAAAATTGAGTAACCTAGAGGCAGCCCATATACAGCCCAGGGCTCATGCCGGAACTTTTCTCCCGTGCAACGGAATTGCGCTTTCGCGCGATATGCACTGGGCTTTTGATAAAGGAATGATCACGATAAGCGATGATTTTAAGATAGTTGTTCACGAACATCTGATGGAAACTCCATTGAAAGACTATGCAGGAAGAAGTATTTCACTACCGGCCGAACCTTATTTTCAACCGGAAAAGAAGTTTTTAAAGCACCACCGCGAAAATATCTTCGGATTATTTCTTCATTCGGGAAGTATTAGGATTTTGAAAAGTAAATAGCCTTTTTTTTTGCTAATATGCCGTCGCTTATTTCAAATTTTAGTGAATAAAGATCTGGCATCATGAATACTAACTTTTAATAAAGGTCAAAAGTTAACTACTTTCATACTCTTAAAGGATAAATCAGAGACCTTCCGATGCCTAAATATAAATTTGTTTTGATTAAAGATTGGATTCGCAAAGTTACTTCTGAGTTTAGACGTTGTTGGCGCAATGTTTCGTTAGTGCATTTTACTTGTAGTTAACATAGTATTTTAACTATTAGGAAAGCGTCTTAGTTCTTGCACTTCTGTAAGCATCGGCTAATTAACCAAACTATTTTTCCTTTGAAGTCCTTAACAACTCGTTCTTTTCCCTTTCACTCTGCAACAGCCTCTCATAAAGCTCAATTACCTTTTCAATAGGGTTAAACGTTAAATCACCTTGATGATACGGGCCAGTGGAAGATGCTGTTGCACTATCCTTGAAATCCGAAAAATTATTGGATATCATATTTACCGCCGCATCCTCTTCCAACTTCTGAATAGTCTCAGGAGTAACATGCAATATCTTAGCCACCTGCTCCAGTATATCCTGTTCAACTTCTTCTTTCGCTTCTAATTGCGATACCTTTTTCTGAGACCAGCCTTCGCCTAACTCGTAGGCAAGGTGCTCCTGCTTAATTTGCTGCATTTCCCTTAGGCGTTTAATATTCCGCCCCTGGTGCACTTTATGTGATTTTCCGGTTTGATTCATAACACAAATTTAAGGTTATTCGGAATGCAATAGGAGAAGTTTGGAGAATAATTTATGCGTCTGAGTGA
>Ga0265780_10002464_pt1 | contig 25033 bp, 31 predicted proteins | sample P1T30metagenome_FD_192432 | JGI IMG/M metagenome (GOLD analysis project Ga0265780, IMG submission 192432) | Plant litter microbial communities from East Loma Ridge, Irvine, California - P1 T30 | ecosystem: Environmental > Terrestrial > Plant litter > Unclassified | place: USA: California... | reverse complement strand
CCAGACCTCCCGAAAATAGGATTACCAGTCGCATTCGGCCTTATCACACCAGAACTTACCCGTTTCTGACGGGTCTATTTCGTCGGCCAGCCACACAATGGTTTCGGCACCCTGCTCAACGGACCGATGCGCGTCGGGACCACCTATACTCGTGCGAACCCAACCCGGATCGGCGGCATTAACCGAAATATTATCCGGCTTGAGAGCCGCAGCAAACTGTTTCGTTACGGCATTCAGGGCCGCTTTCGAAATACTGTAAGCTGGATAATCAGCGTCCATCCGATTGATCGACCCCAGGCTGCTCGATACGTTGATGATCCGACCACCATCCGGACTTTTCTTCAGAAAAGGCAGAAAATCCTGAATGACCATGATCGGGCCGCTCAGGTTCGACTTCAGGGTACGATCCAGCATCTCGGGGTTCAGCTTCAGGATCGTTTCGCCGTGATCTTCCAGAACAGCCGCGTTATTGATCAGCACATCCAGATGATCCGCTTTCTGCGAGAACGTACCATAGGCCGTTTTGATACTGACCGGATCCGTTACGTCAAGCTGAATAAACGTGGCTTCGTAGCCAGCACTGCAAAGTTCTTCGGCAGCCTCCCGACCTTTTGCTATGTCGCGGGAGCCGATGAACACGGCGAAACCACGCTGCGCCAGTTGGCGTGCGGTTTCCTTGCCGATTCCTTTATTGGCTCCGGTAATGAGAGCCGTCTGTTTATGTTCGGTTTTCATAGTATTACACCTACTCCGCCAGACCCTAAAATGTTTAGAAGCTGACTCGTTCCTGCCGATTTGTTATTCACCTTTGCGCCAGGTTTGGTACCTTGGCTGGCACAATCGTTATCCGTGCACGGGCCTTCAGTTACATGCGTCTTCTTTATCCGCTGGTTAGTTTGGCCAACACCGGAAAGTAAGTACGTCAGCCAACAATAAGACTAGTAAGACCAGCCGCAAGACCACGTCATCTACGCGGAAGCCCCTGTCCAAAAAGCCTACCCCGCCCGGCAAGAAGGTGAAACTGATGGCACCCAAGCCCGTTCCACCCCGAACCGAACCGGCCCTGGTGACTAAAAACCCGTCAGCCGTAGCCCGCCCGGTTAGCCGCTATCAGATCGGTGTTCGCGCCGGGATAACCTATCCGATCTATACCGGAACGCTGGATGGTGTCACGGCCATGACTGGCTTCGCGGGTGGCATTACGCTGCTGGTCGGTACAGGTCGTCTGGCGTTTCAGCCCGAATTAAACTATACGCGCTACGCAGCCCGCAACGTTTCGGCGCTGGGGAATCGATTGGTGGGGGCGTCGGATGTGGTTGACATTCCACTTCTTCTAAAAATTTCATCCGGTACGATAAACGGCAACCGCTTCTTTCTGAACGTTGGTCCTTACCTGGCCTACATCAGCAGCACTAGCCTGAACGGAAAGAAAACGTCGCTGGATGGCACCGGGGCCGACCGGTTCAGCAGTGGCTTTGCGGCCGGGGCCGGCATGGCCATCAAAGCAGGTCCCGGCCACATGACGGCTGAACTACGGGGCTACCTGCCCTTCGGCGATAACAACCAGCCGTTTACCGGTACGTTGTTGACCATCCCATTACAGATTACCGTCGGCTATACGTTCCCATTGGGCCCTCGGTAAGCAGTTAATACGTTCAACGTTTCGCGGCCGCGTGCTTCTCGAGCAATTTCAACGTGTGTTCCAGTGCTTTTGTGTCGCCCCATTCTTCATGGCCAGGCACGACAATCTTTGCGGTGCCGAATTGCTTCATTACGTTCCGGATGGAGTTGCCCCATTCTTTCAGGTTGGCATCGGCAATATTACCCATACCAAAGGCACCTACACTCTTAACCAGGCAACCACCGTGCAGAATCTGCTGTTTGGGCAACCAGACAACGATGTTGTCGCTGGTGTGGCCCTCGCCCGGAAAATAACAGCGAATGGACTCCTCCCCAATCTTGAATGTTGTATCGGCAGGCAGAATACTATCGGGCGATTCGTAGCCCTCTTTAGCCGCTTTCTGGGCCGTTAACGGCGTACTGATCACCCGTACCCCTGCTTTTTTAAGTTCACTGATGCCGCCAACGCGGTCGTCGTGCGCGTGGGTAACGATGCACAAGCGGATGGGCTGGTGCAGGCTATCGACAACCCACTGAATCAACTGGCGGGTATTGTCCGAATCGTCTTTTGTGTCCCAGCCCGTATCAATCAGCACAACCCCGGCGTTGGTGCTAATAATCAGTCCATTGGACGGAACGGCCGCATTCTGGTATACGCCGTAGGTCGTATGCACGTACACCCGGTCATTGAGGGGGGTAACCTTGAGGAGGGGCTTTTTGATGGTCTGCGCCTGAATCAACTGGCAACACAGGAAAAAGAAGAAAGAAAGGCTTAATGTACGCATTAGATAGAAGCGGGGAGAATTTCGTAAAAGTAGTTCCGTGATGCCGGATAACACAGCGGGGCCGTAGTTATGACTACGGCCCCGCTGACAATTTGTTACGTATTATCTTACAGGTATTGTGTAGTTTTCTCCCAGAGCCAGGCTGCTTTTTCGTCGGTAATATCCCGGTTGCGGGTACGTTTGGGCGCACTATCGGCAAAGTAACCGCCATTATTAGACACGCCAATTGATTTGAGCGGAGCCGATGCTAGAAACACTGTCGTCTGTGCCCCCTTCTCCGACGTTCGCATGAATGGACGGGCCAGCATCAGTACGTTGCCAACAATCCCCAGCGTATCACTGCCAAAGTTCGTTTTTACGGCGCCGGGATGGGCCGAATAAGCCGTGATACCCTGGCCAGCTGTCCGTTTTGCCAGCTCTTTGGCAAATAGCAGATTGGCCAGTTTATCGTCGCAGTACGCCAGCAGGGGCGACAGGTTGTCCAGCTGCCGGAAAAACCGAGCCGTACGCCCACCAATGTACGCAGCCGACGACAGGTTAATGATTCGGGCATCGCCGGTCGTAGCCCCAGCCGCCTGCAGCGAATCCATGAGATGATTCGTCAGGATAAAGTGGCCGACGTGACTGGCAAAAAATGATTTCTCAACACCGTCAACAAATTCGAGACTGCTAGGTGTGTAGCCTGCATTGTTGATCAGGACGTCGATGCGGTCGTAAGCCGAACGAATAGCTCTGGCCACTTCCCGAACCGATTCAGGATCGGCTAGATCAGCCAGAAACAGATCGACTTTTACGGCTGGGTTAGCCTGTTGCACAGCTGCCTGCGCTTTTTTTCCCCGATCTTCGCTGCGGCACACCAGAATCAGATCAAATGATCGTTGTGCGAGCGCTTTCGCGGTAGCCAGCCCCAGCCCTGAATTGGCGCCGGTAACTAATGCGGTCTTAATTCCCATGCGTTACGTTGGTAGTGATTGAGTAGTTTATAGGCAACTACTTGTCGGTGACTTTAGTTTGCCCCTACCCGCCAGCCGCTTCCCCGCCCGATGCCAGTCGGCAGGATTTAGAACAGTAATTTCCAGCCGTTGAAGAACAGGTCTTCGCCGGGTTGACCCGACCAGTGGTGGTCGGATTCTACTTCTTTCGTGACGGCGGCAACGGTGTCTTTTTGTTTGATCATTACCGAGACGCCTTCTTTAGCCAGCGACCGGCAAAGGTCTTTAGTAGCGTCACTTCCTTTACCCACTAAATAGCAGAGTGTTTCGTCTTTCTTTTTCATAGCTCCTTCTATTTTTGCTTGCACATACAATAAAATCAAACAAATTTTTTTAGGCATCGCCCAGTGCCTGAGCAGCTTTAAGAACCTGTTTTGTCAGCTGACAAACGTTCTCTTCACCAACCAGTTGTGCACATCGGTCGCCTACCCGATCCCAGGCGCTGGCAATATCCAGCCGAAGCGCCTGACCGTCGTTGGTTGGGTAAACCAGCGTTTTTTTCCCTTCCGACTCGCGCCGAACGAGGTGTTTCGTTTCCAGCTTTTCCACCAGCCGCGTTACGGTCGATGGGGTCAGGTACAGCGCAGAACTGAGTTCGGTAGGCGTTACGCCCGGCTGATCGACCACGAGACAAAGCAGGTACGCGTGAGAATACGACAAGCCAAACCGACCAAACTCGTCATCACCAATGGCGGTAACGGCACGCGACAGCGCATTAGCTGAAAAAAGCAGACAGGCACTGAACCGTGAAGTGGCCTTCTGGCACTCCCCCGTTTTTACCATGGTTTCGTCGCTCATTATCATATTCGGCTAGTAATGAGACAAAGGTATAAAACGATACTTGTATGTGCAAACAAAAATAAAAAATCCAGGATTTATTTTCTCCCGAACAGAGTGTATGAGGTCTCTTACTTCAGCGGCAGGTGTACCTCGGCCATCATGCAACGAGCGGATCCGCCCCCATTTGCTTCAATGGTAGCCAGGTCGAAATGGAACAAGGTGCTGTAATCGTCGAGGAGGTCGATTTGCTTGGGGGTCAATGAGTTGAACGCCTGATCGGACAGAATGAGCAGTTTTCGTCCCTGCTGCGTCAGCACCAGCAGGACGTTACCCGCGAAACTGGCCATCTGTTCCGGTGAGATGTCCACGATGCGTTTACCAAGACCTTCCAGTTCCTGCCGGACCAGCAGCCGTTCGTCGGGATCGGCAATGGCGGCCAGACAGATAATCGCTAGATTATCGGTGATACTCATCAATACGTTGGTGTGGTAAATGGCCTGGCCGTTGGCATCCGTCGCGTGGAAAGCAATGGTCCGATAGCCCGTCTGACGGCCAAATTCAGCCAGTACATCGGGGTGCGTGCGGGGCGACAGGCAGGCAAAAGCAACGCGGTTCATGCGGTCGAGCACCAGACTCCCGGTTCCTTCCAGAAACTTGCCTTCCCGCTCGAAATGCGTCAGGTCAATGATCTGCTCGACGTGGAATCGTTTCTCCAGTTCGTCGACTAGCTCGGTCCGGCGTTCCAGCCGCCGGTTTTCGGCCTGCATGGGGTACAGAATCACTTTACCGCTGGCGTGAAACGACACCCAGTTGTTCGGAAAGATAGAATCGGGTGTATGCGGAGCGGGCGTATCGTCAACAACCATGACATCGACCCCGCTGGCCTGTAGTTGACGCACCATCTCGTCGAACTCCCGCAGGGCAGTCGATTGGGCAGCTTCCTGTTCCTGCGCGGTCAGTTGCTTTGTCTGAAACGCGTTCGTCGCGGCCGTTTCGGGGTTGAACCCAAACTGCACCGGACGGATCATAAGGATATGGGAAGTGGCCTGCGACTGCATAATCTCTTTATCTTAAATTTTAGGGCAAATTACCATCAAAACACCAAACGACGTAGGATCTTACTGCCACCCTGCGTTTTTTCTCCCGTTATCAAACGGGTCAATTCTATTTCAGACATCATCCCGCAGCAGTGGCAAACTCATGCAGTGTGAGCCACCCCGCGCCCGGCTTAACTCGGCCGAGGGCAGCAGGATCAGGGTATTTTCGATTGTCTCGGGCGACGACTCACCCCGGTCGAATCGCTCCAGCAGTTTTGCCGCGCCTACTACGTCGAAACCGGCTTCCCGGAATGCCTCGGCGGTTTTCAGATTGCGGTCGTAGCCCACCACGACGCCGTCGTTCAGCGCCAGTAAGTTGCAGGAATCGGTCCATTGCTCACGGGCACCAAACGGAAATTCGTTGTTGCCCGAATAAATGAACTGCACCGGTTCGGTGGCGCCCAGATCATTCTTGCTGATATCGGTCAGCAAATCTTCCAGGTTGTCAATTTCGATGGGTTTATGCTCCAGCCCTTTGACGAACTGCAGAATTTTCAGGTCTTCGGACAAGTCGCGGGGGGCAAAAAAATGCAGAACGTCCCGCTTCTTTGTCTCGTCGCCCGTCCTGGCCAGCGAACCCAGTAGTACCCACACGTTCCGCTTCACCTGCGTAAAAATCGTATCGATGTGCATGTAGTCCCGTTTCTTCGGAATCTTGATGATCGTGACTTTATCGACCAGATTCTTCCCGAAAACCAGTTTCATCACCTGCTGGGCTGCGTACAGAGTCGTTCGCTCGCTAACGCCAATCACTAGGTGCCGTCTAGCAATCATCATTACGTCTCCGCCTTCCAAGGTCGAGCGCGTTACGTCCCGGTTCGCGTCGGCGTCGGGGAGCAGAAACGCATATTCGTTATCCTGAATTTCCAGAATCCGATCCTGGTACAGCGCAAACAGCGGGTGGTTAAAAAAGATATACTGGGCCAGCAGAGCCTCGCGGGTACGGGCCTGCTTGGCGGGTTTATTCAGCAGGATATGATCATTGATGACGATGCCAATGTCGCGGGTAAAAATAAAATTGGGCAAGGGCGAAAACAGCATCGTCTGATCGGGCAGCGAACCCGAAATCATGATCTTGGCCAGTTCAGCCGGGGCATACGCTTTCAGTTGCTGCTGGGTGCGAAACGGCGTCCGCTCAATGCCGCAGATGGCCGCAATCAACTGAACCCTGATGGATTCGTCGTTTAGGACATCAGCCAGCAGCGACTGAATATCGACGACCTTGTCCGAGCGAAAATAGTCGGCATGATCGGGTTTATAGAACGAGCGGTCGGCGTCGGGCCCCAGTTGGGCAACCTTCCCCCGAATCTTTTCCGGGTCCAGAAAATATAATAGAATCTTAACGTAGTAATCGTACTCATCCCGGCGCATCATGTCCAGATGCACAATGTCCTCAAAAAGCCAGTCCTGAGCTTTAGAAGGCACTACTTTGCCGAGTCCCCGATCCGGGCTGTGAATGAGCAGCCGACGTAGCCGACCAATTTCCGACGATACCTTAATGAGCTCAGTGGCTGTCTGTTGCTCGGTTACGCCTTCTTTTTCTACCGTCAAAATTTCATTTTTCATACCAGAATTGACCTAAACAGCGGTCAGGCTACAGCGCACAAGGTACATTTTTGGCAGTGGAAATGAAATTACCGGCAAGCTGTCCCTAACAACATTAAGCGAACGTCAACTTTTAAACCCCCGTTTTTGTTATGTCAACAGACTAGCAATTTGTTACCTTTGCTGTTTAAATAAGGCTGCATACGAGACAACCTATCATGTTATCCATCAGGAATTTAAGAGCCTCTATTGGCGAAAAAGAAATACTTAAGGGCCTCAATCTGGAAGTTAATGCCGGTGAGGTTCACGCGATTATGGGCCCGAACGGCGCGGGCAAGAGTACCCTGGCTTCTGTATTGGCAGGTCGTGAAGACTATGAAGTAACCGACGGAAGCGTAACATTTGACGGACGGGACCTGCTGGATATGGCCCCCGAAGACCGGGCCGCCGAAGGTATTTTTCTGGCCTTTCAGTACCCTGTCGAAATTCCAGGTGTCAGCACGACTAACTTTCTAAAAACAGCCATGAACGAAATCCGCAAGTACCGGGGGCAGGATGCTCTCGATGCAGTGCAGTTTCTGAAGCTGATGAAAGAAAAGATGAAGCTGGTCAACATCGATCAGTCGCTGCTGAGCCGCTCCCTGAACGAAGGTTTTTCGGGTGGCGAAAAGAAGCGGAATGAGATTTTCCAGATGGCCATGCTCGAACCGAAACTGGCCATCCTGGATGAAACCGATTCGGGTCTGGACATCGACGCGTTACGTATCGTGGCCGAAGGGGTAAACAAACTTCGTTCGCCGGAGCGCTCGACCATTGTTGTTACGCACTACCAGCGGTTGCTGGATTACATCGTTCCCGATTACGTACACGTTCTTTACAAAGGCCGTATCGTTAAGTCGGGTCCGAAAGAACTGGCGCTCGAACTGGAAGAGAAAGGATACGACTGGATTAAAGCGGAAGCCGAAGCTGTCTAATTGCTGATTCTTTTGCGGACGTACTGTCTTTTGCAGTAACCGAATGCGTAACGTCGCAATGACACCGGTGTGAACCGTACCAGATACATTTAACATGACTCCTTCTTTTTCATCATATACCGATTTCAAAGACCAGTTGCTGGCGGCTTTCCGCACCAACGAGGAACTGATGAACGGAGAAAGCAAAACTCCGCTTCACCAGCTTCGCCGTGCGGCTTTGCAAAAATTTGAACAGCTGGGATTTCCAACCATTCGGCACGAAGAGTGGAAATACTCGAACGTAACGAACTTCCTGAAAGAAACCTTTGAACTGGGTAGCCCCACAACGCTGACGGCAGATGACCTGACCTCGCTGCAGATTCCCAGCATGGACGGCAATATTCTGACGTTTGTGAACGGCATCTACAACGCTAATCTATCGCGGATTATCAGCCCGGCCGAGCAGGTTCAGATCACAAGCTTTGCCGACGCGCTGAAAAGCAAACCCGATTTGCTGGGCACCTATTTTGCCCACTATGCCGACTACCAGGAAAGTGCCTTCACCGCCCTGAACACGGCGCTCGCCAGCGATGGGGTTGTTATTCAGGTGCCCGCCAACGTAACGGTCGAACAGCCAATCCTCCTGCGTTTTATTACCGATGCCCGTGAGAGCAACGTAGCATCGCAGCCACGTAACCTGATTCTGGTTGGTAAAAACGCCGAAGTTACCGTTGCCGAATCGTTCCGAACACTTGGCGATCAGGCTAGCTTTGTCAATATCGTTACCGAGATCGTGGTTGAACGCGACGCCCGGATGCAGTACTACAAGGTTCAGGACGAAACGGAAAAAGCCTACCACATCGGCACCACGCAGGTGCAGCAGGCCGACAACAGCCATTTCTATTCGGCTACGGTTACGCTGAACGGTAACTTCGTTCGCAACAACCTGAACATCGTTTTGAACGGCCAGCATGCCGAAGCCTACATGTACGGTCTGTACATGCCAAACGGACGCCAGCACGTCGACAACCACACGCTGGTTGACCACGCCATGCCCAACTCCTACAGCAGCGAACTGTATAAGGGTATTCTCGATGACAACGGCACGGGTGTTTTCAACGGCAAAATCTTCGTGCGTCCCGACGCGCAGAAAACCAATGCGTACCAGTCCTGCAAGAACGTAGTGCTGTCGCCGGGGGCATCCATGAACACCAAGCCGCAGCTGGAAATTTACGCGGATGACGTAAAATGCTCGCACGGTACGACGACGGGCAAGCTCAACGATGAAGCTTTGTTCTACATGCGGTCGCGGGGGATTCCCAAGGACGAAGCCCGGACGCTGCTGCTGTACGCGTTCGCTCAGGACGTATTGAGTCAGATTAAAATTGAGCCAATCCGCGATTATCTCAACCAGGTAGTCACCCAGAAACTGGCCAAATAAGAATAATTCCTTGAGTGAAGCGCCGGATGTAACAACCCGGCGCTTTTTTTTGCACCTTTCCCCGGCCCCCGTTGTTATTTTGTAGATAATCTCCCGCTTACGTATGCAAACGGCTTTAGCTACTCCTCTCGATATACAGCAGATCCGCCAGGACTTTCCGGTACTTCATCAGGAAATTAACGGACGGCCCCTGGTTTACTTTGATAATGCCGCCACGACGCAGAAGCCCCAGTCGGTAATCGATGCCCTGACGACATATTATCAGGGCTATAACGCGAATATTCACCGGGGTATTCACCATCTGGCCGAACAGGCTACGGCCGCGTTTGAAGCATCGCGCCGGGCGGCACAGTCGTTTATCAACGCCAAATACTGGCAGGAAATCGTCTTTACGTACGGCACGACGGATGGCATTAACCTGGTTGCCCAGACCTACGGCCGCCGGTTCCTGAAGGAAGGTGACGAGATCATTATTTCGGGCATGGAACACCACTCCAACATCGTTCCCTGGCAGATGCTGTGCGAAGAACGGGGCTGCATACTGAAAGTCATTCCCGTGGATGACAACGGCGAACTGATCATGGAGGAGTACGAAAAGATGCTGTCGGAACGAACGAAGTTCGTATCGGTGGTGTACGTATCGAATTCCCTCGGCACGATCAACCCCGTTGATACAATCATCCAAAAAGCTCACGCTGTCGGCGCTCTTGTGCTGATCGACGGGGCGCAGGCCAGTTCCCACCTAGACATCGACGTGCAGGCGCTGGACGCTGATTTTTTTGTGCTCTCCTCGCACAAGCTCTACGGGCCAACCGGTATGGGTGTGCTGTACGGCAAGCTGGACTTGCTGGAGAAAATGCCGCCGTACCGGGGTGGTGGTGAGATGATCAAAGAGGTTACGTTTGAGAAAACGACTTACAACGATCCGCCATACAAGTTCGAAGCCGGTACGCCCAACATTGCCGATGTGATAGCCGTTAAAGCCGCGCTGGAATTCATCAACGGGCTGGGCAAAGACACCATCGCTGCGCACGAAAATGATCTTTTGCAGTACGCTACCGAGCAGCTGAGTGAATTTGATGGGCTACGGATCATCGGTCAGGCGAAGCAAAAAATTGGGGTTGTGTCGTGGGTAATGGAGGGTATCCACCACCAGGATATTGGCGTCATTCTGGATCAACAGGGCATCGCCGTCCGGACGGGTCACCATTGCACCCAGCCGCTGATGCAACGCTTTGGCATTGCCGGAACTACACGGGCTTCTTTTGCGGTTTATAACACCAGAGACGAAATCGACCGAATGATTCAGGGTCTGCGTCGGGTTCAAAAAATGATGGCGTAGTTTTTAGAATAGAAATATAATGCTCGATACGGCCAAAATAGTAGAGTCATTTCGCTCAGCACCTAAGGAGATAACACTGGAAGAAGCTGTTGAACGATTGATTATTCTTGACCGCTATGAGCGGGCGATGACCGAGATGCGCGATGGTACGGCAGTTGGTCATAAGAACGATGACGTAATGCGTGAAATGAACGAATGGAAGCAGGCACGCCGATAATCTGGCGAGATAACGCCAAAGAAGATCTTCGTGACGTATTGCACTATTTGTCCCGTTACCCGACAGCTTACGTAGACACCTGGACAGAGGACCTGGCTCGCAAGCTTCGATTACTGGAAGCTTTCCCGGAAATGGGGCGGATAGTTCCGGAAAACGAGATCAGTCACTTTAGGGAAATTTTAATTGGCAATTACCGGCTCCTGTACATTTATTTAAATAACAGTATTACAATTATTGCCATTCGCCATCAGTCAAGCCAGTTAGGCAAACTTTGAGTATGACGATTAACGAGAAACAGGACGAGATTATCGAGGAGTTTGATCTGTTTGACGATCAGCTCGATAAGACGCAATACATTATTGACCTGGGCAAAAAGCTGCCGCCCATGCCCGAGTTGAGCAAGACAGACGAGCACCGGATTATGGGATGCCAGTCGAAGGTTTGGGTTGATGCCGAACTAAAAGGCAACCAGCTTTATTTTCACGGAGACAGCGAGCCTACGGCGCAGATTTCGAAAGGGCTCATTGGCCTGCTGATTCGGGTGTTGTCGGGCGAAAGCCCCGAAGCCATTGCCAATGCCGACCTGTATTTTATTCCCCGAGTGGGCATGGGTAACCTGATTACGTCGTTGCGGGCCGGTGGTCTGGCGTCGATGATTGAACGAATGAAAGCTTATGGTCGGCAGTACGCCAGCCAATCCACAACCGCCTAGCCAGATACGCGATACGTAACAACCATGACGGACGAAGAATTAAAAGAACAGGTTGTGCTGGCCCTGAAAGGGGTGTACGACCCTGAAATCCCGGTCGATGTGTATGAACTGGGGCTGATTTACGACATCAAGATATTTCCGGTCAACAACGTGTATATCCTGATGACGCTCACCTCGCCTTCCTGCCCGTCGGCGGGTTCGATACCGGCCGAGATCGAAGAAAAGGTCCGGGCTGTTGAGGGTGTGAACGACGTTAGCGTTGAACTGACTTTCGATCCTCCCTACTCCACCGAACTGATGTCGGAAGTAGCGAAACTGGAACTTGGGTTCATGTAACCCCTGATATTGCGCTTACATAGTAACTTATAAACTTCAACTATTTAACTTATGTACCCTCCACATTTGCTGGTTCCCATGCGGGAAGACCTGACGAGCGTCGGATTTGAGGAATTAACAACGGCGGATGACGTTGTCAACACCATGGCCAATGCCGAAGGCACCATGCTGGTTGTCGTAAACTCGGTTTGCGGTTGCGCAGCTGGCGCAGCCCGTCCGGGTGTTAAAGCAGCAGTATCCCTGAGCGCGGCTAAACCTGACAAAATGGTTACGGTGTTTGCCGGTGCTGATCTGGATGCTACGGCGAAAATGCGGGAATATCTGCTGCCGTACCCGCCATCATCGCCTGCAATCGGTATCTTCAAAGATGGTGAGCTGGTTCATTTTATCGAGCGGCACCACATCGAAGGTCGGTCGGCGCAGATGATTGCCCAACACCTGGAAATGGCGCTGGACGAGTTCTGTACCCCCGCTAACGCCTAACGTACTGGCTTTAACCAGCCAGCCTATACACAGAAAAAGCCTTCCAGTTGATGCTGGAAGGCTTTTTCTGTGTCGTTCTATTTTAGTTACTCACCTTGACCAGATCAATCTCAAAGACGAGAATTGAGTTGGCGGGAATACCCGATTGTTCCTGACTGCCATATGCCAGACTTGGCGGCAGGTACAACGTAACGCTGCCACCAGGCGCCACCAGCGGAATGCCTACCTGCCAACCCAGCACAAGCTGATTCAGGCCAAAGCTTATATCGTTACCGCTGTCGAAGGATTCGCCGTTGGTCAAAGTCCCTTTGTAGTTGACCGTTACGTTTGAGCAAATCGTTGGTTTGGCACCTGAACCGGGTTTCTGAATCGAATAGTAAAAGCCGCGTTCATCGGCCGTCGCCTTGATGCCCTTGGAATCAATGTATTGTTTCAGCGCCATTACCTCCGATTGGGGTACATTGGTCACCACGGGAGTTGGATCGCAGGGAGTGCGTTGTCCTAACTGGCAACTACTAGCCAGCAAACCCACGAACAAAAGAAAAATATATTTGATCTTCATCATTCTATATAAGCGCTGTCAGTCAGCGTCAAAACTTAGCTAATCAGGTAGCTATAGTGAATAACGACCGGCTCCTCCTCCGGGTAGAAATCGAACAGGGGCGGATTGGTCAGCTCCTCAATATTGATGTTTACGGCAGCAATGCCTTTTATGCCGACAGCCTCTACCGCAAATTCTTTGGCGGCCTGGTGCACCAGCGCCAACCGGGACAGAACACCTGTACCAGACCCGCCCATCTCCTCTGTAATCTGCTTTAGCCGCTGCTGAAATGTCGGCACCGACACTGCTACAATCGCCAGTTGCCGCTTATCGTCGGATTGCTCCATCGTCAAAATACGGTCGAAAATAGTCCTACGTTACGGCAAAGAGCTTTGCCAGCAACCGCGATAGCGGCAGCAGGCAGAACACCAGTAGCGCCAGCGGAAACGACGCAAAGGCCGCTACCCAGGCCGCGTTCATGACGATGAGCGACAGCACCCCCGCCTTAACAGCCATCCCAATGTTACGTCCGACAGGCTCCGAAACGGCCCGCCACAAGGGTGGAAAGATGTAGTAGCCAAACAGTATCAGAAACGGCAATGCAGTGCCCAGCTGCTGCCTCGACTGCGCCAGAGCGGCCAGGCAGCCAATAACGAGCGCATACAGCAACCCGGCTAGCCGTAGAGTTGTTGCACTGCCGCCATGTACCTCACCCCGACTGATCATGGTGATGGCCGCGATGTAAACAATCGGCACCAGCCCAATCCAAGCCCAGGGTAACACTTCGTACGGCAGGATACTGATACCTACCAGCAAGTTGAGACCCCGGCACAGGCCCATGTTGACGGGACCAAGCAAATCATGGTGTTTGCCATATTTATCGTAAACCAGCGATGCCACAGTGATGGCAATGGCCAGGCCACCCGCCACCTGATTGACCCAGAAGGAAGCAACAATCCCGACCCCGAAGAGGACAAGCCCCAGTATCATGGCCGCATTTTTACTAACAACTCCACTGGGGATAGGGCGCTCTGGCCGTTCTATTGCGTCTAGTTCGGCGTCGAAAACATCGTTGAAGACAACCCCACCCCCATACAGCCCGACCGTAGCCAGACTCAATAAGCCAACCGGGGCAGGCGCCGGATCAGGCAGCAGAAAATAACCAGCAATGGCCATCCCCGCCAGTACGTCCGCAATGGCCGTAACCAGATTCGCCGGACGCGTTAGTGACAGTAGTGATTTAAGCATTTTTAATGAGTGATAGAGTGAAAGAGCGAAAAAAGCTGACGCAACCATAAATGATGCAAATTGGAGCTTTGCTCTTTCACTCTTTCGTTCCGCTTCGGCGGTCTGATTTCACTATTTGATTATCGTTGATTCCTTGTCCACTCGTGGGGCCTGGCCGCCACGTAATACGGAGCTGCCGTTGTAGCGCTGGCTCTGGTCGATGCCCAGGGGCTGGGTTAGTTCTTCCAGACTTAGCTGACCGCTTTGGGCGAAGGCCGTAACGGCGTTGGTGAACGTAACGAGCCGAATGTCTTCATCGGAAATACCCCGCTGTTTCATCAGGGCGGCCGTTTTAGGGACGGCCAGCGGATCACTGATACCCCAGTCGGCGGCCGAATTAATCATGATCCGTTCCGAACCGTACTGCTTCACAATATCAACCATCCGTTCGTTACCCATTTTAGTGAACGGATAGATTGTGAAACCGGCCCAGAAACCACGGTCCAATACCTCACGTACCGTTTCCTCGTTATTATGGTCCACGATCACCATACCGGGATCCAGACCATGCTCGATTGCAATATCCATACTGCGCGAGGTGCCCTGTTTTTTATCGCGGTGGGGCGTGTGAATCTGAACGGGTAAATTGGCTTCTTTGGCCAGATCGAGCTGAGCCCGGTAGTATTTATCCTCGGCAGCCGTCTGATCGTCGAATCCAATTTCGCCCACGCCAACAACGCCCTCTTTATAGATAAACAGCGGCAGGATTTCCATAACCTGCTCGGCTAGTTCTTCCTGATTGGCTTCTTTCGAGTTGAGCCCGATGGTGCAGTAGTGTCGAATCCCGAACTGCGACGCCCGGAAGCGCTCCCACCCAACCAGGCTGGCAAAATAATCCCGGAAGGAATCGACTCCCGTGCGGGGCTGGCCCAGCCAGAAGGCCGGTTCAATCATAGCTACTACGCCCGCATCGGCCATCGCCTGGTAATCGTCGGTCGTACGAGACGTCATATGTACGTGCATATCAAAAAAGGACATGCCGCGGATGGAATCCATAAAATCCATAAGTACTACACGGTTAAAATAGGGTTACCGAAAGGGCAAAGGTCCGTAAAAAGCCGGTTCGTACGGTACCTTACCTGATCACATTTTAATGCACTGCTATATAACCCAAAGACGAGCCCGCTCGTTTTATAAGTAATTAGCTAACAAATGCCGTTATGAACATGCTAGAACAGTTAAAACAACGTAAAGCGAGCTTATACATCGCCTTACTCCTGACGCTGGCAGGAGGCTTATCTGCCTGCCGCAACAATGCTCTCGACAACCTGAGTCCGGAAGACAGTAAGGTGTACATTACCAACTACGACCGCTCGGTTAACTTCAGTCAGTACAAGACGTTCAGTATGCCGGATTCGGTCGTTATCGAATCGAACGATGGGTATTTACCGTCATTGGGTGCCCTGGAAAGCAGCTTTACGTCGGGGGTAGCCAGTGCATTAACGAGCCGGGGATTCCAGCGGGTAAGCCGCGGGGCAAGCGCCGACCTGGGTGTGGCCGTGATCCGGGTCGATAATCAGTACACGGGCGTATCTCTCGATCCATACGCGTATTATGGTGGCTACTGGGGTGGTGGATTTGGCGGATTCGGGGGAGCTGGTTACTACCCGTACTACCCAAGTTATTACACGTATCAGGTTGCCGAAAAGTATTGGGAAGTTCAGATCGTCGATCTGAAAAACCGGACAACAACCGGCACCGGCAACAACCAGACGCAACTGAATGTCATCTACAATGCGTCGATTCGGGGATCTGACATTACCGACACGCAGGCGATCAATACGGCCCTGGCCGCCATCTTCGCCCAATCACCTTATCTGACTACAACTCGTTAATACGTTATGAAACGGATCTTAATTTTAGTCGCCTTTGTGACGCTGGCAACGGCATCCTGGGCGCAGGTTGTTACTACGCCTGATTACTCGAACGTTTTTCAATCGCCCTACGAGCAATACGTAACGTTTAATTTTTCGGCGCGCTACGGCGTTTCCTTTCCCCTTGGTGGGCAACAGGGATACATCGACCGCGTTGGTCCGGCGAATATCGCGATCGACGGCGAATGGCTATTTCCGCAACGCTTTTCAATTGGCCTGAAAACCGGGTATCAATACACCCAGCAGCGAATGCCCCGCGGTCTATACGAAGCTACGTATGAGGGCAGTGGCCAGACGATTTCAGCGGTTCAGACCCGGACGCTGTCGATCATTCCGGCAATGGCGTCGTTCTCCTACTACTTCGCCGACAACGCAGCTGCGATACGTCCTTACGTGCAGCTTGCGGGTGGTGGCGCTTATGTGAATTACACTAACTATTTCGGCACATTGGCCGATCAGAATACGGGTTTCAGAGGTGCTTTTGCCCCGGCAATCGGGCTAAAGTTCTATGGCAAAACAGAGAACAAACTTGGCGCTGAGATTCAGGCGCAATACCAGAATGTGTTTTATAACTATGGACAGCTACAGGGTAGTGCTCCATCGCTGATGCTATCCGCGGGGATTATTTACCGGTGGTATTAGTAGTTTGTTAGACAAAAGAGGGAGGACGGAAGAAGAAAGTGTAACCTCAATAGGGTCTTTCTTCTTCCGTCCTCCCTCTTTGTGTTATCTCTTTCGTCTCTATTTAGCCATCAACTCCTCAATGTGGGCTGGCAAACTACGTCCGGCGGCCCGGCGTTCGGCGGCATAATCGGCCAGCGTCTGCGCGAGCCGGGCGTTTTTACGTTCGGTCAACCCGACTATCTGCGTTACGTCCTTATCGGTAAAGAACGCTTTTAGAATCAGCTGATTCCAGGCCGCTTCGTCGAATTGATCGGCGGGGTACGGATTGTGAAGCATAATGGCCGACTGTACGTCAGCAATGTTATTCCGAATCCCTTCCGTAGCCTGAAACCGCCAGGCATCCGGGTAAGCCAGTACCGGGAGCGCCGAGTACAGGGCTACTAGCTCATTCATTTCTGCCGCCCGAAACAGCTCCGTAATGGTTTTTACGTACGCTGCCTGATCATCGATGGGCAGTTGAAGCAGCCACCACACCCGCGCAAGCCGGTCGAACGTCCACCTCTCAACCACAAAGCCAGTCCGGTTCCGTTCCAGGGCAAAAGCCATATCGGCCGGTACGTCAATCACCGCTTTCCCGGTGAAACGAGGCAGGGCCGTAAACACGCGGTAAAAATGAGCCGTCTGCGGATTGGTCTGGAATTGATCGGCCTGCTGCCGGAGGTACGTAATGGCTTTTTCGGCGTTCGATTGCTGCTCCATCAGGTAGAACAGCGTCTGACTCATGGCAAGAATATTCATAGGACAAACTTACGCGAATCGGCGGGATAACGGCTCGTCCTGGCTATTCCTTCTTCGCCTTTGGGTGCGCCTGGTCGTAGGTTTTTTTGAGCTGCTCCAGGCTGGTGTGCGTATAAATCTGCGTAGCGGCCAGGCTGCTGTGGCCCAGCAGATCTTTGATGGCATTAAGGTCAGCACCCCGATTCAGCAGGTGGGTAGCGAACGTATGGCGTAGTACGTGGGGGCTTTTCTTTTCCAGCGTCGTCACCAGCGTCAGGTGCCGTTTGACAATCCGCTGGATAAGCATCGCGTAAGCGGCTATCCCTTTATCGCTGACAATCAGTACCGACGAATCGGCCTGGCCAGAGAACTCCTGTTCTTTCGACCGCTGGTAGGCCTGAATCAGATCAAACAAAGGTTGCGTCAGCGGAATGATCCGGTGCTTGTTCCGCTTGCCCAGCACCGTAATCGTCTTGTTATACAGATTAATATCGGCCGTTTTCAGGCCAGTCAGTTCGCTCAGCCGTACGCCCGTTCCGTAGAGTAGCTCCAGCACCAGCTTATCACGAACCCCTTCGAAGGTACTTGGAAATTCGGTTTCGCTCAACAGCGTCTCCATGGGCTGTTCCTCAACGTACTGCGGCAGGCGTTTGCTGGCTTTGAGCGCCTGTATTTTCGTCGTGGGATCGATGGTGATAACCTTATGCCGAAGCAAAAACCCGTAGTAGTTACGTAACGTCGCAATTTTCCGGTTGACCGACGATTTATCCAGTTTGGCCTCGACCATGCTGACGATCCACGACCGAATATGCCGAAAATCGGCTTGCGCGGGTTGGTCTAGTGCACATTCGGTTAGCAAAAATGCGATAAACTGTTCCAGATCGTTCTTGTAGGCCGTTACAGTATGATGGCTCAGGCGCTTCTCGAAACGAATATGCTGAAGGAAATCATCTGCCGTCATAAGGGGGTCGTTGTTTGTTGTAAACTTACGCTGATACCAACAAAAAAGCAGCAAACATTGCTGCTTGCTGCTCTATATGTTTACTGGTTCCAAACCTTATTGACTGCGCAATCACCAAGGCACGAACCAGAATTCGCGAACCGGCAATGCCTATTGCTCGGTGTGGTTACCGTACATTCTCTCTTTGTAGGTAGCCTTAATGATTTCGGTGCGACGCTTTACCGACGGTTTCTGAAAAGCCGTCCGCGACCGCAACTGCCGCAACACACCCGTCTTCTCGAATTTCTTCTTGAAGCGTTTCAGGGCCTTGTCAATCGACTCGTTGTCTTTTACGTTAATGATAAGCATGTTCTAAATGTTGTGTTCTAGCTAAAACGGGTAGCAAAGGTAGTAGATTTGCCAATATGAAACAAGCCATTATCGACTTAGGCACCAATACCTTCCACCTGCTGATTGCCGAAAAACAGGCAAACGGGTATCAAACCTTATTTCGGGAAAGCCATCCGGCCAAAATTGGACAGGCGGGTATCAATCAGGGAGTTATTACGGAAGACGGCATTAACCGGGCACTCCGCGTATTAACCTACTTCCGAACGGTTCTGGATCAGTACCAGGTCCCGCAGGAGCAGATTCTGGCGACCGGCACCAGCGCTATCCGGGTGGCCCGCAACCAGCAGGAATTTATTGACCGTGTCTGGACCGCTACCCAGATTCCTATCCGGGTGATTTCGGGCGATCAGGAAGCCGAGTATATCTACTACGGTGTCCGCGCAGCCGGAACCCTCGGCGACCAGACATCGCTTATTGTTGACATTGGCGGGGGAAGCGTCGAGTTTATTCTGGGCAACCAGCACCGCATTTTCTGGAAACAGAGTTTTGAGATTGGCGGCCAGCGCCTGCGCGAACGGTTCATGCCCGGGGCGCCGGACCGTGAAACGCTGGAACGTGACGAGCCCATCAGCCCCGGCAACGTTCGTAAATTACAGCACTACGTACAAGAACAACTGCTTCCGCTCGCCAACGCCATCCACCAGTACCAGCCTGCTACGTTGGTTGGCTCATCAGGTTCGTTCGATACATTAGTCGATATGTGGTACATGCACGAACGGGGGCAGCTTCCCGATCCAGACGAAACCGCGTTTACGTTACCCCTGACCGAGTTCTACCGGGCCTACGAACTGCTCCTGACCCGCAACCACGCCGAACGGATGCAACTGCCCGGCATGATCGAACTCCGCGTCGATATGATCGTTGTAGCCGTCTGCCTGATCGACTTTATCCTGAAAACGTATGGCATTCAACACATCAGAACCTCTACGTATTCGCTGAAAGAAGGAATCCTGAGCACCATGAGCCAGAATTAACGGGCTAAACGGCGGTTTTGGCTTCGTTCCAATACACGTCCATTTCGGCCAGCGTCATGTCTTTGAGGGCTTTGCCGCTGGCTTTGGCCTGCTCTTCCAGGTACTGGAATCGCTTAATAAATTTTTTGTTGGTACGTTCCAGCGCGGTTTCGGGGTTAAGGTCAATAAAGCGGGCGTAGTTCACCAGCGAGAAAAGCAGGTCGCCAAACTCGCCTTCGGCACGCTCCTTATCGATGGCTTCGTTATTTTCTGCGTTAAACTCATCCCGGAACTCCTGCATTTCCTCCTCAACCTTTTCCCAGACCTGCTGTTTCTTGTCCCAGTCGAACCCCGCACCACGCGCTTTTTCCTGGATACGCATGGCTTTTACCAGCGCTGGCAGTGATCCCGGAACCCCACCCAGCACCGACTTATTACCTTCTTTCAGCTTCAGCTGCTCCCAGTTGGCCTTTACCTGTTCTTCGGTATCAGCAACCACCATCTGGCCATTGGCGTCGCCGTAAATATGCGGGTGACGACTGATGAGTTTCTCACAAACGCTGTTCAGTACGTCGGCCATGTCGAACCGTCGACTTTCTTCCGGTCCCGCTTCCGACGCAATCTTGGCGTAGAACACCAGGTGCAGCTGAATGTCACCCAGTTCCTTCTTGATCTCCGTCAGGTCCTTTTCCATGATCGCGTCCGACAGTTCGTACGTTTCTTCGATAGTCAGGTGGCGCAGGGTGTCCATCGTCTGTTTGCGATCCCAGGGGCACTGTTCGCGCAGCTCATCCATAATGGTCAGCAGGCGATTAAAGGCCATCAGCTGCTCCTGACGGCGGGTTGGTAATTGATCAACTGTCATAGAGTAAAGTTAGGGACAAAAGCCGAAAAAGCGCTTCGACCAGGCTCTCTGATGCTGCGCGTCTATCGAGACAGATATTGTCCAATCAGCTTTTGAGTCTACGCTTCCAGCCGACAGCTATTTCACAGCAAGACCACGTGCACATTTTTTTTCAAGCTGTTTGTTTATGAATGATACATTCTATTTACTTTGTAAAACAAAGTTCTTTTTTATGAAAAATCAACTCTATTCACCAGCGTTCCCATTTCGGGAACCGCGCACCCTTAGTCGTGGATTTGTCGCCTTGATTGGTCTTACTACGGCCGGGCTTAGTCTGGTTGTGGCGCGTGGTATCCTGACCGACAACTGGTGGTTCTTCATCATGTTGACCTGGAACCTGTTTCTCGCTTTTTTCCCGCTGGGCGTTGTGCTCATACTGCGCGACATTCGCGCGTCGGACGATGGGCCGGGCTGGTTTCAGAGCCGTCGCCTGTTGATAGCCGGTCTGCTTACGTGGCTGGCTTTCCTGCCGAATGCGCCGTACATTATTACAGACCTGTTTCATATCAAGAGCGTCCAGCATCCGCTACTCTGGTTTGATACCATGGCGATCTTTTTGTTTGCGCAGACGGGTTTACTGGCGGGCCTCTATTCTGTGCTGGTGGTTCATCGAATGCTACGTCCGCTGCTGGGCTCACTGATCACCTGGGTCATCGTGCTGGCGAGCCAGTTTCTGTCCAGCTTTGGTATTTATCTCGGTCGGTTTGGGCGCTGGAACAGCTGGGACGTACTAACGAAACCGACGTCATTAGTCCAGGCAATTGCCCAGTCGTATCACGATCACCTCAGTATTAAACTAACTTTGGCGTACGGTTTTGTACTGGTAGTTCTGTACGTATGTTTTCACTGGTACGTCGATTATGATAGACGTTCGTAAAGTACTGCGTAGTTTTCGGTTTGCGGCTCAGGGAATTATCGACCTGTTTCGCTTCGAAAACAACGCTAAGGTTCATTTACTAATCGCAGTGGTTGTGCTTATCCTTGGGGTGTGGCTGCAGCTCAGCGTCGTCGAGTGGGCACTTATTATTACCCAGATCGGGCTGGTGTGGGCCGCTGAGGCATTCAATACGGCCATCGAAAAACTGTGCGATTTTGTGTCGCCGGGGATTCATCCCCAGATAAAAGCAGTCAAAGACCTGGCTTCCGGTGCCGTTTTGATTCTGGCGCTTACGGCCGTCGTGACGGGCCTGCTTATTCTAGGTAACCGGCTACTCGATCTACTTACTTAAGTATCCATTCCTGTTCTTTATTCCTTTTTCTGGTTTCCGATGTACGAATCAAACGAGCATTTACAAACCCTAACGGAGATTCGCGGCCTGATGGAGCGATCCTCCAAGTTCCTGTCGCTAAGTGGTTTATCGGGCGTATCGGCCGGGGTAATAGCGCTGGCGGGTGCGGCCGTCGTTCACCTGCGACTGCGTACCGACTGGTTTTCGCTGATCAATTACCAGCGGCTGGAATTATACAGCAATGCAACTCATCGACAGATTCAGCAGTTTCTACTTCTGGTTGGTGTTACGGTACTGGTCCTGGCTCTGCTTTCCGGTACGTACTTTACCGTCCGAAAAGCACGTCGACAGGGACTGAGCATCTGGAATATGGCCTCCCGGCGGCTGGCCTGGGCGCTGGCCGTCCCCCTGATAGCGGGTGGCCTGTTCTGTCTGGCCCTGTTTCATTACCAACTGATCTGGCTGGCCTTTCCGTCAACGCTTATTTTTTACGGGCTGGCGTTACTCAATGGCAGTAAATACACCATCCGAGATGTGGAATCGCTGGGCTATTGTGAAGTAATTTTGGGGATGATTGCCCTGTTCTGGCCCGGCAATAATTTGCTGACCTGGGCGCTTGGCTTTGGCGTGTTGCACGTTGCATACGGCCTGGCGATGTACTACAAATACGAACGAAATACCGCATGAGAGACCTGCTTGTCCATTTTAACAAAGCCTTCGAAAGCAAAGCACGGCTCAACATCATGTCGGTTCTGATGGTGAACGATTCCATGAGTTTCAACGCGCTGAAGGAGCTTTTGGGCCTTACCGATGGTAATCTGGCAACCCACCTACGGGCCCTGGAAGAGTCGGGCTACCTATTGATCCAGAAACAATTTATTGGCCGTAAACCGAACACAACCTACTCGGCTACCGATCCGGGGCGTCAGGCATTCACCGATCACCTGAACGCTCTCGAGGAATTTATCAAGAATTTATAGTCTCTGTTTTTCACGCTTTCTATTATAGAAATACCTGTTTCAGGTCAATATAGATTCCGTTCATTAGACCAGTTAGGGGCGTTACACTAATTTTCTAGGCATATTCTAGCCCAACTGTACGAGTCTACTTTTGCGAATGCCTGTTATTACAACATTGCTTCCTTATTACATGAGGTTGCCAGCGGCAAAATCATACAGTATAAAAGGTTCTCATCACTGTAGTTCAGTTGGTTAGTATAAAGACCTTCCTAAGTCAGTAAAGGTTGTAAGCTGTTTTTTATGAAATGTAAAGGGAGCAAATTGTGTAGGCAAGCAGATTTTCGTGCTCAGCTTCATAAAGAACGAAATACCTTTCGTTGGGCAAATGCCTGAACACTACCAGCAAAACACAAATCGGGGTGCCCAACCACGTACTACGTAGCAGACACCCCGATTTAGGCAAGTAGGTTAGCTGGCTGACTACGCCAGTCGGTTGATGCAGTTCAGATCTTCGAACGCAACTTTCAGACGCGCAACCATGCTTTCTTCGCCCTTACGCAGCCATACGCGTGGGTCGTAGTATTTTTTGTTTGGCGAATCCGGACCGTCCGGGCTGCCCAGCTGCGATTGCAGATAGCCTTCTTTCGACTTGTAGTAGTTCAGGATACCTTCCCAGGTCGACCACTGAACGTCGGTGTCGATGTTCATTTTTACGGCACCATATTGGATCGCTTCCCGGATTTCGGCGCGGCTCGAACCCGATCCACCGTGGAATACGAAGTTTACGGGCAGCGGACCGGTACCAAATTTCTCCTGAATGTAATCCTGTGAGTTTTTCAGGATAACCGGCGACAGTTTTACGTTACCTGGTTTGTACACACCGTGTACGTTACCAAAGGCAGCTGCAATCGTGAAGTTCGGCGAGATTTTTTTCAGCTCTTCGTAGGCATACGCCACTTCCGAAGGCTGGGTGTACAGTTTCGAATCGTCAACGTCCGAGTTATCAACGCCATCTTCTTCACCACCCGTTACGCCCAGTTCAATTTCCAGCGTCATGCCCATTTTGGCCATCCGCTCGAAGTATTTGCAGGAGATTTCGATGTTCTCTTCGATTGGCTCTTCCGACAGATCAAGCATGTGCGACGAGAACAGGGGTTTACCTGTTTTGTCGAAGTTACGTTCGCTGGCGTCCAGCAGCCCGTCGATCCAGGGCAGGAGTTTCTTCGCGCAGTGGTCGGTGTGCAGGATAACAGGGACCCCGTACAGTTCCGCTACGTTGTGCACGTGCTGGGCACCCGAAACCGAACCCGCGATAGCAGCCTGCTGCTTATCGTTCGGCAGGCTTTTGCCCGCGTAAAAAATGCCGCCACCGTTCGAGAACTGAACAATTACTGGCGAATTAACAGCCTTGGCCGCTTCCAGAACCGCGTTAACAGAATCAGTTCCAACAACGTTGACCGCCGGGAGGGCATAATCGTTCTCGTTGGCATGACGGAAAATATCAGAAACGCCATCGCCAGTAATGACGCCGGGGGCGAATCGGGTTGCTACTTCGCTCATAAATGTATAGAAAAACGGTTTTATTGATTGTCAAGTAAGGGGACATGATCGCCAATCCCTTTCAGCCGGTAAAGTTGGGGATATTATAGAATTAATGCTACTGTCTCCCCGTAGACAAAACAAGATTCTGACCAGCTTCGGTTCTCGACCGGGCTACCGAGCAGGGCTGTTCCTCTAAATAACTTATGAGGTCAGCCAAGGCACAACCAGCACCAGAATAGTTTGTATATTTATAATCAGGATGTTTCAGGATCAACCTGCTTTATCCTGCACAAAGGCTAATCAGATACCGGCTGGCGTTTTCATTACGTTAGTATACGTATCACCGCCCCGGACTTCCTGCATACGTTATGAAGCGAGCTCTTCTATTGATCCTCTTTCTGGTAAGCTACTCAGGGCCATTAGCGCTGGCTCAGCTGGCACAATCCATGCGCGTTGAAATTCCCGCGAACCCGAGCGAAGCGGAGTTATTCGACGTAACGCCCCTGGCCGAATCCGGTGTCCTGGTTACAATCCAGACGGGCGGTTTTTTCTCAAATGCGCCCCTCAAATTTCTCTATCAGCGATTGAACTGGAACCTGAAACCGATCTGGTATGCAGCCTATAAACAGGACAGTAAATACCGGCAAATTCAGGCCTATCACAACGACCAGTACTCATACCAGCTCTTT
>Ga0265780_10002463_pt1 | contig 25039 bp, 11 predicted proteins | sample P1T30metagenome_FD_192432 | JGI IMG/M metagenome (GOLD analysis project Ga0265780, IMG submission 192432) | Plant litter microbial communities from East Loma Ridge, Irvine, California - P1 T30 | ecosystem: Environmental > Terrestrial > Plant litter > Unclassified | place: USA: California... | reverse complement strand
CCTTTAATTTCATCATCTTTCTCCTGTCCTTGGAATCCGTATCTATAATTGTCAGAACTACGATGTCTATTAGGCACCAGCATTCCAAAAGGATAGTAATCTTATTCCTTATAAAGCCTTTAAACATAAGAACCTTTTACTCTGTTTTATTATGTGAAAATGCGCTTCCTGGTATTTTTTTGCATTTCAAAGTTAAGAAAATGATTGAATTAACAGCAATATAAACACGATAAAATGCAGATCATTACTTAAGAAAAATGTTTATTCTTAAAGTTTTTTTGTGTTAAAATATTTATATTCGGTCGCAAATCAACAAACCAATTGTATGAAAAAAATACTTCTTTTGAATTTAAACGAATACAATAAAGATCTTATATTCCGCATCAGTCAATTCTTTTAGAGAATTTGCAAATGCTGAAATAATAGATAAAGTTTCAGGTGGTGTAATTAAAAGCAGTTTTCTTGAGTATAATAATAATTTAAGTCATGCTGGTAAATATTTTAATTCTATAAGGCAGACTTATAATTATAAAGGATTAAAAATAAAACTTTTTCGCAAATAGGTTTTGTCGCTATAAGTATAAACTCCAAAGTTATGGATTACCTAAAAAGTATTCCTGAAAAAGGCGACAGATTGTATTTTCAAACGCTTTACTCTACCGAAGGAATCAGGCTATTGGAGACAGATAACAAGAAATATTATAAAGTTCTATTGTTTAAATAGTAAGTTTCTGTTTAGTGACTAAAGGATCGGAAGAATTTTTCGATCCTTTTTTATAGATAATGTTTAATAATTCTTTTGAGCTTTGTTTTTAATAGTTTTAGAATAGATAGATAAACCGCTTTTTCAAAACCTTGAATCAGGTTCAAATCTTGTCGATTAAGCAAAAGTTCGCAAAGTTACCTACAGCGCGCGGTGTCAACCAAAACTACTGACTTACAATATTTCAAAATATAAACAAATACTCCACAACTTTTATCGTCTTTATAATATCATTATTACGTTTTAGAAATTAATGTAAGTTATTACATTAAAAAAAATTATATATTTGATTTTCAATATTCTATTTTCATTTTGAAATGAAAGTACAATGTTGTGCTGAAAACGGCTTTTCCCAAGAGGCTGTTTGAATTGTGATTCCCAAATCGCACTAACCTACAGACAAAAACAAATGACGAAATTTATAATTAGAACTTTAGTTCTATTGATATCGCTTATTTCTACAATTCTTAGTGCCCAAATTAAAAAAATTGGCGTTCCGTTTATTACTAATTATAATCCGAAAACTTATAAAGCCGCTTCAGAAAATTGGGATCTTCTACAGGATTCAAGCGGAATGATGTTTTTTGCAAATCATTTCGGGATTATGCAATTTGACGGTGTTAGATGGAGTATTGTCTCGCAGCCCGAAAACAGAAGTATGATTCGATCGCTGGCAATTGATAAAAACAATACTATATATGTGGGTGCCCAGGGTGAATTTGGGTATACGCTCAAGCTGGCCAATGGGCAATATAAATATACCTCTTTACTTAAATTAATTCCTGAAGGTGCCAAAAATTTTGGAGACGTACTGCATACCATTGTCCGTGATAAAGAGGTCATTTTTTTCTCTACTGACAGAATATTTATCTATAAAAACAATAAAATCAAGGTGCTGTTGTCTGAAACTAATTTTGATGATTTTTATCAGGTCAGTAAGGATATTTATGTATTAGATAATTCAAAAGGATTGTTGAAGCTCGAAGAGGATAACTTAAAAGCCATTCCGGATAGTGGAGAATTTTTAGGAATGAAGATCAGTAAAATATTTCAAACCAAAGAAGGTTTACTGCTTCTCACGCAGAAAAAAGGATTTTTTATTTATAAAAACCATCAAATAAAGCCTTTTGTAACGGAAGCAGATTATTTGCTCAAACAAAATCAAATTACGGCTGGAATTCAGCTTTCTGACGGTTATTTTGGAATCGGGACACGCCAATCAGGATTGATCATCGTGAATAGTTCAGGGCAATTGATTCAGCATATCAACAGACAAGTAGGACTGCAAAATGACTATATAACCAATCTTAAAACAGACAAAGAAGGTAATTTATGGGTCACAATGAAGGAAGGAATTTCATTAATTCAGATTTCTTCGCCACTGTCACGAATATTGGATGTATCAAATTCGGAAACAAAAATATATTGCAGCCTTATTTATCAAAATAAATTGTATATCGGCACAGACAATGGTTTATTTTGGATTGACTGGGAAGCTTATAAAAGCGGGAAACGTGAGAATGCACATTTTCAACAGATCAATGGAATGTCTGAAAATGTTTGGAATATTGGTTTGTTTGGCAATTCACTTTTGGCTTTTGAAAAAAATGGTGTATTTGAAATTTCCGGTAATTCGGCAAAATTAATAGCCAAAACCGATGGTGCATGGAAGGGAATTATTATTCCTGAGAAGCCGGATTTATTACTTGTTGGAGGTTATACCGGTTTGTATTTATTAAAAAATATAAAGGGTAGGTGGTTTTATCAGCATAAAATTAAAGGTTTTGGCGAAAGCAGCAGAATAATAGAAACGGATCAAAAGGGAAATATTTGGATAGCGCATGGATACAAAGGAATTTATAAATTAAGTCTAAATACAGTATTCGATTCCGTTTCAAAAACTGTATTCTACAATGAGGCGAATGGCTTTCCTTCCAGTTTGTTTCTTAACACCTTCAAAATAAATAATGAGATTGTTTTTGGTACAACGAAGGGGGTTTACAAAGAAAATACAACTTCAGGAAAAATGGTTCCGGATCTCTTCTTTAAGCAATATCTCGGTATAGAAAATCATATTAGGTTATTGAAAGCAGACAATCAAAATGCGATTTGGTATGTTTCTGGAGAAAATACAGGAAAAATAAGCCAGAGAAAGCAAGGAGATCTGCATGTAGAAGAATTGCCTTTTAGGAAACTAAGATACTTATATATTCCGGGATTCGAAAATATACAGACTACCGCCAACGGCGATGTGTTTTTTGGTACTCAAAACGGATTAATTCACTATAATATCACCAAAAATAAAAGCTATCAGTCGAAGTATAAAGCAGTAATTTCAGAAGTTAAAAGTATTTTTCCTAAAGACAGTCTGCTTTTTTCAAGTCGATTTGATGTACTTCCTGCGGATATTCAGTCTAATGCTGAATTTTGTCCTGTTTTATCTTATTCAAATAATGCACTTCATTTTTCATTTTCCTCTATGCATTACGATGAAACCGATGCAACTAAATACCAATATTGGCTGGAAGTCTTTGAACCTAAATGGTCTGAGTGGAATCTTCAAACCGAAAAAGAATATACCAACCTGCCAGAAGATGAATATATTTTTCACGTAAGGGCAAAAAATATATACGATGTGGTAAGCCAAGAAGCGGTTTTTAAATTTGAGATTTCACCACCCTGGTACCGCACCATTTGGGCTTACGTACTGTATGTATTGCTTTTTTGTGCCTTGATTTATGCCATTATAAAAGATCAAAAAAATATTGCTGAGCGGGACCGGGAACAATTGATTCTGAATCAGGAAAAAGAATTATTGCGAAATCGTGCCGAACTAAACGAACAAAAACTCGCTTTGGAACAGGAAAATATGGCTATCATGCGTGATAACCTGGAATCGACGATTAATTTAAAAAATGCGAAAGTCGCCTCAAATACCGTTAATCTCATTCATTTAAATGAAATTCTTCTTTCGATAAAAGAATTGATTGGCCAGATTGACAGAAAGAACGATGCCAATGTGAACTTCAGTTTACTAACCAAAATAAATAAATTAATCGATCACGAATTGCAGGGCGATAAACACTGGAACGAGTTTGAAGAAATCTTCAATCAGCTGCATGATAATTTTATGCAAAGATTAAAAACAAGCTATCCGGAACTGACCCCTCGCGATATGCGATTGTGTGCTTACTTGCGAATGAACTTCAACACGAAGGAAATTGCACCGCTTTTGGGGATTTCCGTAAGAGGGGTTGAGGATACTCGTTACCGTATTCGCAAAAAACTAAGACTCCCATCGGATGCAAATATTACAGCGTTTATTTTGAATTTTTAAAATACATTTTTTTAACTGATAGACATGTAGATTTGATCGTTTAACCATAACGGTCAGGTGTTTGAGTATTTTACTGCATATATATTAAACCCGTCAGGTTTTTAAACCCTGTTGGGATGAGCGCAATCTGTTCTTCGCTAACAGAATTTTTAATTTTTAATTCTTCATTTTTACTTTCTTACAAAAAAATATTCGTTCTTTCTCTTTAAAACCAGTACTTAAGCGCATTTTTACTATCAGTAAAATCCTAGGTAGTTTTACGCATTTTGACGGCTAATTAGTACATTTTTTTACAAACACCGTAGTCAAACCGTATCCAAAAATACATCTCTTACTTGCTTTATTTGTTAATATTGTGAACTATTGGTGAAATAACAATCTATTTTTTGAGGAGTTGATTTTTATTTAACCGAATATCTCTTTACTAACAAAAAAAAAAAGAAATGAAACAAAAAGACTTTTTTTCTGGCCGACCACCAGGAAGTAATTATTATTTTTTAATGAGGTGCAGTATTTTGATACTATTTTTTCTTACACCTTTTTTAAAACTTCAGGCGCAATGCAATACGTTAATTTGGGCAGATGAGTTTGATGGAACGACAGTAGACTTAACCAAATGGCAAAGTATTTCCGGAAACGGCTGTCCGTCACTTTGCGGATTTGGAAACGCCGAAGCGCAACGTTATGATCCTAACCAAGCGACGATTGTGAAGGAAGGAACGAACAGTTATCTGAACATTCAGGCGAAATATGAGCCGAGTTCACAGTTTCCGCAACAGCCTTATGCATCGGCAAAATTAACGACTGAGGGTAAATATGCCATTAAATACGGCAGAATCGAAGCCCGTATGAAATTATCAAGCGGAATGGGAGCGTGGCCTGCCTTCTGGATGTTGCCGGCGGGCACTTCAAATTGGCCTTTTACAGGTGAAATTGACATCATGGAAGCCAAACACCGAAACCCAAAATCGATAGACGGAACCATTCATTATGATGGCGGCGGTTATCATTATACAGGCAGAAGTTACTCATCGCCAACAGATTTGTCAACCGAATTTCATGTTTATGCGGTAGAATGGGGACCAAATATTATCAAATGGTTTATTGACGGTAATTTATTTCATACTGCAACACCGCAAACCACTGTAAATGGTGGATGGCCGTTTAACGATCAGCAGTTTTACATTATTCTGAATCTGGCTGTGGGTAGTTTAGGAACGCCTTATACAAGCGTAAACGGAGCAGGAGTAGAGCCAATTCCCGCTGATTTTCCGGCAAAATTACAAGTCGATTACGTTCGCGTTTATAGCGGAAGCTTTACTTACGGCGTTTTAGGCGATGCCAAGGTCTACAATAACGAAACGGGTAAAACCTATTCTATAAACCCAATTGCCGGAGCAACGTACAACTGGACAGTTCCTGCGGGAGCAACCATTTCTTCGGGACAAGGAACAAATACCATTACGGTAAACTTGGGAAGTACCGGAGGAGATGTATCTGTGGCCACAACGGTTTCTGGCTGTGCATCCAATACTTATAAACTTGCCGTAACGACAGAAGCGCCTTTGCCTGTAGAACGAATTTACGACGATTTTCAATCGAACAGAAATGTGGTGTACGGACTGAAAACGGGCGTTTTAACAGAAGCTGTTGCCAACCCATCTGCGACCGGAATCAATACTTCTGCTTCTGTGGGGAAATATGTTCGAAATGCTTCTGAATTGTATGATGTTTTGAATATCAAAAATGTAACGATCAGCAATGCAAACGATTATGTGTACGGAAGAAAAAAACTTTCTTTTGATATTTATACATCTGCACCGGTTGGAACCAAGATTTCAATGCAGTTAGAAAATAGCCTGGTCACTACGGCGACCAATTTTCCGTCAGGAAGACACAGTGGTTACAAAGCCACAACAACCGTTCAAAATAAGTGGGAAACGATCGAATTTGAATTTGAAAAAGTCATCGATGCCAATACAAGTGCTTTGACGATCAATACTGTGGTTTTTCTTTTTGAATCCAATTCAAATTCAGGAGCTACATATTACTTCGATAATCTGCTGACAAAAGCAGCGCCGGAAAAACCGATTATCGCAACCGATGTTTTGCAAAACTACGACGGAATCAATAAAATTATCAAAGGAACGACAACGGGAACATATTCTGTCGTGGCAAATCCGGGAGCCAATTCAGTTAACGCTTCCGCGAATGTGGCGCGTTACGTTCGTAATGTAACCGAACAATACGACGTTTTATTCTTCAACACACAAAGCACGATTGAAGATGCGGGATTGTTGAAAAATCAAACCAATAAAATCATGATTGATGTCTACACTTCTGCGCCAATTGGTACAGTTGTAAGTCTGAATTTAGAAAACAGCGCGACATCGCTTCCGGCAAATTTTCCAACAGGAAGAAACAGTAATTATGTAGCCATTACTACGAAACAAAATCAATGGGAAACGCTGACTTTTTACTACAATTCAAGTCCGGATGCTGGAACTTCAAATCTGGCAATCAATCAAATGGTGATTTTAGTGAATTCGGGTTCTTTTACAAATGATACGTATTATTTCGATAATATCAGAATTGGATCAACCAAACTTCCGGACACTTTTACGGCCGGCGTTGTATACGAAGATTATCAAAATACACATAATATTACATTTAGAGACGCAATCGGTACTTATACGGCAAACGTTGCAAATCCAAACGCAAGCGGTATCAATACGTCTTCAAATGTTGGGCGATATGTGCGAAAATCGACTGAATTATATGATAATTTTTCGTTCAACTCGACTTTAACCAATATTGGAGATTTCAAATCAGGAACAAAAAAATTCGCGATGGATGTGTACACTTCTGCACCTGTGGGATCAATTATTTCATGGCAGGCAGAAAGCAGTGCTTCGATTCCGTCCAATTATCCTGCGGGACGACACAGTATTTATCAGGGTGTTGTAAAGCAAACCAATGCATGGCATACCGTAACTTTTACCTATGCAAGTTCACCAGATACATCGACATTAGACAGCGAAGTAAACCGTTTTGTTTTCTTGTTGGAACCGGGAACAAACTCTGGAAACACCTATTATTTTGACAATTTAAGAGCTTTAAATTTAGTTGGAACAGAAAATCCGCCGGCAACTTTACCTGCGCCGTGGGTTAGCACAGATTTAGGTGCTGTAAGTCCTGCGGGACAAGCAACGCACGCCAGCGGAACTTTCACAATTAAAGGTTCAGGAACTGATATTTGGGAAACGAGCGATCAGTTTCGATATGTATATCAATCGCTTACGGGTGATGGAGAAATTATTGCCAGAGTAAGTTCATTGACCAATACCAATACCTACGCAAAAGCGGGAGTCATGTTTCGTGAAACGCTAACGCCAACCTCTAAACATGCAATGACCACCATTACGGCTGCGGCTGGAGTAGAATTTTTGTCGAGAGATGCCTTTGCTGCAGCCACAATTCAGCAGGGCGCTGCGGGAACTTTTCCTAAATGGCTTCGTACGGTTAGAACAGGAAATGTATTTACATCTTACACATCTGATAATGGTACAACCTGGACACAAATTGGTACAGCAAGAACAATTGCCATGGCCAACACCATTTATGTGGGAATGGCAGTAACATCTCATAATAATGGAACTTTGGCAACCGGAGTTTTCAGCGATGTAATTGTTCGAAATATTACGCCACCTAATAACAATGTCAATTTGGCTCTGGCTAAAACGGCAATAGCATCAACAGAAGAAAATGCGACTTATTCTTCGGCGAAAGCCACAGATGGTGACGCGGCTACAACAAGATGGGCGAGTAGTTTTGCCAATGCTACAGAATGGATTTATGTTGATTTAGGTGCTAATTACAACATTAATCGAGTGGTTTTAAAATGGGAAGCGGCTTTTGCAACTCAATATAAGGTACAAATTTCTGCAGATAATGTTTTCACAGAAAATGAAACGATAAGCACACAAACAGCCAGCGACGGCGGAACAGATGATTTAGTAGTAAGCGGATCAGGACGATACATGCGAATTTTATGCACCGCAAAAGCGATGGCTCCCTACGGATATTCATTGTTTGAAATCGAAGCTTACGGAAGTAGTGCATCATCTGCCAGAAAAGCAGCTACTGTTGAAGAAACTGAAACTGCAACTACAGAATTTGTAATGTATCCAAATCCGGCGCGCAATCAACTCCAGCTTTCATTACCTGAAAAATTAGACAACAAAATCATTACGATTTATGATGATTCGGGAACTGTAATGCTGCAAACAGAAATAGCAGCTGATACGAATGAAAGTGTAATTGATCTTAGCAGACTGAAAAAAGGAATTTACATTCTGAATTTTAAATCAGATCAAAAAAGCTGGACAAAAAAACTGATTAAGCAATAAAATAAAATTCGTTGGGTGTAATTGTCCATAGAATTATTTCAATATCCCCAAATTAGAAATAATTCAGGAGTGATTATTTGCACCTGACGGATAAAAAAGTCTTTCAAAAAGGACTTTAAAATCTATTTGTGTAACCCCAAAATTATTTAGATATGAATAAAATTAAACGCACAAAATTTTCTTTTCTGACCGCACTTTTTCTGGTGTTTTCAAACTTTATGTTGGGTCAGGGAGCTATTCCTTTTACGATCAGCAATACCTCTACATTCAATGACAACGAATTGTATGTCGCCATTGTAGGTATCGATTATACCACCGGAAATCATGTTTTTGTCAATGCCAAAACGAGTCAGGTTTTGCCCATGAGTGCTTCTTATAATACGGTTACGGGTCCAACAATTGGCGGAAATACCGGACCGGGGCAAAACTCAAAATATGCAGCTTGTTTTACCAAGTTAAGCGAAATTCCCAACAAAACTTTTACATTACCCTTAATCGCGGGCTGTAGAGTTTTTATTGCCAAAGGGCAGCAATTGTACTTCTATTTTTTTGGAGCCAATGGTGCGCCATCAGGATATACGTCGCCAAATCCTTTGAATGCTACAGATCCGAATCAGGGCATTTTGTACGAAATCATCGAATTGACGAATAATCAATATGGTTTTTTTGGAAATCCTTCGCGAGTGGATTCGTATAAATACCCAATGGGAATGGAATTATTTGGTGCCAATGGTTACCAGAAAAAAGTGGGTGAGCTTAAAAAACACGCCGAAATAGTAGCGGCATTTAAAGCCAGTGTTCCATCAGAATTTCAGGGTTGTGTAAATGATGCAACGGGCGAAATTACAGCACCATCTAAAACGCCTGCTTTTGCAGACGGAACCGGAGGAACTGCTGTAGGTCCTCAGGCCAATTATTTGAAGTCTTACATTGATGCCATCTGGAACAAATATAAAAATGAAGATTTAATTTTCTACGCCGGAGATGCCGGAGTTTTTAAAGGAAGAGTTATTGGCGAACAGCTGGAAATGGTGGGTCAGTCAGGCGGATTCGTTGGAAGAACGGGAAGAGTTCAAAATCGCCCAACGACTCAGGAAGCGCTTGAAGGAAAAGGTGTTCTGGACAGAAGACTGGTCGACGGAGATTTAGATTTGGTTATTCAGGCGCAATTAACCGCGGCGATAAACCGACATGTGGTGAACACGACAACGCCAAATCCGGGTCAGCAAAACTGGTACGATGCATCAAAATTTTATCAGGTAAACCCAACGAATCATTATTCTAAATTTTGGCATTTGCCGGGCATCAGCATTGATAATCTGGCTTATGGTTTTGCTTATGATGATGTAGCGGATCAGTCACCATCTTTGCATTCGCCACAGCCCACAAAAGTAATTGCTGTTTTTGGAGGATATGCAGGAAATGTTCCTTCGGTTCCTGCAACGACAGATGTAATTACGGTTTATAAAGATTGTAACTACACCGGATTTTCTGGAGGACTGACTATTGGAGATTACAACCTGGCACGTTTGAATACTTTAGGAGTTTTAAACGATGATATTTCCTCACTTAAGGTAGCACAGGGATTTAAGGCTATTTTGTATCAGGATGATAATTTTTCAGGTGCTTCAACCACTATAACTTCTGATAATACGTGTTTGAATACCACATGGAATGATAAGGTGACTTCGATCAGAATTCTGGCAAACGGTGTTACCACATTAGGAAATCAGACTTTTTATTTACAAAACAGAAACAGTAATCTGAATATGGACGTTTGGAATGCCAGTACGGCAAACGCTGCAAATGTAGCACAGGGAACCGTGAACGCTTCAAACAACCAAAAATTTACTTTTACGCATTTAGGCGACGGCTTGTATAAAATTATCGCCAACCACAGCGGACAATCATTAGACGTCAATAATTTTAGTAAAGATAATGGTGCCAATGTAGAGCAATATCCATACAATGCAACGCCAAATCAGCAGTTTATATTGGTTGCTACAGGCGATGGTTTCTATAAAATTGTAGCCAGACACAGCGGAAAATTAATCGAAGTTGCTGGTGCAAGTACTACAAATGGTGCCAATGTACAGCAATGGCAGGATAACGGGCAAACCTGCGCACAATGGAAATTAGTGGCAGCAACATCTTCTCCAACGTCAGTATTGATTCAGGCAGAAGATTACTCAGCCATGAACGGTATTCAGGTAGAAGCTACAACAGATGCTGGCGGAGGTTCAAATGTGGGGTACACAGAAACCGGAGACTGGTTGGCCTATAACAGTATTAATTTTCCAACAACGGGTTCGTATTTAATCGAATACAGAGTTGCAAGCGGTGTAACGGGCGGTAAATTATCTTCTGATTTAAATGGCGGAACCATCATTTTAGGAACCGTTGATGTACCCAATACCGGAGGATGGCAAAACTGGCAAACGGTTTCGCAAACGGTAAATGTAAATGCAGGAACATACAATTTCGGGATCTATATTCAAAACACCGGAATGAACATCAACTGGATTAAAATCACGAAAGTGGGTGCTGGTTTAGCCGCAAAAACGGTTGCGCCTGATGCACTTCAGGAAGAGCCAGTTGTGGCATTAAATGTTTACCCAAGTCCGGCAGAAAATACGCTTTACCTCACTACTACGGTATCAAATGAAAATGCAAGTATTGTAGATTCTCAAACGGGAGCAACGGTTTCTATCCAAAAAATAAACAATAGTACTGTAGATGTTTCTCAATTGAGAAAAGGAATCTATCTGATTGTTTTAGAGAAAGATGGGCAAAAAACAGTGAAACGTTTTATCAAAAAATAAAATACACTTTTAGATTTTCTGGCTTCAGATATTAGGATCCCCAATCTAAAATCTGAAGCTTGGAGTCTAAGATTAAAAATTAACCTATAAAACAATTACCATGAAAAACAATTACAAATCGATCCCGTTGAAATGGATCTTAATTTTAGTTCTGGGAGTTTGCCAATTATCAATAGCCCAAAAAAAAGTAATCGCTTATATCCCTAACTGGATTGATCTCAATTCCTTCTCAACGACTATTCAATACAATAAATTAACGCACATCAATATTGCTTTTGAAAATCCGGATGCCAACGGATATTTAAGTTTCAATTCAGGATCAAATGCAATTATCAATTCGGCACACGCACAAAATGTAAAAGTTTTTGTTTCGCTTGGTGGAGGTTCTATCTCTGAAGGCGGAGCCATTCGCGACAATTATTTTAATCTCATTACGCCTGCCAACAGAACAGCTTTCATTCAAAAATTATATGATTACGTTGTAGCGCATAATTTTGATGGAATTGATGTAGATTTAGAAGGTCCGGCCATTAACGGCGATTATGGCGGATTCGTCATTGCTCTGGCTAATAAATTGCACGCCAACGGAAAACAAATTTCGGCAGCACTTTCTGAAGGTTACGGCGGAGCCAATGTGCCAACTTCTACTTTTGCGGCTTACGACTGGATCAATATCATGGCTTATGATGCAACAGGACCTTGGCAACCAGGAAATCCCGGACCACATTCTCCGTACAGTATGGCTGTAAATCAGTTTAATTATTGGACAGGAAGGGGTTTACCGGCAAGCAAGGCAATTATCGGACTTCCTTTTTACGGTTACGGTTTTGGAGCTTCTGCCAATCAGGGAATCTCGTATGCGAATATTATAGCGCAATATCCGGGTGCAGAAAATCAGGATCAGGTAGGAAATACGATTTATTATAACGGAATTCCAACCATCAAGGCAAAAACTACTTTCGCCATTCAAAATGCAGGCGGTGTTATGATCTGGGAATTATCTCAGGATGCGGTAGGTTCAAAATCATTATTGACAGCTGTTAATGAAGTTATTACGGGAGGGCAGCCACCAGTAACAGGCGGAACTTTAATTCAGGCAGAAAATTTCTCTTCGATGAGCGGTATTCAGACAGAAGGTACAACAGATACTGGCGGAGGTTTAAATGTAGGTTATGCTGATACGGGAGACTGGCTGGCTTATTTCAATATTAATTTTCCAACTTCAGGAAATTATGTGATCGAATACCGAGTAGCAAGTGCGGTTTCAGGAGCCAGAATTTCATCTGATTTAAGTGCAGGAGCAATCCAGTTAGGAGCAGTCAATATTCCGAATACGGGAGGATGGCAAAACTGGCAAACGGTATCTCAAACCGTAAATGTAAATGCGGGAACGTATAATTTCGGACTTTATATTCAAAACTCAGGAGTAAATTTAAACTGGTTCAGAATCACGAAATCGGCTTCGGCTTTAGCTGCAAAATCAGCTTCAACAGATAAAATCGAAAGCTTAACGGTTTATCCAAGCCCAACAGAAAGTGAACTTTTCTTTTCTGCAGAAGTTTCTGGAGCCAACGTAAGTGTAATCAATTCTCAGGATGGTGCCACCGTTTCTTCTCAAACCGCCAACAGCAATAGTATAGATGTTGCGGGTTTAAAAAGCGGAATTTATTTGATTTTAGTAGAAAAAGACGGCGTTAAAACCGTGCGACGTTTTATTAAAAAATAACGATGAAGAAATACATACAAGTTATCAGTAACTCAAAGTTACTGATAGTGGCGTTTATTTTCTTTGTTTTAAGCGGGCAGGCGCAGGTAATCATGTTTGATGATTTTAATTATTCAGGCAATACAGATCCGCAATTGGCATCGTTTAATAAATGGCAAATTATTAACGGCGTAAGTGGACCTCCGGAAGGAGCCACTTACAGCCGAAATAATGTCAGTTTTATAACAGACCCAAATGATGCATCGAATAAGTTAATGACTTTGAAAACAACCGTTAACGGTCAGTCAAAAGCCGTAACGCATTCCAGAATCGAAAGTTCGTATGAATATTTTGAAGGTACTTATGCGTCAAGAGTTTATTTGTCTGATGAAGCTTTTGCCAGTAAAGATGCCAATATCCAGACTTTTTTTACGATCGTAAGTTCGGCTCTTGCTCAGGATGGTACTAAATACAGCGAATTGGATATCATAGAATATATGGCTGCTGATAAATGGGGTGTTTCTCCAGACAACAGAGTGGGTTATACCACGTCGTACCATAAATATATTGCAAATCCGTGGACACCGTGGAAAACCTATTCAACCCAACAGAAATCATTGGCGGGCTGGCATACTTTTGTGGCTACCTGTACAGATGGCGTAAATGTCAGATATTATATGGATAACATTTTGATCGCCACACATTCGGTTACAGATAATGAAACTCAGGCAGGTCTTTCGGTTTATCCGAGAAGTACCATGCAAATCGCTTTTGCAAACTGGATTTGGAATAACGTATTAGGTACCGGAACGAGTAACAGAGAGAACACTTTCATGACAGACTGGGTTTTGTATTATAAAAATACCGCATTAGATCTTCCTCAGATTAATACTTTGGTGGCCAGCTATAGAGCACAAGGATTGAAAAGAAGAAATCTGGCAGGACAAACATTTTATGATGTACCACAAAACACGGGTGTTGCCACGGTTTATAAAGATTGTAACTATACCGGATATGCCGTTAGTTTACCAGCCGGAAATTATACTCTGGCTAATTTGCAGGCAAAAGGAATTTTAGATAATGATATTTCTTCGCTCAAAGTGCAAAGTGGTTACGAAGTAGTGCTGTATGCCAATGATAATTTTGCAGGTTCTTCAACCATTATTACTGCAGATGATACTTGTTTGGTTGATAATAATTTTAATGATACAGCTTCTTCTGTGCGGGTTAGGGCAATTACCAATTCTTTTTCCGTATGGATTGAAGCAGAGAGTTATGCAGTCATGAGCGGAGTGCAAACTGAAAACACGACAGATACCGGCGGCGGATTAAACGTAGGTTATGCCGATACAGGCGACTGGATGTCTTACAGCAATGTTATCTTCCCAACATCAGGTTCTTATTTAATTGAATACAGAGTGGCCAGCGGTGTTAGCGGTGCCATTATTTCATCAGATCTAAGTGCAGGAGCGATTCAGCTGGGTTCGGTCAACATCCCGAATACCGGAGGATGGCAAAACTGGCAAACCGTGTCGCAAACTGTAAATGTCAATGCGGGAACGTACAATTTCGGAATTTACATTCAGAATACCGGTTTGAATATCAACTGGATCAGAATTACGAAGACGGCTTCAGCTTTAGCGGCAAAATCAGCAACTACAGATCGAATTGAAAGTTTAATCGTTTACCCAAGCCCGACAGAAAATGAACTTTATTTTTCTGCAGAAATTTCCGGTGCAAATGTAACTATTATCAATTCTCAGGACGGTTCTACCGTTTCTTCGCAAACAGCCAACAGCAACAGTATAGATGTTGCGGGTTTAAAAAGCGGAATTTACTTGATTGTGGTCGAAAAAGACGGCGTTAAAACCGTGCGACGTTTTATTAAAAAATAAGTTTTTTTAACCGCAAAGTTCACAAAGATAAACCGCAAAGTTTGCAAAGTTTATGTAATAACTTAGCGGACCTTGCGAATGACTTAGTGCTCTTCGCGGTTAATTTTTCAGAGAGCAAGTAACCCCCAAATCACAAATATTATATGAAAAACAATTACAAATTTAGGTTGAGTTTATTTGTTTTTATTGCCTTTAGCGGTTTTGCCATGGCACAGACCTCATTAGGTTCAAGTAAAACTTTTATGAACACTCTAAAAAACGGACTGTCGAATGCGACTTCAAAAAGTACTGCAGAGAAAACCGTTTTGCTGCAGGCGGACCATAAAAACTTCAACGGAAAAATCAATTACAAAAAATCGGATGTTTCTAGTGAGTTTTTGATTGGAGAAATTAAAGATGTTCCGGAATCGTCCTTTTACATTAAAGTAATGGACAAATCGCTGGAAGGACACATTATTTTGAAAAAAACAAAAGAAGCGTACAAATATTACTCAGATGCCAGCGGAAATGCCTTTGTATCGAAAGTCGATATCAATACGCTGATTTGCGTGAATTACGAAAATGTTCCCGAAAAAAGCCCAATTACAAGTAAAACAGCCGCAACTCAAATTGCTCAGGCTTTGTTGAATTTGCAAAGTTTACCGGGCGCGGCAGGTTGTGTCTATTTAGATTTTGATGGTTATAATATGCCGGCGGGAAATCTTTGGAACAACGGAAACGCGATCAATGCAGCGCCATCAGGAATGAGCGATGCGGCCGTACAGGAACATTGGGAAGTTGTTGCAGAAGACTACAGACCTTTTAACGTGAATGTTACAACAAGTGAAGCTGTTTTTAACTCTTACCCAAAAAACAGAAGAATGCGTGTGGTGGTAACTCCAACCAATACTGCGGCTCCGGGGGCGGGGGGAGTGGCGTATATTGGATCCTTTAACTGGGACAATGATGTGCCTTGCTGGGTATTTATTACCTCTGGTAAATCTGGTGGAGATGCCTCTGCGCATGAAGTGGGCCATACTTTTGACCTTGGTCACGATGGTCGTACAAATCCGGCAGAAGATTATTTCGTAGGAATCAACAATACAGCATGGGCGCCAATTATGGGTGCAGGTTATTACAGACCTGTAGTTCAGTGGAGTAAAGGTGAGTACGATTATGCCAACAACAAACAAGATGATGTTGCCATTATTGCCAGCGCTAAATTTGGAGTAGGATATCGTGGCGATGATTACGGAAACACAACCGCCACAGCAGCCAATTTAGACTATAACGCAACTGGAGCCATCAACCAGAAAAACGGAATTATTTCCAGCGATGCTGATTATGATTTCTTTGCGTTTACAACAGGTGGAGGAAATGTTTCTATAAATGCCAATACCGTTTCCAGACATGGAAACCTTCATCTTTTAATTCGTTTGTACAATTCGGCGGGAGCAGAGATGGGAACGTATTGGAACTCTGATCCTTTTGTTTTGAATGCTTCTATGAATGTGAATTTGCCTGCCGGAAAATACTTTATTGGCGTTGACGGAAACGGTGCCGGAAGTGCCGGTCTTGGCGGATATTCGGCTTATGGTTCTATTGGAAGTTATACGGTTACAGGAACAATTCCGCCGGGAGGAAACATTGCTTCTTCTACGGATTTAATTACGGTTTATAAAGATTGTAACTACACCGGATTTTCTGGCGGATTGACCATTGGTGATTATAATTTGGCACGTTTGAGTTCTTTAGGAATTTTAAATGATGACATTTCTTCCTTAAGAGTGACTCAGGGATTTCAGGCGATTTTGTATCAGGATGATAATTTTACAGGAGCTTCAACCGTAATTAATTCTGATAATTCATGTTTGAATACCACCTGGAACGACAAAGTAAGTTCGATTCGAATTCTGGCTAATGGAGTCACAACTTTAGGAAATCAGACTTTCTTTTTACAAAACAGAAACAGTAATCTGAATTTAGATGTCTGGAATGCAAGTTTATCAAACGGTGCCAATGTGGCTCAGGGAACTGCAAATTCAGCTACAAACCAAAAGTTTACGTTTACACATTTGGGTGACGGTTTGTATAAAATTATTGCCAATCATAGCGGCCAGTCATTAGACGTAAATAATTTTAATAAAGATAATGGTGCCAATTTAGAGCAGTATCCGTATAACGGAACAACCAATCAGCAGTTTATTCTATTCGCAGCCGGCGACGGATTTTATAAAATTATTGCCCGCCACAGCGGTAAAATAGTTGAGGTAGCCGGAGCGAGCACGGCCAATGGTGCCAATGTGCAGCAATGGCAGGATAACGGACAAGTTTGCGGACAATGGAAGCTGATTTCAACAACAACTACACAACCTTCGACTTTAATTCAGGCAGAAGATTATGCTTCTATGAACGGAATTCAGACCGAAGCCACCACAGATACCGGAGGAGGTTTGAATGTAGGTTATACAGAAACAGGCGACTGGCTGGCGTATAACAATGTCAATTTTACAACAACAGGTTCGTATTTAATCGAATACAGAGTGGCAACCGGAATAGATGGTGCCAAAATATCATCTGATTTAAATGGCGGAACCATTATTTTGGGCAATGTAGATATTCCGAATACGGGAGGATGGCAAAATTGGCAAACCGTAACACAAACGGTAAATGTAACTGCGGGAACGTATAGTTTTGGCATCTACATTCAAAATACAGGAATGAATATCAACTGGATCAGAATTACCAAAATTGGTGCTGCGGCTGCTACACCTGAAATCGCAACAGCCCTTCCTGATGAAGTCAGTACAGAGGCGGCCTTCAACATATATCCAAATCCGGTATCAAATACACTTTTCTTTACAACAGATATAACGGAAGTAAATATTAGCGTTGTAGATAGCCGCGATGGTGGTTTGTTTGCAACACAAAGAGTTGAGGATAATGGTCTCGATGTTTCGAACTTGAAAACAGGAATTTATCTGATTGTCTTTGAAAAAGATGGTAAACGAATAGTGAAGCGATTTATAAAGAAATAAACGACTGTTATCTAACAGCAATACAGAAATTGTTTGGAGAGGGACCGAAAGGTTCCTCTTTTTAATTTTCCACACTTGATCGAACTAATTATTTCATCGGCAATCTGTAGGTAGAGTGCTTTGTCTATTTGTTTGTCTAACTGAATTTTAAACTAGTTTTTGAAATGCGATAGTTTAGAATTTAAAAGTGAAAAGTGAGAAGTAAATAGTGAGAAGTAAATAGTGAGAAGTAAATAGTGAAAAGTAAATAGTGAAAAATGAAAAATGAAAAATGAAAAATGAAAAGTGAAAAAAGTAAGCCTTATTGCCATTCAAATATTTCGAGATGAGCTAATAAAAGACTGTTCCAATCTATTATGTATGGCTTAAAATTAATAAAGCGGATTCCCATTTCGGAAACCCGCTTCATTTTTATAATATACAATTTAGGCTTTTTGTAGAAATTGTCTTAAAACATACTGCAGTATTCCATCGTTTCGATAATATTCAATTTCAATTCTCGAATCGAGTCTCGCTGTAGCAAAAAACTGTATTGTTTCTCCATTTTCTTTAACTGCGGTAACCGTTAAATCTTTTAGCGGAGCAATGTCCTGAGCAATTCCGGTAATACTAAAGGTTTCTTTTCCGGTAAGTCCCAAAGCAGTTGCATTTTCCCCGTTCTTATATTGCAAGGGCAGTACGCCCATACCTACCAAATTACTACGGTGAATTCTTTCGTAACTTTCTGCCAAAACGGCTCTGACACCCAAAAGAAAAGTACCTTTTGCAGCCCAGTCTCTTGATGATCCGCTTCCGTACTCTTTTCCGGCAAGAATAACCAGCGGTGTCTGATCTTCTTTATATTTAACAGAAGCTTCATAAATATTCATTTCTTCTCCGGTTGGAAGGTATTTCGTAAAGCCTCCTTCTTGTTCTGCAAGTGCATTTTTGATTCTGACATTAGCAAATGTTCCTCTTATCATTACTTCATCATGACCCCTGCGCGATCCGTACGAATTAAAATCATTTTTTTCAACTCCGCGACTTATTAAATAACTGCCGGCTGCAGAATTTTCTCTAAAAGAGCCCGCTGGCGAAATATGATCCGTGGTAATACTGTCACCCAGAACCAGCAATGTTCTCGCATTGGTTATATCCTGAAGCGGTTTCGGATTATCAGGAAGGTCTTTAAAAAATGGAGCCTCTTTTATATAAGTTGAATGGTCATTCCAATGGTATATTTTCTCCTCCGGAATCTGAAGCTCCTGCCAGGTCTGGTTGCCGTCAAATATGGTTGAGTAGCAAGATGCAAATTGTTGCGGACTCAATACATCGCGAAGCACACTGCTGATTTCATCATCTTCCGGCCATAAATCTTTTAAATAAACAGGAAGAAGGTTCGAATCATACGTAAGCGGCTCGTTCATAATATCAATATCAACCCTGCCGGCAATAGCAAAAATAACCACCAGCATAGGCGACATTAAAAAATTCATTTTAACTTGTGGATGAATTCTGGCTTCAAAATTTCTGTTCCCCGACAATACAGAGGCCAGTACAAGATCATGCTCCTCTGCAGCCTTGGCGACATGAGCCGGAAGCGGACCTGAGTTTCCGATGCACGACGTACATCCGTAACCCACTATATGAAATTTGAGCGCCTCTAAATCTTTAAGCAAATCTGCTTTTATTAAATAATCGGTCACTACTTTAGAGCCTGGTGCCAGCGAAGTCTTGATCCAGGGTTTTACGTTAATGCCTCTTTCCCTGGCTTTTTTTGCAATTAGTCCTGCACCGATCATCACGAAAGGATTTGAGGTATTCGTACACGAAGTAATCGCCGCTATGGCCACCGAACCGTCTGATAGCATAAACTCCTCAGATCCCAGACTCACTTCGACACTTTTACTTCCGTTCTCTACTTTTTCGGCAATTTTAACTTCTTCCGGAATAGGCGTACTGCTTTTTATAGGCTGTGAGCCGCCTTCAGCAAACCAAGTGGTGATTTGCTTTTGAGGTTTTTTATATTTTCTTCCAAAAATTTTATCCAATGCTTCAACAAAAGTAGGCTGCAGATTTTTTAGCAAAATCTTATCCTGGGGTCTTTTTGGTCCGGCAATCGTAGGTTCGATTGTAGAAAGGTCAAGTTCAATTATATCAGTATAAACAATAGACTCATTACCGGTACGCCAAAGCATATTAGCTTTGCAGTAATCTTCAACCAGACTAATTTGTTCTTCAGAACGGTTGCTGAGTCTCATGTACTCCAGTGTTTTCTCATCAGTCGGAAAAAACGATACCGTACACCCAAATTCTGGAGACATGTTTCCTATAGTGGCGCGATCCGGCACACTCAAATTATCAAGTCCGGAGCCAAAAACCTCGACAAATTTGCCAACAACACCATATTTCCTAAGCAATTCCGCAATGGTAAGCACCATATCTGTAGCCGTTGATCCTAAAGGAATTTTACCCGTAAGTTTAAGGCCAATAACTTCTGGCATTATAAAATAAATAGGCTGTCCCAATATAGCCGCTTCAGCTTCAATTCCTCCAACGCCCCAGGCAATAACACCAATCCCGTTTACCATAGGCGTGTGGCTGTCTGTTCCTACTAAAGTATCCGGAAAAACCTCTCCATTGCGCTCGATGACTCCTTTTGAAAGATATTCTAGATTTACCTGATGGCAAATTCCCATACCGGGAGGCACCACATTAAAGTTGGTAAAAGACTGCTGTGCCCATTTTAGAAACTCATAGCGCTCGTCATTGCGTTTATATTCTTCATCCATGTTACGTTGGTACGCATATTCAGTTCCAAAATAATCTACTTGTACCGAGTGGTCAATTACCAGATCGACAGGAATCAGCGGATTGATCGCATCTGGATTTTTGCCTCTTCTCGCCACCTCTGCACGAAGTGAAGCAATATCGACAACGGCTGGTACACCGGTAAAATCCTGCATTAGCACTCGTGCAGGTTTAAAAGGGATGTCTTTATCAGATGCTTCCGGTTTCCAACCCAGGATGGTCTCTATATTTTCTTTTGTTATAGCAAAATCATCAAAATTTCGCAGTACATTTTCTAAAAGTATTCGAATAGAGAACGGCATCTTTTCGATGTCAAAGCCCTGACGTTGCATTTCAGCGAGACTGTAATATGAAAATTCTCCACTTTTGGTTTTTAATGTTTTTCTAATCTGGTAAATGTCGTTTTGCATAATGAAAATGGTATTAAATTAAAATATAAGCAACAGTTTTGGCTGTTGAAAATATTTGTGAATTGCACTAAAAAAAAATATTCACATCGATAACTGCTATATTGATCTATTTTTTTTCTACGTTATTTCGTAAAATGAATAGTGCATTAATGAAATATAAAAAATAGGATACCTATAAAGTTACTCAAATATTTTCCTTAGTGTTGCATATGATCTGTTTTATTCTGTAGTCTGATTATAACTGTGGAAATAAAACCACTCAATATTTAATGTATTGGAACCTGTCTATTAGCGATAGTTAATAATTTGGGAAGGAATCAAAAACAGAATGTTTTGTGTTTTTGTGTGCAGAACAAAATGATCTTCTCTGGCAGATTGTTTTCATGATACTGGTTTTATTAGTTTATAATTATTTAAAATTATAATCTAATAGTCAAGGAATGTGCCAGTGCGGCTTGCTTTATATCTTACAGTTAAAAATATAAAGGGTTTTTAAAGGGCTTAAAAATTTTTAGTGCTTTTTATTTGTTTCGCAAGGCAAATTCCGCCCTCATTCTTTTTACAGAATCTGTAAATGGTGATTTTGCTTGCTTTTGTACTTACGATAAATTTCTTTCAATTCTACTATTTCACTTCGTAGTTAATTGATATTTCATTATTGTTTAGATATTGGAACCTCATACAAGGAGGTTGTACTACTGTATCCTCTTAAATGTTTTGTCTATTAATCATCTTTTAGAAATTTTATTATTAGAAATAGCACGTTGCAAATTGCACTTAAAGCGTTTAATTCCCGGAACCCGGGTTGCAGCATGTTTTGTTTTGCAATTTTCTACCCTTTTTCTCCAGAGTTTATAACTACTGAATTTTAATTCCCTTTTCATTAAAGCCTTTACATCAGCTTCAGATAAATTAAACTGAAACTTGATCGCATCAAATGTCGTACGGTCTTCCCATGCCATTTCGATAATTCGATCCAAATCGATATCAGAGAAGTTATTATTTTCTTTTTTCATAACTCTTTTAAGTTAAATGATATTCATAATGTATAAACTTTACGAATGCTAAGATAATTAAAAATAAATTTTGTTTAATATTTATTATAAATGATTAAACAATTTGTATCTTTAACTAACAATATATTTGGTTTGATCTCTCGGTAAAAAAAATAAAGAACGTACAATGAATAATATACTAATTATAGGAGGAAGTAAAGGAATTGGGAATGCAATTTTACAACAGCAACTCGAAAATAATAGAGTTTACAATATAAGCCGAAGCACTCCGGATAGTACTCATACTAATTTAGTCCACTTTGAAATAGATGTTCTGAAGGATGAATTGCCGGAGATTGAACATATAGATTCGGTAATCTATTGTCCGGGATCAATAAATCTTAAACCTATTTTAAGTTTGAGTATTGACGATTTTAGAAATGATTTCGAAATTAACGTGGTAGGAGCCGTAAAGGTTATTCAGAAATATTTGCCTGTTTTAAAAAAAGGTAAAATGCCTTCCATTATTCTGTTCAGTACAGTTGCTGCAAAATTAGGAATGCCGTATCATGCCAGCATTGCAACTTCTAAAAGTGGTTTAGAAGGTCTTGTAAAATCACTTGGGGCAGAACTTGCAGGCGTAGTACGCGTCAACGCGATTGCGCCAACAATTACAGAAACATCTTTATCAGCATCTATTTTACGAAATGACCGAATGAAGGAAAACATGATCGAAAGACATCCTATGAAAAATTATCTAAAACCAAATGAAGTGGCGCAAATGGCCAATTATTTGATTTCTGAAAGTGCCGCATCGATTTCAGGTCAGATTTTCCAGATGGATTATGGTTTAGTAAGTTTTAAATTATAACAAAACATGAAAATTCTCTTAACAGGTGCAACAGGTTATATTGGTAAACGACTTTTGCCTTTGCTGATAGCTCAGGGACACCAAATTGTTTGTTGTGTGAGAGATAAAAACAGATTTTATTACTCTGAAATTCAATCACCGCAAATAGAAGTTATCGAAGTTGATTTTCTAAATCGGGAATCGCTATCCAAAATTCCTTTAGATATTGACGCTGCTTATTATTTAATTCATTCAATGTCTGGCGCCGCAGCCAATTACAACGAACTCGAAAGCATTTCGGCTATTAATTTTGTCGAAGCAATGAATAAAACAGCTGCTAAGCAAATTATATATTTAAGTGGCATCGTAAATGACAAGTCGTTATCGAAACATTTATCCTCCCGTAAAGCCGTAGAAGACATTCTGATGGCAGGAACAATTCCGTCAACTACATTAAGAGCCGGAATAATCGTAGGATCCGGAAGCGCTTCTTTTGAAATAATTCGCGATTTGGTAGATAAATTACCAGTTATGATTACGCCCAAATGGCTCAATACCAAATGCCAGCCCATAGCAATAACCGATGTTTTGGAGTTTTTGACCAAATCATTATGCAATCCGCTAACGTACAACCAGAGTTTTGATATTGGTGGTCCCGATATTCTAACCTATAAGGAAATGCTGTTGCAATTTGCTGAGGCAAAAAAACTGAAGAGATATATTTTTACCATTCCTGTAATGACGCCCAAATTATCGTCTTACTGGCTTTATTTTGTAACATCGACTTCCTATAAACTGGCTTCTGCTTTGGTTAGCAGTATGAAGGTAGAAGTTATTTGCAAGGATAATAGAATCAACGATCTTTTAGCTATAAAACCAATAACCTACAAACAAGCACTAGACAGAGCTTTAATAAAGATAAATGAAGATAATATAATTTCGAGTTGGAAAGATTCCTTAATAAGTGGAAGATTTAAAGGAAACCTGACACAGTATCTTAAAGTTCCTAAAAGAGATTGTTTTATTGATCGAAGAAAAAGAGAAATCCTGGATAGAGAATTTACAATTGAAAAAATTTGGTCGATTGGTGGAGAAACAGGTTGGTATTACGCAGACTGGCTTTGGAGTATACGCGGATTTATGGATAAGATTTTTGGTGGAGTTGGAGCCAGAAGAGGCAGAACACATAAAAATTCTATATATCCAGGTGATGTCCTGGATTTCTGGAGAGTAGTATATGCCGATAAAAATCAGGGAAAACTGGTTTTATATGCAGAAATGAAGTTACCGGGTGAAGCATGGCTTGAATTTAAAATTATTCACAATACCTTATATCAAGCCGCTACCTTTAAACCAAAAGGAATCTGGGGAAAGTTGTATTGGTATTCAGTCTTGCCTTTTCACGGTTTTATTTTTAATGGAATGATTAATAGATTGATTAAATAATATAGTATAAGGTGTACAATAGAATTTTGATGCTATCATTATATATAATGTAGAATATTGTTTTAAAACATAGTCAGGTTTATTTGATGGATAAATATTCGTCATTTCCTGATTAGTGTTCTTTATATTCCAATAAAACCGAAAGAATCGATAATATTTGCGGGGTTTAGATTTAATTCCTGAGATAAACTAATGCTCAAAAGTCTTCATGTTAAGAAAATTCTTAAGTAAAGATAAAATTATTAAAGCAGTAATTTTTATAGTATCAGAAGGTTAGCTAAATTTCGAAAAAAAGATTGAAAAAAACGCATTAAAAAGTATTGAATATCGAAGTAAACAATGTACATTCGCACCCCGCTAAACACGGAAAGTTCCTTGAAAGACTGGTAAGAAAAACAAAGAGATGAAACGAAAAAAAAGTTTCAAAAAAACTTTAAATTTTTCTTGCAGGTTAAAAAAGAAATTGTAGTTTCGCACCCGCTTTGAGAAACAAGCGAAACAAAATTGAAACACGTTCGTAGACATATTGAATTGACAGCCGTCTCGTTTTATAACGAGACAAAAGAATAAGAGTAATGGAATCGAGAGATTTGAAAAGAA
>Ga0265780_10002462_pt1 | contig 25055 bp, 21 predicted proteins | sample P1T30metagenome_FD_192432 | JGI IMG/M metagenome (GOLD analysis project Ga0265780, IMG submission 192432) | Plant litter microbial communities from East Loma Ridge, Irvine, California - P1 T30 | ecosystem: Environmental > Terrestrial > Plant litter > Unclassified | place: USA: California... | reverse complement strand
CTTAACTTTCAGTTCGTATCATCTGCATCCTGTAGTTAGAGTCGGTCAAATTCATTAAAGTTCATCCTTAACTTTCAGTTCGTATCATCAGCGTTAATTTCCCACTTAGGCATGTTTAGTCTAGAATAATAACCTCTGCCTTAGAGTAAAGACGCCGTGTTATTACTATGTTCTCCGTATCATGTAGCCAATTACTATCAATATCGTAGAGAACATCTTGGGCGCATTCTGCAGTTAGGTTCAGTTAGGACTAGCTAAATCCAATATTAACTTTACATACCATCATTGAAAATGTTATCACACTCGAGCTTAGAACAAAAACGTTTTCCTCACCGCAAACCCCTCTGTTTTCATATGCAGTTTCCTGTCAGCACTACATCGATAGCACGTACTAAAGCGTGTCACACGCTTCAACAGCTATCAGATCCGGCTAGACTCAGTAAAATACGGCATAAACCCTTGTCTAAATGAACCAGAAATAGAGTTACACTACATAGACTCTTGTCAGCGTGATGTGTATGTCTGACCGAGTTCAGATAACGGTCCAGACATTAGTCATCCTCGCTCAAGAACTATCTCAAGCAAGCGAGACGGCATTTGCCTCTTAAACTAAGGATAAATAGCCATGTCCCATCTTCTACATCTTATCCTCATCACCATCACTTCCAACCACAAATCCAAACAATTCTCTACACAAATCCAAACAATTCTCTACACAATCATCAATATGCAATGTAAGTCCTGTGTTACGGACCGAACAGTCCTATAATCTAACAAAGTGTCTAAAAGTCACTACTGCAATCATCGCTCTCCTCACTGCCGTTTCTGCAGTCAACGCCACCCCAGACACTGTGGATGTCAAATCGCCAGAGTACCAGGCGAAGATCAAAAATCTGCTGGCAAATGTTTTCCCCGAAGGATTCCCTACGTCTCAGCCGGTCCAGCAACCTGGTGAATCAAAGGGAAGATTTCGCTGTTTCATCTGTGCCTTTGGCTGCGGCGACGCGCCAGGCGGGTGGAATTGCAATTGCTGCTACCCGAACGGCGCATGCGCTGGATATGGATGTTAGAGATGAACAAGTCTTAGTTCGTAGGTCGAAAGTGCGGAAATACACTAGCAAGGCTGCGAGCTTAGGGTAGAAAGTCGGTGTCTCTTTGTTACGGGTTTCAAGTATTCAACATACTTAGACCTATCCGGTCTCTGCTAAATTCAGTGGTTACAGACTTTCAATTGGTTAGAACTCATAATTTGAACCTTGTCTTTAAAATTAGTAACGTGCCTAACTGTAAGAGATTCAAGAAAGGTTTATATGTTCCCCTTTGGTGAGACGCTTAAAGATTGCGTCGAAACGGAAATTGCTATCATCGATGTTGGTGGTGTGAGGGGTCAGGCTCTTGAGGCTATCAAGCAGGAATGGCCGGAGATCAAAGGCCGTTTGATCCTCCAGGATCTGGCCCACGTCTTCGAAGATGGTGAAGAGAAAGGTCTACCCAGTTGGATGGAGACAAGCCGAGCGAGCTTCTTTGAGCCACAAGTTCTTCATGGTACGTAATTCCTGCATCCACACAGATCGCCTCATTGATTGCATGCTCAGGTGCACATATCTAATACTTTCGTCGCATATTTCATGACTGGGATCAAGCCAAGGGTCGTGACATCTTGCTCAATACCAAAAATGCTATGAATCAGCATTCGAGGGTCCTGATCGCTGATATGGCGCTCCCTGATGTGAATGCACCGCTGGACATGGCGCTGCAGGACCTCAACATAATGAGTTTTGGTGGCATGGAGCGAAGTGAGCAGCAGTGGCGTGACCTCATTGCTAGCGCAGGGTTGGAAATGCGTAGCATCTGGTGCGGTAAGCAAGGAGCAAAGCATGCCATAGTGGAGGCAGTGTTGCTCGGGTTCCAGGGCAAGGAGATTCATCTTAGGAATGGTATGGTGACGAATTAAGAAGTGGAGGGTGGTGGAAGATGGATAGTAGTAAAGAAAGATAGGTTTTCCAACGACAACTGAACCTGAATGAACGCCTCGTCTTCTTTGCTATTACACTTGAACCATCGAGCTTAAAACGGATGCTCTTGAAATATGGCCTCAGCCTTGGCGTACGCATCGTACCCATAAATCCAAGGCTGTATCTTGGGGTGAGTCCTGCAAGTGTTAGTGCATCGTGGCCTTTCCGTGCCTATGGTAGACAGGCTGCTAAGGTTAGTCACTGCCAGGGCCATATTCCGGCAACATTGAGCGCCCGATCCTTTCCTCTCTGACTTTTTGCTCCACTCCATCCGGCAAATGATGCTCCGTTCCCTGAGCAAAAGTCTCACGGACCAACTGGGCAACTCGCGGTCGGCGAATGGCAACATAAAGAGCCAAAGCCTTAGGAACTTGAGTAGGCTCATCTACATGTGACAACAAACAGCCGATTATTGCAGCATCCTCTAACGACGAGTTCGCACCTTGTGCCATGTAGGGTAGCATGGGGTGAGCGCAATCTCTACTAAACGGACATCAGTTGTGCTATATGCGCATGTGTTAGATGAAAATACTTACGCTACAACGAAGTGACTTTTGGTACTAGTCCAACGAGGGAGAGGTTGAACTGTTCCGTCTTGCCTTATTAGCAGACCATCTTATTGGTCGACGGTATTGGGGGAGCGATGGATGCCTTACGATAATGTAGGCGCCGCTTTAGGACCTGGTCTGTTTCTTTGATAATGCGGATGAGACTGACATCGTTGAGCCTGGCGTGCTGAGACACAAGCGACATAAAACTTACAGCGGATCCCACCCCGCGAATAGGGCTCACATCTCGGCTATGTCGCCTTCTACCCTGGCTATATGGCCAGGCATATCGTCCGGCACCAAAAGAACTAGGTTGATCGAGCTGCCGCCACGAATACTGTACGCTACATACAGCATGTACGCCTGGTCCGACCCAGATGTGGATGCCTGGAGTCTCGAAGTGCTTCGCAACCTGGGCATCAAGTACCTTGCTTCTTTCCAGAACGATGCGGTAGGCTAGATCCCCAGTAGGTAAAGGAAGGATAGTCTGCTCCGTGGCTGCATCGAAGAGGGCCTATCGAGCAGTCGACCACAAGCCATCTGCAGCAAGAATGAGGTTGCCACTCAATATCTCACCCGTGTGCAACTCGGCTGCAGTCCTGTCGACATGTACACAGATTACTCGTGCGTCCATCCGTATGACGACCTCGACCTGGCGTGCGCGCTGAGCCAACGCGTGCTGCAGGCCAGCACGATGCAGGCACCAGGCCTCTTGGACTGTGCGTTTTGCTGACTGGATACTAGGGTGCTCCACCTCCGGCATGGGTTTCCAACAAGAGTAATATACATTAGAACACATACGGCCTCAATTGGCTAATTGAAATAAGCGAAATGGTTTGATTCTGAAAAGATACCGGAGTCGACTCGTACAAGGAAATACGATTTCACCACTGGATGCGCGCAAGTAACAGCTACATCTGTGGCCAAACAGAAGTCGGTGAAGCATTAGCTGAAGTGCGCTACGAGAAAGCCAACCTTTTCAAGCCAGCAAAATCTCAAGCCCAGCCCTTTGTCGATCCAGGAACCTGCAGAGACGATCCGCTCGAATCAACCATCCCGTACTTCCCTGTCAAGGGCATCGCCAGCCCTGACACTGTCATCGTGTGCAACATCAACAAGACGATCAATGCGACTGGCCAGCAAGAGTGGCAGGTCAATGATTCCGCGTTTCACAGCAACTACAACAATCCTCTGATGTTGCTTACTCAGCAAGGCAATACCACCTATCCTGTCGACCCAGAATGGAACGTGTACAATTTCGGCAAGAATAAGACCGTGCGCATGATCCTTAATAACAGCATGATCCTTAATAACATCTCCCCATTCTCGACACGATTGTCACACGTAAGTCCGAAGATATATTTGCAAACATTTTGTCGTGGAAGCAGCCTGAGCTAACGCTATTCTAACCAATGCATCTTCATGGACACGACTTTAACATCATCTCCGGGGGTCTGAACCGCTGGGATGGAACAAGCTCCGTCCGACCCTCGAACCCCATGCGTCGCGACACCGTCGTGTTACCCCGCGGGGGATACGTTGTAATCGATGTGGTAATGAACAATCCGGGAGTTTGGCCCTTCCACTATCATATTGCCTGGTTTGTGTTCCTCCGGTCCCAATCTAGACACTTCGACCAACAAGAGCAGGCACGTGAGCGAAGGCCTTTACGTCAACATCATGGACCAGCCCCACAAGTTCAATAGCAAGGAAATCCCGAAGGCGATGGCACAGACGTGTAAGCCTTGGAACAGGTATACTAGTACCAATGTTGTGGAGCAGATTGACAGTGGTTTGCGTATGAGGGAGAAAGAGCGCAGTGTACTAGTGGTTTAGATTTATGGACGGGAGTCAGTTGTAAGCACTGCTTCTGCAATTTAGTATTTCTTGTACTTTCCGAGTTTGAAACTTATAGACTACCGTACACATTTACTCCAAATCTTGCTAGAACAGTCTTGTCTTTGTAGCCGATCGATGCTTTTCGTGCATTGATCCTGATATCATTGTTATCGGGTGCACACTTCACGACCCGGGCCCGATAGTTTTCGCTCAAAAAAGTTTCGTTAATGCGTTTTAAGTAGACGTTCAACGTCTTCTTTCTATTTGTTAGGACTAGATCGCCCCTGATGCCAACGCTTCCCGTCTCCCTGTACTCTTGAGGTCTAGATATGGTGCTTCACCCAAACTGCAAACGCGGTCTCCTGCGCGAGGGTCGTTGTAATCGTAAGTCGCGCAATGCCACGTGCTCCGGTTGTCCCAAATCGCAAGATCGTTTCTTCGCCACTTGAAGCGCACTTGCGCATCGTGATTTTGAGTGAGCAAGTTAAAGAGATAGCTGAGGAGAACGTCTTACTCGTCTTTGGTGACGCCGTTGATGCGCTTGGTAAAGCCTCTGTTGACGTAGACAGACTTCCAGCCGGTTACAGCTACCTCTCTTTAGCTACTATTACTTGTTTCTGTAGATACATGTGACTTACGATTTGTGCGAATCACTGGATGGACAGCTGTTAAGGCTTCTCCAAAGTTCAGCGGGTTGCCGCGAATGCCCTTTCGGATCGGATTGCCAAGTCGCTCTGCCTCTTCCAGGAAGAATTTCGCGTCGTGTATTGCGGTCAACCCTTCCAAAAATTGCTGCATTGCTGGCGACAAGCGATCGTAAATTTCATAGCCTGACGCCCAAAGCGTGTCGCCGCCTGTTGCTGGAAGCGTGTGGATTTTGAGCATAGCATAATCTGAGGGCACAGGCTCAAAGGTTATGTCGGAATGCCACCCAGCTGAAGCAAACCGACTGACGTCGGATAACTGATGGGTAAGTCCTCCGCCCTTCTTTTGCTTTTCGCTGCTGATGACAGAGATTTGGTCCCCAAGCTCAGACCCTTCTTCGGTCAAGGGATGGACATGGAGATCTGATGATTGAGGCTGAAAACGGTCAGTCGTCGTGAAGAGCAATCAGGTGCATGCTTGAGACGACATACACATCCTGCAAGCTGTGTTAACCGAAGCATGAGATCCTTCATCTGGTTTGGCGTGACATTTTGATTTCGCAAGAAGACAACGCCCCGTTGCGAGACTACGAAATAGTCAGCACTGCACACAGACATCACGGTGTAACTCGAATCATACCTGTAACAGCAAGGTCTCTTATTGTATCGTCGCTTCCGTTCAGTAAGTCAGTTACTTGGAGACCTTCGAATTCGGTTCCGATTATTGGCGTCACCTCCTGGTGTTGGTACATATCGAGTGATCCAGAATACTGCAAAGGCTTTGACTGTATTGGTCGAGCACTCTCATGGCCGCCAAGGATAGTCAGAGGACTACCGTCATGGTGCTCCTCTACGTGTACTCGCTTCAAAGAAGGCATTTTGACAGGATGCGATGTTGTCGAACGCGGTTTGGAATGGTTCACCAAAAAGTGGCGTTTTAACGTCGAACCCACGTGAGTAGTTCTAAGCTCCAGCAACCTGGAATCGATGCTTTGGTTGCCGAGAGCATCTTATCGTTTGCCAGAACACGAGGTCGCACTGGTGGCAGAGCGTTCCTGATGCATGTAACCGAAGCACGTCATCGGCGGTATGCCTCGATACGAGACTAGCACGGATATTCATCGACATTCGCACGTGGGAAGTAGCGTCGAGAGGTCAGGGATTGCATTTCCGGTCCGAGCCCCTTGAAGATGCGGGGATATCTTGGCGGTCAAGAGGAATGTCGAGCCGTTCAGATGCGCCTCGGCCGTTCGGTGGCACTGCTACGTTTAGACAAGGCGGTGATGGCGACGCCACGGACGGTAATTGCGACATTGTGGTTTGTAGCTTTATATAACGGTATGGCAGTCCATAAATGTCGGTAAGCTCCAAGTCGCATCGTTCAATCTGTCGGTCTTGTTGTCGCGATGGGCCAGGACATCGAAGCCGTGCCGCAGGCGCGGATCAGCGAAGACGGAAACTCCCTCAAGGCGCCTACAAGAGTTGGAAGAGAAGAGCTCGCGGACATTGTGCGACCCCATGAGAGCTACGAAGGTCTTCATCGATTTGATCCAGACGCGTCATGGACTATAGAGGAAGAGCGCAGGGTTGTGCAGAAGACGGATCTCCGCCTCCTCAGTTGGCTATGTCTTATGATGCTGGTATGGAATTTTGGATCAACGTTCACATTGAATGCGCTGATAATATCCAGGTACTACAACTGGACAGAGGCAACGTGTCCAATGCTCTTGCCGATAATCTGCTGAACGATCTTGGCCTTACCAGTGATGATTACAACAACGGCACCACCATCCAACTGCTGGCATTTCTTACCGCCGAATTCCCGGTCCAATTTCTCACCAAGCGATATGGCTTCAAACATGTACTTCCCACCATGATGATGGGTTGGGGCATGGCATCTTGGGGCCAATCCTGGATGCACGACCGCACTTCCTGTACGCAATGTCTTTGTATGAGATGCATTTGGGATCAACACTGACATTTTGCCCCAACTTTAGTCTACCTAGGGCGCGCGGCGATCGGATTTTGCGAAGGCGGCTTCATCCCTGGAGTTATTCTTTTCGCAACCTACTTTTACAAGTCGAAGGAGCTATCCATCCGACTCGCAGCGTTCTGGTCCTCACTCAACGTTGCACGTGTCATCTCTGCATTACTCGCCGCTGGCATTCTTGAGATGCGCGGAATTGGTGGGAAGCCTGGATGGTTCTGGTTGTTTTTACTCGAGGGAATCTTCACCGTCGTTATTGCTATCCTCTCATACATGTACCTGCCAGCCTCGCCGACGTCGACAAAGAATATACTATGGCGTAAATCGTGGTACACCGAGCGGGAGGAAACGATCATGGTCAACCGCATCCTCCGCGACGATCCCGCGAAGGGACTCACTGCACTGAAAGAGCCAGCGACTTTCAAGGATATACGCGCAGCATGGAGTGATCAGTCAATGTGGGGATTGTATTTTATTGGTCTCGTTGCCTACAGTAAGTGCTATGCCTGCCCTCTCAAGGCGAAAGGACACCTCTCATTTCTGGCCATTTGCTAACTTTGTGCCTCTGCAGTTCCCGCTTCTCCAGTCCAGGGCTACCTTACGTTGACTCTCAAACGGCTCGGCTTCTCGACGTTCAACAGCAACATGTTAACCGTTCCGTCGGCTGTGCTCCAAATCATCACGATGTTGGCCCTGGCATACTCAAGCGATTACTTCAACGAGCGCGCCTTCCATTGCATCTTAGGAGAATTCTGGATCATGCCGCTACTGATCGCACTACTCACGCTCCCTGACGGCGGTCGAGAGTGGGGACGCTTTTCTCTAATCACGCTCATCTCCGGATATCCGTACTTCCATCCATTGGTCTCATCTTGGATCTCAGAAAATACCTTCGACGTCAAAAAGCGCGCCATCACAGCCGCCACATACAACGTAATCGTACAAATTGGTTCATTGATCAGTTCTCAAATCTACCGAAAGTACGATGGACCATACTACAAGCAGGGAAACTCCGTGTTGGTGGCCATCTGCGCCCTGTCATTGGTCACGTTCATCGTCCAAAGGCAGGTTCTTGTCCGAATGAATAAGAAGAAACAGCAAAAGTGGGAACAAATGACTTCCGAAGAAAAGGCTGTGTACCAAGCCGATACAATTTCGCGCGAACAAGACGGCAACAAGCGTCTTGACTTCAGGTTTGCGACCTAGTGCATGGTCGAGTGGACTGCGTCGCGCAGTGGAGCCCGAGGGATTGGCCTGGTCAACAAAATAATTAGTGAATGAAAATATTGGAGACATCTCTGGCACGAATCAATCAAATGGAGCCATGCACGTGTTCCTCATGTCAGAATTCGTTCCATTCAAGGACAGTTGCAAAGACCGATCGCATGTGCTTCAATATTTTGCAGGCGTCTGTTCGCGTAACTTCAGAGCTTCCAGCATTCTTCCACAAGAGATACTTAGTGCCGCTGACTTCAGATCAGTCTTCGAGCCCATCTCGGCTTACTTTTGACGCATGGAATATTCCATCTGGAATCCATCTTGGACCAGATTCAGATGTTGTTGTTCATCGCTCCACTTTCACCCGAGGCTAAGTATGGCGTGATTCTGGGGTAAAATGACGATTCCCCAGATCTACTGTCCCGAAGTAAAACCTTGTCAGGCGGCTACATGCATCCGTCATACCGAGGTTCTTCCCGAACGGTCACCATGTCCGGCGTAGGTTGGGCGGAAAACCTCAGCCCGAAGATGTCCCATTTTCCGAAGCTGCTTTTGAGACTAGTCGTGATCTTCGGCATGCTTGCCACGGCTGCACATGGAAATCTCCTCGTCTCGATAGCTCGGAGAAACGATCAACCGATTTGCATGCACCTTCGTTCGAGTTTTGTGGATGTTGACAGTAGATAATCGATTAAATTTTCACAACAACAGCCTAATAAACAATCAGAAACATGGCGTGGGAAGAACCTCGTAAGACTGGTATGCAATACCGCCGACTTGGCAACTCAGGACTACACGTTTCAGTCCTGGGTCTTGGAGGATGGCTCACGTAGGTATTGGCTGGCATAGAGATGGACAATAATATGCTAACGGCTCTTCAGATTTGGTGGTCATGTCGAGAATGGTAGACAAATCTTGCAACTCAGCTACGCGTGCATTAATTAGCATGTGTAGAACTCACATTCTCCTGCATGAAACAAGCCTATGACTGCGGTATCAACTTCTTCGATACAGCTGAGAGGTAGAATACATACAATTGTCTACTCTATCCGATTTCAAACCTAACATCTTACAGTTATGCTGCTGGTCAATCGGAGGTCGTCATGGGACAAGCTATCAAGAAGTTTGGCTGGAAACGCAACGATCTTGTGATTAGCACCAAGCTCAATTGGGGTTAGTCTAGATTCATTTTACTCGAGGACTACCTACTGATACTGAATATAGGTGGAGCAAATGGTGAGGTCCTTGTGAACAACCATGGCTTGTCGCGAAAACACATCATTGAGGGCCTGCGCGCCTCACTTGATCGTTTGGATCTTGAGTATGTCGACATAGTGGTAAGCAGTGATTAAGACTTCATCAATGCTGGGATGCTAACATCTATATAGTAAGTTGATCCTTGAATCGTTGTACGGAACTAAAAAAGTACCGCCCCTGGTCTAACTTTACGCGATTTATTGATTGAGAATCACACCTACTGACTGCTGCTTTCTAAAGCTATGCGCATAGGCCAGATCGACTTACGAGTATGGAAGAGACGGTTCGTGCTTTTAATCATGTCATTGAGCAAAAGGGCTGGGCTATGTACTGGGGTACGAGTGAGTGGAGCGCCGATGAAATTGCGGAGGCGTGCGGGATCGCAAAACAGCTCGGCCTCATCGCTCCAGTAGTCGAGCAGCCGATGTACAACTTGATCACAAGGCAGAAAGTAGAGCGTGAGTTCCAGCGCCTGTACGCCAGGTTTGGTATCGGTCTCACCACTTTCTCGCCCTTGAACTTCGGACTGCTCAGCGGAAAGTATAACGACAGTCCCAATGCCCCACCGGCTGGCTCCAGATTTGCGGAAGGAAATGACAAGTTCGTTAATAGCATGCGTGATTCGTATGGAAACGATACCTGGAAGGGAATGATTGAGAAGGCGACCAAGCTCGCAGTATGTATGACGCGTCCACAACAAACCAGCATACTAATTTTGAACAGCCTATCGCAAAGAAGTTGGGTATTGCCCAATCTCAGCTATCGCTGGCATGGTGTCTCAAGAACCCGCACGTTTCTGCTGTCATCACAGGAGCATCGCGGCCCGAACAAGTCGTAGAGAACTGCGCCGCTTTGAAGGCATTGGACAAGATAACGCCCGAAATCATGGCTGAGATCGACGAAATCGTAGGAAAGATACAATTGGATCCAGCGAGGCAGGATTAGAAGATCGTGCCACAGACGCGTTCCGAAGAAGCTCCATCCGTAAAGCTGTATCTACCCGCTATATCAATCTGAGCTTTAGGTCTAAGAGCAAAACGACACCGTTCAGATCACACATAATTGATAGCAGGTTCTTGTAGGATGCACCAGTTCCACGCACCCAGGCATAGAGGGGGACCCGACAAATCGCCGCATAGATCGAAATGACCACAACTGAAACACAATAGTAACGCAGCGTAGCGAAATCGTTACACATCAGTTCCGAAAACTTCAACTGAATCCCGTACGCTCGCGAAACTGCTTAATCCACTCGGGATCATCTGCCACCGTTTGGTTCCAAGCATCATCAGCATCCTGATAGAGCAACCTTCTCGACTCCCGCTGGAACATTTCATCCGTAGGCATAATTCCCAGCATCATCTGCTGTCGTGCGAACCGCGCAAGATGGCGAGTCAAAGTATCCGCAAACAAACGCGTCTCAACGACATTCTGAAACGACAAATTGCCGTTTGCGGTCACGAATTCCGCAGGCTGCTCATCCGCGATCGGCGACAGAGCAGGTTCAATGTTATGTTCTTGCGTCGCAGAAATCAACGACTCCAACTGGATTTGCGAAATGACTTGTTTCGTGTGATCGATGGACTCGTGGTTGGTCGCGGAGAAGGGGACGAGTGTCACTGCTTGAGCTGCAATGAGATAGGGCGGAAATGCATTCGAAACACGCGCATCGATCTCAGGATCGAATTCGTGTTCACCTTTCCAGTCCCACATGGTCTTCCCACTGCGAAAGTGCGCGGCGAGATGGTCCGTCCGCTCTTCCCAGCTGCTTAGTCGTGCATCGCAGAAGCCACAGCGACTCGCAACTGGAGCAGAGTGGACTTTCCAGTCGTCAATCAGGGGAAGCGTTTCCAGCCCATGGACGAGACGGAGATGCTGCACGAGATGGTCTTTTCTTCTGAATGTGCGAGGCGTTGTATGCCCGCCCTGACATGCGCTGTAATTATGACTCTCGAGATGGCTTTGCGTTGGATCGAGGGCGCTGCAGTAGGCGCAATGCACTCGTCCCGTCAGGGGAAGTATAACCGAACCTCCATGTGGGGTGCAGATCCACTCCTCCATGTTTAGATGGAGCGACTTTTCATGTCGCGCCCAGTCATACTTGTGCTTGAAGGTATCGCAGCAAAAGGTGCACTTGAAGATGCGATCTTTAGCGTCTTTTGGTTTGGACTTCGACTTTGGTGCTGCGCGGGGCTTGTTGGTGCGTCGACGGCGCGATTGAGAAGTGCCGGACTGGTTCGAATGCACAGAATTGTCGCTGACGCCGCTGTCGAGACTTGTCGATGACGATGGACCTCGATAAGTTTTGAAGGCATCGGCTTTAAATGCATCGAAGCTCGAGTTGCGACTCCCACGTGAGCTTTCGCTCAAGGGTTGCTGTGCTATGGCGTCGTAGATTGCGGACAAAGATGCAGCCTCTTCTTCGGGTGGCGAATTTTCCCATCGCTCTATGGCCAGCGGTTGCGTTGGAGAACCACATTGAGCTGGAGTAGGAATAGCGATAGGTCTGCTTCGACTTCCAGATCTGCGAAGCACGTACTTGCTACGGCGACGTGGTAGCCTGCGTTGCGGTGGTGGGGTCGGACGAGAGTTTTGAATCAGCTGATCGATGGCACAAGAATCGAGCGCGTCAACATAACCGGTGTTGACCGTGGGCTCTGCTAGTGTCATATAATTCACTGGCAGGTCATCGAAAAGTGGCAGGGTGTTGAGGTCGTCGGTCGTACCAGGGGTTGCGTGGCTCGCGTTGTCGAAAGCCGATGGGAAGTCAAAGGCACTCAGGTCGGGGTACCAAAGATCATCGAATGCGTTTGGCGTGCCGGTACCGAAAGTCTCCTCTGGGGTTTCATGTTGCTGTTGTGCATCCATGCTGGCAAACAATTCAGTATTTGCCGTTACGGGGTGGAAGAAACACATCAAGTCCGACTCATACAAAACGCGTACGTCAAGTCGAATCCGAGATCGGAGCTATTGTACACCGATGATAACAAAGCTTCTCCGAAATGGCCAGCCCCGAGGTGAGGATGCCTAGACCCTCTGTACCGTGCTATGATGCAAGCAGAAGCGCCTTAAAATTCGTAGGGCGTGTGATCCAGAAACAGTTTAGCCGGCTCCCAAGCGTCAAGTGACTTGTACAGCTTTTGATAATAGATTCATGGCAGTAAAACAGTGTATATCAGAAGAGAAGTTGCGCTACTTATAAATCTGTCGTCCACAGTGCTGCCAGCGGAAAACAATTGCCTACTGGGAACTCCATCTACCCACATTGAAAGCTGCCCTGCTGCACCACAGAACACTCCCGTAGCGTCTTATTCACGGTACATGGCAGCAGACGCGTGATACTACGTACCTAACAGCCTGCTTCCTACATCTTGGCGTCCTTGCTAGCGCATGAATTGCGATGTAAATGCTCGATTGTGTCTCATGGACCGTTAGCTCGGGAAGCTTCTGGAGCAGGGCCGAAGATACGGTGCGGGCGTTTGAACTGGAATGCGCATGGCTACATAGCATAGCCATCTTTGAATCTGGATTCTGTGTTTTTGCATGGAGCTTTTCTATGCCCCACGGCTTTCGTGGCACGTGTTGTCTTCCGCATGATGATACAGTCATTACTGCTTTCCCTCTTCCTCATCCGACACCCCGGGTACTAGGCTTGTTATTTTTGGCCACAATTCTAGTATGCGAAAGGGTTTCGTTATCGCATCATCCATGCCTGCTGCAATGGCTTCTTGTATCTGCTCGACGCGTGCATTCGCACTAACCGCCAGGATAGGTAGTCTAAACTTGGAGTTCTGCATTGAAGCCAAACTTTCACTAGAGGAAGCTGCCTTGTGTTGCCCTGAAGTGGAAGGTGGAAGTCCTAGCAGTCCTTGGTCTTCGTAATCTCGTATGCGACGCGCGCAGGTTAGACCATCCATTATCGGCATCTCGATATCGAGGAGTATAATGTCTAGTTCTGCTTTTGGTTGGCAGTTCTCCGTGGATTCGATCACATCTTCGTTATTATCTGGGTCGCGCCAGAATATGCTGCATTTCAACCAATCGAGCACCTCCTGCCCGTTTCCTGCCATGTGGACTGTCCATCCACACTTGTCCAGCTGTTTCTTCAAAACTCTTTGGTTCACAAGATTATCCTCTACAATGAGGACGTTGAGCTTGATCGAGTTCATGGCCATCTGGTAATCACGTGTGCGATCTGAGATGCACGACCAACGACATGATCCACGGGTGCTTCGGCCAGCCTTGTACTCATAAAGAAGGCGAATGTAGAACCAACGTCAGCCTCGGAGACTACGCCGATTGCTCCGCCTTGCAGTGTTGCAAGTGATTTTGAGATAAACAAGCCGACCCCGGAGCCGCCGTACTTTACGTGGGTGCGTGGTGTTGCCTGTGCAAATCTTGAAAACAAGTTCTTCTGCTCATCGTGAGTCATACCACACCCGGTATCTGTGACCTTGATCCAAACGTGGCACATCCTTCCTGTGCCCCACTCAGCCTGATTCAAGACGTCTAGGCCTTTTGATGCCACGCTAGTGAACAATATCGAGTGCTGATTAGAAGAAGGACGCTCCCACGAAGCGCCGAGCTTCACCGTAATTTTCCGGATCGGTCGCTCTTTCGTAAACTTGATAGCGTTTGTCCTCGTACAGGTTAGCAAGGCGTGGGATAGGGTGCGTCAATAATTTGGGGCTTACAATAGGTTAATTAATTTTTGTAACAGCCGCGAAGGATTAAGCATAACCTACTTAACCTACTTAATACTTTTATCTTATATACAATTTTAGAATAAGTATCTTCTGCGCAGTAGAAGTGCGAAGCCTAAAACCTATATAAAAATATCTATTAGAACTGCTACTCTATCCTTCTTAGTGTAGCAAATAGGTATAGGTTCTAGTATATCTAAGTTAAACTTTAAGTATACTTAACTAAAGGTATACTTAACTTACTTTATTCTATAAGATTAAGTATTACTAAAGTTAATAAAAGTAGAGTTAAAGTTAAGCTAAAGTTATTATATAATATAACTTTAGTAAGTTATTAAATATATAAATAAATTTCGAAGCTTCTAAATCTTCTAAATATACTATTTATAGTATATACTTATATTAATAACTTTAACTTAACTTTAACTTTACTTTTATTAACTTTATTTTTTATTAACTTAACTTAACTTTAGTTTTTAAATACTTAACTTAACTTTAACTTTAGTTCTAAAAACTTAACTTTACTTTAACTTTAGTCTATGCAACTATAACTTAGACTATACCTAGGTATAAGTTATATATATCTATTCGCTAGCCTGCTTAAGATATTAAACCTTAGATCTAAGTATTCTCTTAATACTGTGCTAAATATATTAATAACTGCTTAAGCTTAATAATTATAAGAAAAAGAAAAGAGTATAAGCTTAACGTAAAATATATAGTTCTAAAAGTTAAATAATAAGAAATATACTTAGTATAAGAAGTATAACTTCTTATTTATTAGTTATATCTATATAGATTATTGCTAACTTAAGAATTATAAGAAAAGTATTAATATATCTTATAGGTTAGCGAACTATATAAGTAAGCAGACTACTTTTGCTAAGCTCTTACTAAAACTATCTTATCTATATAATATCTTAATAATAGTACTAGATAGATACTTCTAATAAATATAAGATATAGACTACTCTTTAAGCTCTTAAATAAGACGCAATACTCTTCTTATAACGCGCTGCAGCTATCTATAATATCTCTTAAATAATACTACGCAGTTAATACGCTAGATAACCTTTATAAGCAGATTGCTAGCCTAAATTAATAAATCTAACTATAACTAAGAAGGACGTAGTTATTAAGCATATACTTAAGCTAGTTACGCGTAGATTTCTTTCTAAGCTTGCAGCTATAGCTAATATAGCTAATTCTCTGCGCGCTAAGCGTAATATAGGCTAGGTTAGCTTAAACTAGCCTAGTATATTTATTAAACGCTGCTCTAAGCTCTAAATAAAGTTTAATTGCAAATATAACTATAAAAGAGCTCTTTATAAGAATTCTAAGGTTATATAAAACTAGTTCTAGCTTATAGAGAATATAAAGGCAAAGTATAGTATTCTTAATAATAATATATATAACTTTAATAAGTCTAGCTTTATAATAGGCTAAATCTTAACTAGAGTAGTTATTATAGCTTTAAAGTAATAAGAATAGCTAAAGATAGTATAATAGAGTAATTAAGAGTAAATAATAGTTATCTAAGGCGTTAACGCAATAGAGTAAGCTATTCTACTCTTTATTATCTTTAAAAGCTACTACTATCTCTTAGCTTAGTATAAGAAGAAAGATCTACTTTATAACTAGATTATTTTAGTCTCTAAGAATAGCTAGATAATAAATAAGCTTAGTTTATAGTAGTTAAAGCACTTTAATAAGTATATAAAGAGAAGAGTTACTAGCGCTTATTAGCTACTTATTATTAACAGCTATAAGAGCTATAACTTACTTAAATTCTAGCAATACTATAAAGATAATAAGATTATTACTATCTATATACTTTCTTACTTATTGCACTTTCTGCAGCTTTTTAATATAGGTTATCTTGCTCTTTTAAAAAAAGTATATAGACGCTAAGCTAAAGAGCTTATATATAACTAAATTACGTATATTATAAAACTTAAGTTCTTACTATACTTTAAGCGCGCCTTTAATATAGTAATTACTTCTAGTAATATCTAAGAAGAGTTTTAAAGCGCTAGATTAGTTCTATTTAACCTAGAGCAGGTTATATTAGCTTTTAATATCTATATCTATACTCTACTATTACTTACTATTAAAGACTATCTTTAGTAGTTATAAACTCTAAGTAATACTCTTAAATTAGAATTGCAATTAACGCTTATAATGTGCCGTTGCACGAAGGAGAGAAATAGGAGCTTTCTTAGAGTCTACTTAAGGGGAAGACGGTGCAGGACAGAGGACTCACTACCTACTAGACACTCATACTTCAATTCACTGCTGTTCTATTGCAACAAAGACTAATTGTTTTAGTTACTGCTCCACCCCACGGTACAATAAAAGCAAAGATTTAAAAGTATATAGATAGCTTACTAATATCTATAGTAGAGGCCTTTAAGAAGATCTTAAAAAGAGCAGTAATTATTGCGTATAAGCTAGTATTAGCGCAGAAGAAGATTACTAAGCTTTAAGTAGCTAATAAAGCTGCTATACAATATAAATTATATAAAAGAAAGCGTATATAAGCAGAAGAGATCTTAATAGTTAAGAACAGTCTTTAATAATTAACTCTAAAGAAGTTTAGAGCGCATAGTAATAGAAAAAAAGCAAAGAAGTAAGTTTGCGCTAAAGTAGGTAAGCCTTTCTAAAGGCAGTATAGATAGTATAATAAGACTAAGTATAATATGCGTATTATTAGATTTACAGAGTCTTTTAATAGAATCTTAATAATTATATATTATCTTAATTAATTATATATTTGCTCTTATACGCGTCTCTTCTTTTTAATAGAAAGACTAGCGTTACGCTAATATTAGCTAGGCTAATAGAGAGCTAGCAGGTCTTGCTTATAAAACCTAGCAGCTTCTAATTAGTCTATCTGCGCTAGCTTATAATCTTAACTTATCTAATATACTCTCTTAGCTTAAGCCTTACTCTAAGCTAGAAAGGCTATTTGCTTTTTACCTTTATTATAGTTAGATATTAGAGATAGTTATGCTATTAATCTTTTAGACTAGATCTTTAAGTTATTTATCTTTAAACTTAATCTTATCTTTAATATCTACTAAGGCTACGTAGTCTAGAAACTGCTGTATTTTATTTATAGGCAGAGATTTAGTAAAACTATCTATAATTATCTTATTAGTAGGTATATATATAACTCTAATTAATTTGCGCTAGACTTCCTATCGTAGCTAATAGTTATAGATATCTATATATCTAAGTTTTATAGTTAGCTATAAGGTATTCTTATTAACTAGCTAGATTATTTATTTATTATTGCACTATATTATTATTGCTAGGTTCTTAAGCTTAATACTAAGCTTAGCCTATAGTTATGCAAGAAACTATACTTCTTTTGCTGCTTATACTAAAGACAATAGTTCTGCTTTAGTTATTAATATCGTAATAGTATCTTATTTATTTGCTTGCTATATAATTACTTCTTTAAATAATTTTAGAATAAAGCTCTAGAAGCTTTTCTAATTAATAGTATTATCTATAAAAGAAGCATTACTAGCTACTATAAGATTATTGCTTCTGCTAAATTATAGACTAAGTATATATATAGATTAGAGGTAGAGGAGAATGCAGTTAGCAGCTTAATAATATTCTGCGCTTAGATTTATAAGAAAATACGTAAGTTATAATATAGCAAATGCTATATCTAGTCTTATATTAACTGCAATAAATAGAAGTAAGCTAATCTTTCGTTAGTATAAGTTAATCTTAGCTCTAGTTATAAGGTCTTTTCTTAGAAGTAACTTAGCTTATAATATTAGAGTATTATATTATATTATATAATTAGAAATAAGTCTAGTAATTTTATTAATATAGGTAGCTTAGTATAGCTAGAGTTTTCCTGCTATATTATCTCTAATAACTTTAAGGCCTAGAAACTATTTAAGCAGTTCTTCTTTAGTAATAGTATACTTCTTCTATAACTCTTCTACTGCTTTATCTACTAACTCTTTCTTTTCTAAAGTATTCTTAAGAATAATATTATTAATATAAAAGAAGATAAAAACTCTATTGCATATTATATAGTATAGCTTATAGAGTACTAGAAAGAAATCTATACTTATAAAGTGCTTAGTAATATTTTATTGCTATAGAAGTAAGAAGATCTAGAAGCTGTATAGTGCTTTATTTACTTATAGTATAGTCTCTTACTAAATATATCTCTTAGGCATTCTTATATAAACTACTTAGTTAATTAAAGTATAAACGAAAGTATTTGCTACGTTATATTGCTTAAGCTCTAGGTTAAACTAAGCAGCAATTGCTATTATTATTTAAAAGAATCTTTCTATTAGTATAGCAGCGTAGATATCTTAGGCTATAATATCTTTCTATTAGTTGCCTCTTACTATAAGCCTTACTTTATACTTCTTAAGTTAGAATTGTTTATTAACTTTATAGGTATATACTTATATTAAATCTAGTACTTAGATTCTTTCTCTTTATACTTAAAAGCTTAGTACTTCTATCTATAACTTAGTCTTCTTATAGCTTTTAAGATATTCTTCTTTAGCCTTCTTAAAGCTATTATAGAGCAAGTAACTCTACTTAAGATTATTTAATAATAGTAGAAGTAGCAGCTTACTTAGATAGAGTTAGTATCTCTTTATTATTTTCTGCATTAAGCTTATATTATTAACTCTTACTTCTTTAATATTCTAGACTTTTCCTGCTTATAGACTAGCTATAAAGGCTATAGCTTAGAGCTTAGCAATTTATACTAAGTATACTTAAATATTTCTTATAGTTAGATTAGCTTTATAAGCTATAATTCTAGGCTTAGTAATAGTAGCTAGACTTTATATATTAAGTAGAGATTAGAGTCTATCTCTTTTACTTAGAAGAGATACTTAGTAATTAGCTAGCTTAGCTCTATCTCTATTGCGTAGAAAGTCTATTCTTAATAGCTATATTCTATAGAAGTAAGGCAGAGCTAGATCTAGCTTCTCTTCTCTAACTCCTAGCAGCAGTTAGAGATACTGCTTAATAATTCTATCTAAACTTATCTACTGCGCAAGTAATACTATAAGTAAGATACTTAGTAGCGTAGAATAGAGTATTCTTTTTCTTTCTGCCTTATTATATCTATTTTAATTATTTAGTATATTCTAGAAAGCGCTTGCTATCTTATTCTTATAGAATATATCTAGTATATTATTCTATTCTTAGAATAAGAGCAGTAACTCTACTATTTAGATCTATAATTTAATCTCTTTAAGTATGCTATATATAAGATTATCTATAATCTACTTTTTACTGCTATTAAAGATAGTATATTTATTAAAAACTATATTGCAGGTACTAATTACTTTCTCTATTAATAGTACCTATACTCTAAAAATATTAAATAATTAATATCTAATAAGGTAACCTATCTAGGCCTTAAGATTAAGTTTTTATAAATATCTCTTATTCTTCTTTATATTATCTATTATTGCAAAAGCTTTATAGCTATATATATATAAGTAGAACTAATTTAGTTTATAAAGTAACGCAATAATTTCTATTTTATAAGCAACTCTAGTAAAAAGCTCTTTATATAGCAATCTTTAGCAATTTAAGTATTAAAGTATTCTATTATAAAGATATACAGCAGATTGCATAACTTCTAGCTAGAGCTCTTATAGTAAGTTAGTATTAAGGCGTATTATATGTGCTTTTTCTTTTATTATACTCTCTAAGCGTTTTACTTTGCTATTTTAAGCTTAGGTATCTAGTATAAAAAGCTTAACTGCAATTTCTTAATATTTCTTTTACTATTATATATCTGCTAATTAAAATATCTTATTATTAGTCTTAATAACTATAACTATAGTATTAAATTATATCTTTATAAATATTATAAATATTTAGAGAGCTTAGATAATAGAGTAGGCTATATAGTTTTTTAGGTAGAAATTCTAAAGATAACTAGTTGCTTTATATATAATTAGCATTTACGTCTTCTTCTTTATATTACTTCTATCTTTATAGTTATAGAAGTTAATAGCTACTTACTCTCTAAGCTCTTTATAGATTTCTCTAAGTACTTTTCTTATTAGTTATTTTAACTTAGATCTTCTATATATATTACATTTAACTATAAGTAAGCTAATAATCTTTACTCTCTTAGAGTAGTATATAAGATATTTAAGTGCCTAAGGCCTTAAGTATCCTATTTATTTATGCTATATTAAAGCTTTAGCTCTTTACTAGATATACTTAATACGCGCTATTATTATAAAGCTTTCTTATATTTATTTTACGTTATTATATTTAATAATCTATTATCTAAATTATTCTTAGAAAATAGCTACTGCAGCATTGTTACGTCTGCGCAGTATTATAGAGTTTAGTTTAGTATTTTACTATAGATCTTATTACTAGAGTATTCTAAATAAGATAAGATTATAGTATAGATCTAGATAGTAGGCTACGTTATAAAGGTAAAGAAGCTATATAGTATAAATTTCTTATACTCTAATTATAACTATGCTATACGCTCTAATCTATATACGCGTATTTCTTACTTATAGAAAGTCTTCTTATATTAGTTCTTAGGTATTTATAAATTAGTTAATATTATTAGTAATATAGTATATAGTGCCTAAGTTAAGAATAAAAGATTATTTAAGAGAATATCTAAAGTTCTTTATTATAAATATTAAGGCAATAATTATTAGATTAATCGCTCTAATCTCTCTGCTATATAGTTATTTCTTAGACGTAGGCTTAATAGTAGGCGTAGTTAATTATAACTTCTTTATTACTAGTATCTTTAAGCGTAGTTATTTATTTAATTGCGCATTATCTTGCAAATTAAGTATCTTACTAATCTTATTCTTAACTATTCTTATAATATAGTCTTATAGCTACTATCTTTCTAGAGTAGTATCTAGAAAAATATACTAGCATTTATAGAGAGAATAGAGACTATTATAGGCCTTGTATTATTATAATAAAGATAGTTCTTTATTATAGAGTTGCTAGCGTTTTGTATTTTATCCTTATTCTTATTTCTTTTTATTTATTAGTTCTTTATTATTTAGAGTAGATATCTCTGTAGCAAAGGCTACTTTATTTAATTAGATCTTCGTTAGATATATAAGTTACGCGTTCTATCTAAACTAGAGAAATATCTTTATTGCAATAATAGTATAGTTGCAAAGCTTATAAATAATAAAGAAAGTAGCCTAAGTATTAAAGTGCTTTAATACTAATAATATAAAGTCTGTTTTAATAAACTAGTTATTTAAGCACTCTAGTACTCTAATAGATCTGCCTTTAGTAATAGCATAGTTAATCTTAGTAAGCTAAGTATTCTAGTATATAACTATTCTTATTAGTTTTAGTACTTTATAATATCTTATTTATACTTTATTAAGCTTATTCTCTGCTTATACGCCTATAGTAGCAGCTAACTTAATAATCTATCCTTAATATAGATTAAAGAGCTTGCAGCAGTTATTAAAAAGATATATAGATATAGTAGTTTATATAAAGTTAGTTACTTAAGCAAGATAATTGCTTTCTTATTAGAACTTTATATCTTCTATTTTATATGCTTTAAGCTATCTTTTATAGTTCTTAATATCTTCTTTATATAACGCCTTCTTAGTATTTAAGAGCTTAGAGATATAAGTAGAGATAAAGGTAGATATTATTGCAGCAGCAGAATGCTCTGCTTAGTATTAGTTAGAGTGCGTATTAATTATAGCTATAGATAGCTAATAGTTCTTAATCTTAGAGCGCGTAATAGCACGCAGCTCTTTAAGAGGTTAGCTTATTTATTTTAAGTTAAGTATATGCTATATATATAGTAGTATGCACTTATTCTTAAGTTACACAACTTACTTAATTTATTTAGTATAATCTAATAAGATAATAGTCTAGTTATAGCTTTATTAAGTTATTATTTTAGTTAATATTTGCGCCTTTCTTATATAATAGTAATATTTGCTTATTTTTGTAGGTAATAAGATAAATAGTGCTTAATAGTATAGGTACTAAGACTCTTAATTATTAGATTTATAGAGTCTTTTAATAGAATCTTAATAATTATATATTATCTTAATTAATTGTATATTTGCTCTTATACGCGTCTCTTCTTTTTAATAGAAAAACTAGCATTACGCTAATATTAGCTAAGCTAATAGAGAGCTAGCAGGTCTCGCTTATAAAACCTAGCAGCTTCTAATTAGTCTATCTACGCCAGCTTATAATCTTAACTTATCTAATACGTATATATAAGAAAGTAGTAGAAGTAGACTCTAAATAATATTATATCTTGCTTTGCACTATATAGAGCTAAAGTAGGTTATTTTACGCTAGAATAGAATAGTTTTAGTAGAGGCTTAGCAAAAGTAGTCTACTTATCTATATAGTCTGCTAACCTATAAGGTATATTAAAAGTAGCTAATTATCTATAGCAAAACATACTAAGATATTAATATTAGCAAACTAAGCTTAAGCTAACTTAGATTATAAATCTAAAAGTAATAACTATAACAAAGTTATTAAGATAACTACAAACTTATTAAATAAAAATAGAAAATAATAGCTTACTATAAGTATACTCTTAACTTCTATAACTATTAAAGCTTTTTCTATTTTGTATTCTGTTGCCTAGCTATTTAATACTAGAGCTTCTTAGTATATAACTAAGTGTTGGTTATAACTACTAATGTAAGTATCCTTTATACGAGAGATAGCCTTAGCATAGTTACGTAATTCGGGCTACCTAGAAATCTCTGCTGTATATAGAGAACACCTGTTCTGCTCTTATACGAAATATTAGAATACTACTACTTATCTACCTTATTACTATACAATTGTACCTAACTGCTAGCCTATTGTAATATATAATAGATAGCCTATTTAATACTAAGTATATTAATAACTTCTTAACTATTAATCTAATAAAGAGAACTATTATAAAGGAATTAAGCGTAGAAGATAATAGGTTTAGATAATTATAAGATAGATTACTGCTTCTTAGAAGAAGAAGTAGAAGAGTAACTATATATAGGCAGAAGCGCAGCTAAATAAGCAGTATTATATGCCTTATGCGTTCTAATAAGCTTAGCTAGTATTGCTAGTAAGCTTAGCTATATAATATACTCTCTAGTAGCTAAGCACGTAGCATAGCTTATATGCTAAGTTACTAGCACTAAAGTAAGTTAGCTTATATACGCTTGCAAAGGTAAATAAAGCTACTTATTATTAACTAGCTTCTTATAAATATTACTATACTCTATATAAGTATACTCTTCTAAGCGCTTAAAAAGGTCTCTATAAGCGTTTAGAAACTTAGCAAATATCTTTTAGAGATTCTATTAACTTATCTAAGTTAATAGATATAATTAGCGCTTATAGCGTAATTCTTAGCTTACGCTTTATACTATTTATAATATATGCTAATATTTTATAGAAAAAACTCTCTAATATATATCTTGCAGCGCTAGCTATAAGCTGCGCCTATTATACTAGCAAAGCTCTAGGCTTTTAAGCTTATTAGAAGAAGTCTGCTAGAGTAGTATAATAAGTTTTAGCTATAGAGAGGCGCGCTGCTAATACTGCTGCTACTATAGCTAATAAGCTCTTCTTCTTTATAGTAGGTGTTTTTCTATATATCTTTTTGCTTAAGTATTTATTAATAAGTACTTTATAGATATCTAGAAGCTACTAGAGTGCTACTACGCGCGCTGCTACTGCTATCTGCGCTGCTACTAACACTACTGCTACTGCTACTGCTATATATATTACTCTTAAAAGCTTATTAGCAATACCTTATAAGCTTCTTATCTATTTAAATTTTACTAATACTTAATAAGCTATCTCTCTGCTGCTGCTACTGCTAATAATACTACTACTGCTAACGCTGCGCTACTATAGCGAGCTAGAAGAGATTTAGAAAAATCTTTACTTAAAGTATATCTATATAATAATAAAGCATAGGCATACTACTAAGTGCTATAATAGCGCTTAGAGAATAAGGTATTAGAAATGCTTAGATAGCTACTTCTACTAGCAGCTTCTTATATTAGTACTACTTTTTAGTAGAAGCTTTTATAACGCTCTCTATAATAAGGTCTTAGTATTCTAGCTAAGAGCTTATTGCATAGGTATTTATAAGGCTTTTTGCTTATATAATATAGAGAAAGCTACTAGAAAGTTAGCTTCTAAGAAAGAGGCTAAAGAGAAGAAGAAGAAGATTATAGTAGAGATAGGCTATTAGCTCTCTGCAGAAGTTCTTACCTGCTGCTAGCAGGTAAAGAAGCTTCTTAGAGAGCTTGTTAATATGCTTATTAGCTAGAGGTATAGGCTTATCTATCTTATTTATATAAAATTAACTTATTAGAATAGCTTTTCTATATACTCTTAATTTTATAATTGCTAGCTAAGCTTATAAGATCTATTATTATAAGGTTTAAAAAGTGCTTAAAGTGCTTAAACTTTTACTTAAGTAAGTACTTTATAAGCCTATTAGCTACTATATTTATAGTTACTAAGTAGGCTATATTAAATAAGTCTCTATTAATTCTAGGTATAAATATAAAGTGGGGGTATCATCTCAAAATAAGCTAGACTAAAAGAGAATAGCAATTGCCCTCTACTATTAGCACAAAAAAGCGTTAAAAATGAAAAAAGAATACGTAATTAGGTGTTAGTTAGTAGTTCTAAGCGAGGCCTATATAGACACTACGAACTAATACTAAAAACTCCTTAAAAATTGTCTTAGGCACAATAACTAAACTACTCTGCTCTAAGCCAGGCTTAGCAGGCTTATATTTTATTTAGTACTATTAACTATAGAACGCTGCGCGCAG
>Ga0265780_10002461_pt1 | contig 25061 bp, 20 predicted proteins | sample P1T30metagenome_FD_192432 | JGI IMG/M metagenome (GOLD analysis project Ga0265780, IMG submission 192432) | Plant litter microbial communities from East Loma Ridge, Irvine, California - P1 T30 | ecosystem: Environmental > Terrestrial > Plant litter > Unclassified | place: USA: California... | reverse complement strand
TTCTTGAAGGCACAGGAACAGCTTCCGGTTTGGGAAGTCGCCTGGATCTGGGAACTTCCTTAATATCGGGCCTTTTATCTGGTCTTTGCTGATTCCTTGCAGGTACTGAGTCCAGCCTTCCTTCCGCCATATTCATAATAGCAGGATTAATCCTGATAATGCCTGGTTCTTCTGCCTCACTTAACACAGACGATGACATGAAAAGACCAATAAAAAAAAGCCGGTACAGAATAGACGTTTTCATCAGATTATAAACTTAGATAAAATTCTACTTATATACATTTTACAAACAGGTATAAAAATGAATTTATCGGTCGCCCCCTCAGCGTTAAAAAGAACCGCCTTATAGAAAAAACAGAAAGTTTGCCCCAAACATGAGGCAAACAATCACTACGTGTGTGTTTATGCATTTATTATTAATATCCCTTACAAGGCTCCTTCCCCGTATCTGCAGCTCAATTCCCCAATTTGCTGCAGCTTTCAGAGCCATGTTTCAGAACAATAGTTCCTGCTTTCACTCTTCCGTATTTTATCGTGTGATCAGCGGCTTCAGAAGATAAAACAAGAACCATACAGATTAATTATGATCTGTAATCAAATCAACAATATTTAAATGAAGGAAAAATGAAGATTCTTATTTTTATTTAACCGGTTATACCCTGCGTCGTTAATATTTTCTCACAAGATTATAAAGCACTTCCCGATCGTGCGTATTAATCAGAGGACTCCGGTCACTCTGGATAAAATGCAGCTTAAAAGCTCTGATCGCAGCAATTGAATCTCTTGTATCGTAGCCTATAAGCCGCAGTGCCTGGATATTATTAAAACCCGGGGGTACCGGTTCGAGAATTATATCCGGCCAGTTGCCAAAACCATATTCGGCCAGCTTTTGCCAGGGGAAAAAGGCACTCGGGTCTTGTTTTCTTATGGGTGCTATATCGGAATGCCCGATAAAATTTGCACCGGGAATAGAATAATCCTTCTTTAATTTATCCAGCAGTAATATAAGATTGTCTATCTGAGCATCTGTGAACGGTTCTTTTCCGTTATTATCTATTTCTATACCTATAGATGCTGAATTTATATCGGTAAGGCTGCCCCACTTCGCTGCGCCTGCATGCCAGGCCCGTAAATAATCATTCAGCATATGATGTATTGTTCCGTCCTTGCAAATAACATAATGTGCACTTACCTGGCTATGCGTAACAGTAAAAGTTCTCAGTGTTTTCTCGCAGGCCTCCTGTGCTGTATGGTGTATAATAACATAATTGGGCTTACGTAGATTAAAATTTATCGTGCCGACCGGATATGCGGCAGGCTTACCGCTCAGATATACCGGTGGCAGTTCTTTGATCTCTTTTGAAAATCCCCGGGCCTGTTCTTTGTATACTTTATTCGTTTGCCGGTATGGGTTGCTGGAACACGCATAGATAAATAATGTAGTAGCGACAATAAAGATGAACAATCCTTTCATTTGAATAAATTTGTATCTGAGAATCTGCTTATGAATACAACATGAAGCTGTCTTTCGTGTGATACTCCAAACTTATATAAAATTATTTTATATGAACTTTAAGGAAACAACATAAATTGCAGGCATTCCCGATAAATTAATCGCTGATAACTTAAACGTTTATTTATTTTTTAGATGGTAACTTTAGAAAATGCTTTCATTAAAGCTGCTGTTCACCCCAGGGGTGCTGAATTACAGAGCTTTTACAATAAAGAGAATACCCTTGAATACCTTTGGAATGGCAATGCTGCATACTGGCCACGACACTCGCCGGTCCTCTTCCCGATAGTTGGCGGATTAAAAGACGACACCTATTTCTACGAAGGAAAAAACTACAAGCTCGCCAAACATGGATTTGCCCGTAATATGGACTTTAAGGAGGAAAGCTCATTCGGCGATTCTGCTTCTTTTATACTCACAAACACACCGGAAACTTTGGCTCAATATCCTTTTGAATTTCTGCTGAGGATAAAATACCAGCTAAACGGCACGAGGATAACTGTTATATATGAAGTCGAGAACAAATCGGACGGCATAATGCCTTTTTCTATCGGAACACACCCGGCTTTTAATGTGCCACTTGTAAAGGGGACCTCATACAGTGACTATTATCTGGACTTCAGTGAAACAGAAACTGCCGAAAGATTAACCCTGAATGGTAATATTATTAACGGTACAGTGCCTTATCTGGAAAATCAACAGGATATAAAACTGAAGGAAAGCCTGTTTTATGAAGATGCCATAATATTCAGGGATCTTAAATCGTCGCGTATTTCCATATGCAGCGATAAGACAAATCATGGTTTGCATTTTGACTTTGAAGGCTTCCCTTATATGGGGATCTGGGCCGCTGAAAATGCACCTTTTGTTTGTATCGAACCCTGGCACGGGCTACCGGATACAGCAGAACACAACCAAAATATACTGGAGAAAGAAGGAATAATAAAACTGGGCAAAGGAGAAAGCTGGGAAAGCCGCTGGAGCATCAGCTGCTTTTAGTAATTAAATGCCTGGCTGGATATCTTCAGCCAGGCATTTATAAAAAGATTACCTATACGGGATATCAGCTAAAAACCGGTAATGCGCTTTTTATTCGATTAACGGTTTCATCCTTTCCTAAAACCTGAGCGATATCAAATACCGCCGGCCCGAATTTGCCTCCAACCAGCATTATTCTGAATGGTAACATTACTTCGCCGATCTTAAGACCTTTTTCTTCCGCAAGTTTCTTGAAGCCTGTCTCCAGTTCAGCAGCCGAAGCTCCGGCATCATCCGAATGAAGGAGCTCACACAGGGAATTGAAAAAAGATTCTTTCTGCTCAGACCATTTGGGCTTTACGGCATTAACATCATATTCGGCAGGCGCTGTAAAAAAGTACCTTACCTGTTCGATAAAATCAGTTAACAGCACACAACGATCTTTGACCATGTCTATAATAGTACTTAATTTTTCACTGTGGCTTACATCTATACCGGCATCATTTAAAACTCCGGCGACAGACTCTTCAAGCTCTCTGCCATTTTTTTTCTTAATCCATTCGGCATTGAACCATTTTGCTTTCTCAAAATCAAATTTTGCCCCCGATTTATTGACTCTCTCCAGAGAGAATTTTTCAATAAGTTCTTCTATGCCGTAAATTTCCTGATCCGAACCTTCGTTCCAGCCAAGCATAGCCAGCATATTAAGGAATGCCTCAGGAAGAAACCCTATCTCACGGAATCCGGGAATGATCTCTCCGGTAACAGGATCGTTCCATTTCATAGCATATACCGGGAATCCGAGTCTGGCGCCATCTCTTTTACTTAATTTGCCATTGCCGTCCGGTTTAAGAATAAGCGGTAAATGCGCCCATGAAGGCATCTGATCTTCCCAGCCCAGGTATTCCCAGAGCAATAAATGAACAGGAGCCGAAGGCAGCCATTCTTCTCCCCTGAAGGCATGGGTTATTTGCATGAGATAATCGTCTATTACCACTGCCAGATGATAAGTTGGCATTCCGTCTGCTTTGAGCAAAACTTTATCATCGACAAGGCTTGTATCGAAACTGATATCGCCCCTGATCATATCCCTGAAAGAAACCGTTTCGTTTTCAGGAACCTTAATCCTGATCACGTATGGGGTACCAGCTTCAAGAAGCTGCTGCACTCTTTCTTCAGATAAAGAAATTGAATTGTTCAGCTGCCCGCGATACCTGTGGTCATACTGAAAATTTGATATAGAGGTCCTTTTGGAATCCAGATCTTCAGGAGTATCAAAAGCATAATAAGCTTTCCCTTCTTCAACAAGCTGAAGAGCATACTTTTTATACAGCTCTTTCCGCTCACTCTGCCTGTAAGGGCCATATTCGCCACCAGCTTCGGTACCTTCGTCAGGAGTTAAACCACACCATTTTAAACATTCAATAATATACTCTTCAGCGCCTTTTACATAACGGCTCTGGTCAGTATCCTCTATCCTGAGTATAAACTTGCCATTGTGCTTTTTTGCAAAAAGATAATTAAATAACACCGTTCTTACTCCACCTAAATGCAGGCCCCCTGTCGGGCTCGGAGCAAAACGTACACGTACTTTATCTGGCATAACCTGTTTTAATTCTCCTGCAAAGATAGGATTTTAAGCATGTAGCAGACAGTATTTGGATGAATCATTGAAATTGAACTTTCATGTTTTTTATTCGTTAATTCTGCGTATTTTTGCCTACTTTTTCTATAGACTATAAATTTGGTTTTTAAAGAAAGACCGGATCAGTTCTTAGATAATTATTATTCTCAAAAAATAATGACAGAGATCCTGAAAACAAAAGCGGCATATCTCAATGCCACAGTAAGCAGTTTGCCTGAAGAACAGGCTCTTGCTTTTCTGGCTCAGGAATTTGCGGGGAAAATCATCCTTTCAACGAGTTTCAGCTGGGAAGACCAGGTTATTTCGCATATGGTGCTTTCTCAGAAACTTCCTGTAAAAATATTCACTCTCGATACCGGAAGGCTGTTTGGAGAGACCTATTACGTATGGAGCCGTACGGTTGAAATGTATGAGGCAAAAATTGATGCGTATTATCCCAACCAGGATCTGCTGCAGCAATTTGTTACACAAAAAGGCCCTAATTCATTTTATGATTCGGTAGAAAACCGGAAATCCTGCTGTTATATCCGTAAAGTTGAACCTTTGCAAAGAGCGCTGGCAGGAAATGAGCTATGGATAACCGGACTTAGGGCCGAGCACTCACCGGAACGGGGAGATCTTCCGAAATTCGAATTTGACGAGACGAATAATATTATAAAATTTCATCCGCTGTTACACTGGACAACAGACCAGTTAAAGGAATTTATTAATAAAAGAGGCATCCCGTATAATACCCTTCATGATAAGGGCTTTGTGAGTATTGGCTGCGCTCCCTGCACCAGGGCAATTATGCCAGGCGATGATTTTCGTGCAGGAAGATGGTGGTGGGAAGATAAAACAAGTAAGGAGTGCGGATTACACGCGCACTCATAAATATTTTTAATTATATATGCCATATAAATTAGATTACCTCGATCTGCTCGAAGCTGAGTCTATTCACATTATGCGTGAAGTAGCAGGCCAATTCGAGCGTCCGGCCCTTCTGTTTTCGGGTGGAAAAGATTCTATTACACTTGTTCAATTAGCATTGAAGGCATTCAAGCCAGGTAAGATCCCATTTCCGCTGGTGCATATCGATACCGGACATAATTTCAGCGAAGCGCTGGAATACCGTGACCGCATGGCCCGTGAAACCGGGGCTAAACTGATAGTGCGCAAAGTTGAAGATACCATTAAAGCAAAGGGACTTAAAGAACCGGCAGGCAAGTTCGCCTCGAGAAATGCACTTCAGTCTTATACATTACTGGATACTATCGAAGAGTTCGGATTTGATGCCTGCATCGGCGGAGCCCGCAGGGATGAAGAAAAAGCGAGGGCTAAAGAGCGTATCTTTTCGGTAAGGGATGAATTCGGGCAATGGGATCCAAAAAAACAACGCCCCGAACTATGGAACCTCTATAACGGTAAAATTGCCAAGGGTGAGAATGTAAGAGTATTTCCTATAAGCAACTGGGTAGAGCTTGATGTTTGGAATTATATTAAACGCGAAGGAGTAGAACTGCCCTCCATATATTTTACCCACGAACGTGAAGTTCTGGTACATGGAGAGCATCTGGTAGCCACATCACCCTTTATAAGAATTGACGAAGGCGATATTGTAGAGAAAAGAAGGGTAAGATACCGTACAGTAGGTGATATGACCTGTACTGCTGCCGTTGAGTCGACAGCTTCCAATATAGACGATATCATCTCAGAAATCAACAAAACAAACATCAGCGAACGCGGCGAAACCCGTATAGATGACCAGGTTTCGGAAGCTGCTATGGAAGACCGTAAGAAGAACGGGTATTTTTAAAGGTATAAAAACGGAAAATTCGGTCCATTGGCATTATGGATCCGTCCTTTGATGTGTAATTACACCCCGGAAACCCAAAAACAAGAACTTACAAAAAATGGATTTATTAAGATTTATAACGGCCGGTAGTGTTGATGATGGCAAAAGCACGCTTATAGGCCGCCTTTTATACGATACAGATTCTATCAAGGTAGATCAGTTGGCTACTATTCAGAAACAAAGCAAAAATAAAGGCGAAGGGGAAATAGATTTAGCCCTTTTTACCGACGGATTAAGAGCGGAGCGCGAACAGGGCATAACGATCGACGTAGCTTACAAATATTTCGCAACCGAAAAAAGGAAGTTTATCATTGCAGATGCACCCGGCCATATTCAGTACACACGTAATATGGTTACCGGAGCTTCCAATTCCGATCTGATAATTATTCTTATCGATGCCAGGCTCGGGGTTATCGAACAGACCAGACGCCATAGTATCATCGCTTCACTTCTGCAGATACCACACGTTGTTGTGGCAATTAACAAAATGGACATGGTTGATTTTTCTGAGGATGTGTATAATAACATCTCCAAAGAATATTCCAGGATTGCCGCGCAACTGAACATCAAGGATGTAACCTTCATTCCTATAAGTGCACTTATAGGCGACAATATAGTTACAACTTCAGAAAACACCCCCTGGTACAAGGGAGATACGCTATTACATCTACTTGAAAATGTTAACGTTAACCAGGATATAAATTATTCAGATCCGCGTTTCCCGGTACAATATGTAATTCGTCCACAGTCTGAAGATCTTCACGACTACCGCGGATATGCCGGCAGAATAGTGAGCGGTATTTATAGAAAGGGAGATGCCGTTACAGTTTTGCCGGATGGAATCGATTCTGTTATTGAAGCTGTCGAGGTTAATGGCGAAGAAGTAGAGGAAGCGTTTGCACCTCAGAGTGCGGTGATAAGATTAAGCGACGATATTGATATTAACCGGGGTGATGTTATTGTTAATAAGACAAATAGTCCCAGGGTCTCTCAGGATATCGAAGCCACTATTTGCTGGATGGATACCAGGCCGCTTGTTGCGGGAAATAAGTATTTGCTGCAGGTACATAGCAAACGGGTCCGGTGCATCGTAAAAGAAATTAACTTCAAACTTGATGTAAATACCCTCGAAAAAATATATGACTCGAATGAAGCTTCGCTGAATGATGTCGTACATATCACAATAAAAGCTGCATCGCCGATAGTTTTTGATAGCTATGCTTCGCTCAGATCAAATGGCGGGGCCATATTGATTGATGAGACGGCACATACTACTGTAGCTGGCTGCATGTTACATTAATAAAGTAAAAACTTATCGAAAAAGCTATGCGGATGCATAGCTTTTTTGCTTTAACGGTACTATGCAAAGCATCTCAGGGATTGTGTCATACTTCTAGTATCTATTAAAAAACATCTTATTAATACATTTTTTAATGATTTTTCAGTAATTTCATATTTTCTAAGCGGATGATATGAGACCGTCTACCAATAGCTACTCCTATCTCATCCATAAAATAGATGAGTTTATAAGGAAATATTACCTTAACAAGACGGTTAAAGGCTTCTTGTACCTCGCTGCATCTTTTTTTGCCAGTTACATACTTGTTACCACAGCCGAATATTTCGGGAATTTCTCCCCTGCTATCAGGACAATCCTCTTCTACGGGTTTTTATTACTTAATTCCTTAATCTTGATAAGGTGGATCTTTATTCCCCTTGTTAAATTCTGCAGACTTGGCAAAGTTATCAGCCATGAGCAGGCTGCCGAAATTATCGGAAGACATTTTGCGCCGGTAAAAGATAAACTGCTTAACACTCTCCAGTTAAAAAAACTGGCAGATCAGGACCAGGCGCAAAAAGACCTTATCGAAGCCAGTATTGAACAGAAGATAGCTGAAATCAGACCTGTTCCTTTTACATCTGCTATAAAAATTAAAGAAAACAGAAAATATCTTAAATTCGTGCTTCCCCCTCTTGCTATTCTGATCTTTATAGGGGCTACTGCACCTTCCATGCTGAGCGAAAGCACCGAGAGGTTATTACAGCACGACAGGAAGTTTATAAAAAAAGCTCCTTTTGCCTTTGTTATACTGAACGATGATTTATCTGCCCTGCAGGGCGATGATTTTGAGTTGAAGGTTAAAATGACCGGTAATGAGATTCCTCAGGACGTGTATATAGAGGATGGAGTCAATACATTCAGGCTGGAAAAGGAAAATATCATATCATTTCATTATAATTTCAAAAACATACAGGATTCTAAAGAGATCAGACTGGTGGCAGGCGAATTCTCATCCGAGCCTTATCTGATAACTGTAAAAAAGAAACCTGCCCTCCTGAATTTTGATGCATATCTTAAGTATCCTGCATATCTGCGTAAGCAAAATCAGGAAATCACTAATTCAGGTGATCTTACTGTACCTGAAGGAACTCAGATAAACTGGAAGTTCAGGACAGGGAATGCAACCAGTCTTACTGTAAGTACAGACGGAATAAGCAAAAATATTACTTCCTCTGATAATAATATTTTTCATTACACTTACAGGGCCCTTAAAACAACCGGATTTGCAGTTAAGCCAGTGAATGGGGAAGTATCCGGAACTGAGGAAATATCTCTGAATGTAAAAGTTATCCAGGACCTTAATCCCCTAATACAGGTAACAGAAAAACAAGACTCGGTTAATTCAAAAGTTATTTATTTCGTTGGTCAGGTAAGTGACGACTATGGTTTTTCAGATTTAAAATTCAATTACCGGGTAGTCGGAGCAGAGACTTCAAAAAAGATAAGCCGGCCGGTAAACTTTGAAAAGAATACCCTCCAAAGTAATTTCCTCCATGTCTGGACGATAGACAAGGCGACGGCCAATGCCGGCGACCAGGTTGAATACTACTTCGAAGTAACTGACAACGACGGCATAAACGGCCCCAAAACTACCCGTTCTGCTATAAAAACGCTTAAATTACCAACAGAAGAAGAAACGCAGAAAAAAATTGAACAGACGTCTAAATCGATACAGGACAAAATGCATCAGGCTGTTCGTAAAGCAGCTCAGATTGAACAGGATGCAAAACGTCTGAACAGAGATCTTATTAATAAGCGTAACCTGTCTTTTGAGGAAAAAAAACAGGTAGAACAATTATTGAATAAGCAAAAAGAACTGGAAAATCTCGTAAATGAGATAAAAAAGGAAAATAAACAAAACCTGACAGACCGTAATGAGCTCCATCAGGAAAACGAGCAGCTCGCTGAAAAACAAAAACAGATAGAAGACCTGTTTAACAATGTTCTTGATGAAAAAACCAGGGATTTGCTAAAGAATATACAGAAGTTACTCGAAGAGAACAACAAGAACCTTACGCAGCAGGAGCTGTCTAAAATGCAGACAGATAATAAAGCGCTTCATAAGGAATTAGACAGGATACTCGAATTATATAAACAACTGGAATTTGATCAGAAGCTTGCAGATGCGGCCGAAAAGCTCAAAAAGCTTGCACAAAAGGAGGAAAAGTTAAAAGAACAGACCGAAAATAATTCTTCATCGTCTGCAGAGCTCGCAAAACAACAGGAGGAACTCAATAAAACATTTGAAGACATACAGAACGATCTGGACGACCTGGCGAAAAAAAATGAGGAGCTCGAAAAAAAGAATGATTATGCAAATCCGGAAAAAGAACAGGAGCAAATAGATCAGGCGCTGCAAGACAGCAAGAAAAATCTTCAAAATAAAAACAACAGGAAAGCTGCCGATAATCAGAAAAAAGCTGCCGACCAGATGAAACAACTGTCGGAGAAACTGGAACAGATGCAGCAGGATAATGACCAGGAAGAGAATAATGTTAATATGCAGAGCCTGAGAGAGATTCTTGACAACCTGGTGAAATCATCTTTTGAACAGGAAAGAATTATGCAGGAACTTCGTTCTGCGCCCTCCAATGCTCCGAGATACACTAAACTCACCCAGTCGCAAAAAGATGTAAGAGACAACCTTAAAATGGTCCAGGACAGCCTCTATTCTTTAAGCAAGAAGGTACCACAGATAGAATCTTTTATAAACAAGGAATTACAACAGATCAATCAAAACATCGAGTCGGCCATTTCAAGCCTGGCAGAGCGGAGAACCCCCGAGGCAAACAGGTACCAGCAGTATGCAATGACTTCTATAAACAATCTTGCATTGATGCTCAGTGAGATACAGGAAAAAATGCAGCAGGCCATGCAAAATGCACAGCAAGGAGGAAAGGGAAAACAAAAAAGCCTTTCGCAACTTAGTAAGATGCAGGAACAGCTCAACCAGAATATGCAAAAAGCCCGGCAGCAAATGCAACAGCAAGGCAACAAACCTGGCCAACAAGGCGTTAAAGGTCAGATGAGTGAGCAAATAGCAAAGATGGCACGCGAACAGCAGCTTATCAGGCAGGCGCTCAACGAAATTAACCGTGATTTAAACAAAGATGGAAAGGGCGGGTTAGGAAATTTAGAGAAGCTTGCAAAAGATATGGAACAAAGTGAGACAGATCTCGTACACAAGAAAATTCAACAGGAAACTTTAGTAAGACAACAAGAAATATTAACAAAATTACTGGAAGCAGAAAAGGCAGATCGAGAAAGAGAGCTTGATAATCAGAGAGAAAGCAAGCAGGGACAGAATTTTTCTCCGGAACTTAAAACTGTACTGGAGGATTTTAAAAAAATTAAACAAAACGAGGTAGAACTGTTAAAAACAGTACCCCCCTCCTTAAATTCATTTTATAAATTGAAAGTAGGAGATTATTTTAGACTTTTAAATACCAATTAACAATATGACAACAAACCGGGTAGATATTTCAGACGATACTGTTTTATATACACTCCAACTGCCTTCAAAAATTGAGAGCATTACCACGGTTGAGAATTTGATAGACAATCTCAAGGAAGAGTATAATCTAGCAGACGATACGTACGCTAATATGCTTACATGCCTGAGCGAAGCAACGATAAATGCTATTATTCACGGCAATAAACAAAATGAGAATAAAAAGGTCTATATAAATCTCGAAGTGCAATCTGGAAAACGCATGCAATTCACTATTGCAGATGAAGGCGATGGCTTTGATTATAACAGGCTTCCAGATCCGACAGCACCTGAGAATCTTGAAAATCTCACAGGGCGGGGTGTATTCATAATAAAACATCTTGCAGACCAATGCATTTTTAATGTAAAAGGAAATGAAGTAGAATTGCACTTCAAGATCTAAATGGGAAAATCCATAAATTTTTTCCAGGAAGATGTCTCCTTTAGTTTAAAAAATAAAATTAAGCTTAGAGACTGGATTAACGATACAATAAATTCAGAAGGCAAACGCACAGGAGAGCTTAATTTTATTTTTTGCAGTGATAGTTACCTGCTTGAAATGAACAGGCAGTATCTTGATCATGATACTTATACAGATATAATTACTTTCGATAATTCTGAAAAGGAATTTGTGATAGCCGGCGATGTATTCATAAGTTATGAGCGCATTTGCGAGAATTCCGTCAAATTTAATGTTCCTGAACATGACGAGCTTCACCGGGTAATAATACACGGAACTCTTCACCTTTTAGGTTACAAAGATAAGTCAGCAAAGGAAAAAACGCTTATGACTCAAAAAGAAGATCATTATCTTCTATGCCGAAAGTTCTGACAGCCCTGCTATAATATATCATTATATTAGTCAGCATACTCCTGCTAGCAAACCTTAAACAATAACCCTGATTTATTTCTACAAGATTAATAGTATAGGTTGCAGAATGCTTTAAAAGGCCAAAGCAGGCTTGTATACACCTGGCTAATACCTCGCCTACCTTGTATTACTAATTGGGGATAAACAACTAAACACAGGATAAGCCAAGATTATCCATCCATGTATTAACTTGTTGTGATGCCTTATGAGCTTCTAGACGTTAAACTCTTCTATACTTTATCAATTATGTTTTAGACAAATCAAATCAGATGTTTACACTGGTAATAGAAATACAAGCATATAAATGCGTATTTTTGCAAATTAACCAAAGTACATGGTAAACAAAGCAGTAACAGCTGAAACAAGCGGGTACACAAGAGCCGACTCACAAGAATATATTCCAAAACCGGATAAGTCAGAAGATGAAATTGTTGTGTTCAAGCGCCAGATTCTTCCTGTTAAAAGCAGATTGAAGCGAATATAAAGCCGCTTTAAGATTTTTGAAGTTTTTAATTCGGATAACAAAGCAGAGTTAATACTTGAATTACTGACTATAAGAAGAAAAAAGAGCTCAAAGTTAACTAATAGCAGGAAGATATCCCTGATTTATGACATATTATTAGAAAAATTTACTGCTGTTATTATTCATTTGCATATACATGTTACTGAATTAAGAAAAAGATTATTGAGTGCACTTCAGCACTCGAACGAAGATTATAACGCCGATGTCGCAAGGCTGGAAAAAGAAACTAATGCTGCAGCACCGGCATTTTTATAAATAATGTTAAATCAAATTTAAAGCACATTGAAGGAATACATACATCTCCTTCTGATAATATTAAAGAATTAGTATGAGTATTTTATCAGGAGAACAAATAGGCCACTCTTTTAACGATAACTGGCTTTTTAAAGATCTTACATTCGGTGTAAGCAAAGGCCAAAGAGTAGCCTTAGTAGGAATAAACGGCTCAGGGAAATCTACCCTGATGAAAATCCTTTCGGAGAAAATAATTCCTGCGGAAGGCAGAGTAGTAAAGGAAAGAGGTCTTACTATAGGCTACCTGGAACAGGATCCTGATTTTCAGGGACAGAGAACGATAGGCGATTACATATATAGCTTAGACAACAAACAGCAGCAAGTCATCAGAGAATATGAGAAATTAATAGAATCTGAACATCCTGATGAAAAAGAATTATCCCGGCTAACAGATGAAATCAGCGAGTTAAATGCCTGGGAGTACGAATATGAGATTAAAACAATCCTTCAAAGATTATCGATATCCAATATAGAGCAGGAAATAAAAAGCCTCTCGGGAGGACAAAAGAAAAGACTGGCGCTGGCCAAGCTCCTCATCGACAATCCTGAGGTATATATATTAGATGAGCCAACCAATCATCTTGATATAGAAATGATAGAATGGCTTGAAAGTTTTCTTACTAGCGGTCAAAAAACGCTTATTATGGTAACACATGACAGGTATTTCCTGGACAATGTATGTAACCATATTATAGAACTGGAGAACAGAAAATTATATAATTACTTTGGGAATTACAGCTATTTCCTGGAAAAGAAAGCCGAACGCGAAGCCGAAGAAGCCTCAACCCTTCAAAAAAATAGAAATCTGCTAAAAAAAGAACTTGAATGGATGAGGCGAATGCCCAAGGCAAGAACAACTAAATCAAAATCAAGAATTGATGCATTTTATGATCTTGAAGACAAAACAAAAGGAATAAAGAGCAATCAAAAAATAGAACTGAGCACTAAGGTATCAAGACAAGGAAATAAAATACTGGAACTTGAACATATAAGTCAGTCGTTCATCTCTAAGGAGATAATAAAAGATTTTAGTTATACGTTCAAAAAAGGTGATAGAATTGGGCTGGCAGGAAAAAATGGCACAGGGAAGTCAACCTTGCTCAATTTATTAACAGGAGCAATCGAACCTTCAGAGGGAAAAATAAGCACTGGAGAAACTACCATCTTTGGCTATTATCGTCAGGCTGGCTTAGAAATTCAGGAAAATGAAAGAGTAATCGATGTTGTAAAAAATGTAGCGGAATACATTACTATGGCCGATGGTAAAACGCTGACGGCCTCGCAGGTATTAACCCATTTTCTCTTTACTCCTGCCAAACAGTACACATTTGTGAGCAGTTTAAGTGGAGGAGAAAGAAAAAGATTACAATTAATGCGGGTATTAATGAAGAATCCTAACTTTCTGATTCTTGATGAACCTACCAACGACTTAGACATCGATACACTTAATGTGCTTGAGGAATTTTTAGACAACTATACTGGCGTTTTACTATTAGTATCACACGACCGTTATTTAATGGATAAGTTAACTGAGCAACTGTTTATACTTGAAGGAGACGGACTTGTCAGGATATATAATGGAAATTATACTGAATACAGACTTGAAAAAGAAGAAAATAAACTTAAGGAATCATTCAGCAAGGAGAAAAAAACAATAGACAAACCCGCCGTTCCTAAAAAAAGTAAATTAAATTATAAGGAAGAACAAGAACTAAATAATCTTGATAAACAAATACCGGAGCTAGAATCCAAGATCAAAGAATTATCTAAAGAGTTAAACTCAGGAATTAGCGATCATAAAAAACTTGAAGGTTTGTCTTTGGAAATCCAATCAACTAAAGATATACTCGAAGATTGTACTTTAAGATGGCTAGAACTATCTGAATTAAAAGAAATATAAACAGATATGTTAGGTTCCACGTGGAACCTAACATATCTGTTCCACGTGGAACACTATGTTTAAGAAATATGATATTATAGTTGTAGGTGCAGGTCACGCAGGGTGTGAAGCTGCATCTGCTGCAGCCAATTTAGGCTCATCGGTTCTACTTATCACCATGAATATGGGCACCTTAGCTCAAATGAGTTGCAATCCAGCAATGGGAGGCGTAGCTAAAGGACAAATAGTTAGAGAAATAGATGCCATGGGCGGATATTCAGGGATAGTGACAGACAAATCAACTATTCAGTTCAGAATGCTAAACTTATCTAAAGGACCTGCTATGTGGAGCCCGCGTGCGCAGAATGACAGGATGAAGTTCGCAGAAGAATGGCGTTTAATGTTAGAAAGAACACCTAATGTGGATTTCTGGCAGGATACTGTAAATGGTCTCTTAGTAAAAGGAGATAGAGTTTTCGGCGTCAGAACATCATTAGGAATCGAAATTAGATCGGAGGCAGTTGTATTAACAAATGGCACTTTTTTAAATGGTCTTATACATATAGGAGAAAAGAGGTTCGGTGGCGGGCGAACGGCCGAAAAAGCAGCTACTGGGATCACTGAGCAATTAGTGGAATTAGGGTTCGAAGCAGGACGTATGAAAACTGGTACCCCACCCCGGGTCGATGGAAGAAGCCTGGATTATAGCAAAATGGAGGAGCAGTGGGGAGATCAGGATGGAGGTCGATTTTCGTTCACTGACGTAGACCTTCCTAAAGAACAACGGTGTTGCTGGATTACTTATACAAACAAAGAGGTTCATGAGACTCTAAAAGAGGGATTTTAAAAATCGCCCATGTTTACCGGTCGTATTAAAGGCCTTGGTCCCAGATATTGCCCATCTATAGAAGACAAGATAAATAGATTTGCTGAACGCGAACGACACCAGATATTCGTAGAACCAGAAGGTTGGAATACTGTAGAAATTTATGTGAACGGCTTTTCCACTTCACTACCTGAAGATATCCAGTATAAGGCGATCACTCAAATATCCGGATTCGAAAAAGCGAAAATGTTCAGACCCGGATATGCCATAGAATATGACTACTTCCCCCCTACCCAATTAAGTCTAACATTAGAGACCAAGTTAATTAACAACTTGTTTTTCGCCGGGCAGATAAATGGTACAACCGGATATGAAGAAGCTGCCTGTCAGGGATTCATAGCTGGTATTAATGCACATCAAAAAACGACTGACAAACATGAGTTAATTATGAAGAGGTCAGAGTCGTATATTGGCGTGTTAATTGATGACCTTGTAACGAAAGGTACAGAAGAACCTTATAGAATGTTTACTTCGCGTGCTGAACATCGCCTTTTATTAAGGCAGGACAATGCAGATATACGCCTCACTCCTATCGGTCATAAGCTTGGCTTAATCAGCGACGAGCGCCTTGATAAAGTTAATGCAAAAGTTAATGATTCCGACAAGATTGTAAAATTCTTAAAAGATACATCTATAGAAGCCAACGAAATAAACTCCCAGCTCGAAGAATTAGGTACAGCAAGGTTATCTCAAAATGTAAAAATGTTCCAGCTTCTTACCAGGCCACAGGTAAGCCTAAAAGACTTAAGGAAAGCAAATAGGCGATTCGATGAACTGTTAAGTTTATACAATAAAGAAACGCTGGAACAAGCAGAGATAAAAGTTAAATACGAAAGCTACTTCGAAAAAGAAATGGAAATTGTAGGAAAGATGAAAAAAATGGAGGATAAAGAAATTAATCCATCATTTAATTATCATGATCTTGTATCGCTGTCAAAAGAAGCCCGAGAAAAATTAATGAAGATAAAACCCAGAACTTTAGGACAAGCATCCCGGATATCAGGTGTTTCTCCTTCAGATATTAGCGTTTTAATGGTCCATATCAGCAAATAAATATAATAGCCTAATAATCAGTGATTTAACTTAAAAATAATCAACGTATTTTAAACACATATAAGTGACTATAATTATTTATTGATATGAAAGTTCAAAAAACAGGTAAAACCTCTCAAAAAGCCTATAAATGCCTTTAAATACAAAACGCCATTTTTTCCTATTTTTTATTGCTTGTTTTTTCGTCTTGTTAGGCTTAGCAGGCTGTGCGAGTATCCAGGCACCAACTGGCGGCCCGAAAGATTCAATTCCTCCCAAAATATTAAAGGAAACTCCCAAGAACTTTACTACTCAGTTCAAGGCAAATGAAATTAACGTAGAATTTGATGAATATTTTAAGCTCAATAACTCCTTTAAAGAAATAAGCTTATCACCCGCCACCGAGAAGCTACCAGAATATAAGGTGAGAAAAAAAATACTCAACATCAGATTTCAGGATACCTTGGCACCGAATACTACGTACACTATAAATTTCGGAAACGCAATCGCTGATTATAATGAAAGTAATATTCTCAAAAATTATGTTTACGTTTTATCTACCGGAAATAAAATCGATTCGCTCTCCATATCTGGCAAGGTTATAAATGCCGTAACAAAGAAACCAGAGTTAGATGCAACTGCTTTTATCATTCCTCTGAGTCAGGACACAGTCTTCGGAAAGAAGAGAGCACCCATATTTACGTCGACAGATTCAGCAGGAAATTTCAGCCTTAAATATCTGCGTGGTGATACTTACAGAATCTATGCAATTAAAGAAGAAGGAGGAGGCGATAAAATATATAACTCTACAAATGAGCTGATTGCCTTCCTAAAAGATTCTATCGTATTGGGAAAAGATACCTCTGGCTTAAAGCTTGAACTCTTTAAAGAAGAACCCGATGTCTTCAAGCTGAAAGATCGTAAAATTGAAAATACCGGAAGGATTTCATTCATCTTTAATAAAGAACTTATTGAACCTTCACTCCGTATTTTACACCCATCGGAACTTGACTCAAAAAAAATAGTGGAATTTTCCAGAACCAATGATACAGCTTATATATGGACAGAAAATATGAACTTCGATTCCATTTCAGTAGCCATATCTGATAAAAATGTAAGCATTGACACGACAAACATCAGAAGGAATAAAAGAGATAATTATAAACAGGAAATAACTATTTCAGACAATATACCTTCTTCTGCTATTAAGCCCGGAACACGTCTCCAGCTAACATTTACTGCGCCGGTATCATCCATCAATCCAGGACAAATTAACCTCTTGCAGGACTCTGTACCAGTTAAAAACTTCACAGTAGTTAAGGACTCCAGTTCTACGCGGAAATTCTATATTTCTTATACCTGGAGGAAGAAAAGACAATACATACTGGACATCCCCGAAAATACAGTAAACGGCACGTATGGTGGAAAAAATAAAGCTTACAACAAGCAATTTACCCTGGATGAAATAGAGAACTACGGTAATCTGTCTGTACTATTTACGGTACCGGATACAGGGAGGAAATATATAATTCAATTGCTCGATGCACAGGAGAATATAATTAAATCAAATACGATAACGACCAGTGCCAAGCTAGATTATATTATGTATCCGGTAGGAAAATACAGATTCAGAGTTATCTATGACGATAACAAAAACGATAAATGGGATACTGGAAAAGTAAGTTTGAGACGACAGCCGGAAATAATATGGAATAATCCAAATGAAATCACGCTACGTGCAAATTGGGATCTGGAAGAGAAAATTACTATTCCTCCTCCTCTTTAAACCAGCTCGAATAGAGAATATAGTTCTGCGGAAGCTGCATAAGCATAGCTCTTTGATCTTCGCTTATGATTTTAACCTTTTTAGCTGGTATACCTGCATATATGTATCCCGATTCGCAGAGCGTATTCTCTAAAACAACCGAACCTGCAGCAATAATGGTAAATTCTTCAACAATAGCGTTATCCATTACTATCGCTCCCATGCCTATCAGCGTGTTATTTTTTAATACACATCCATGTATAAGAGCATTATGGCCTATTGATACATTATCATAAACTGTAGTACCACTTTTTTTATAGGTACAGTGAATTACAGCTCCATCCTGAATATTGACATTATTGCCAACTTTTATAAAATTAACGTCGCCTCTAACAACAGCATTGAACCAAACAGAACAATTATCGCCAAGGATAACGTCGCCCACGATTGTAGAATTTTCAGCAATAAAACAGTTTTTTCCAAATTCTGGAAATTTTCCCTTGACGGGTAAAATAAGCGCCATATATTTACATTATGTTAAAACATGCGGAAATAGCTCAGCTGGTAGAGCATCAGTTTCCCAAACTGAAGGCCGCGGGTTCGAATCCCGTTTTCCGCTCCAAGCTTTTATTAATTAAAAAATTGTATCTCTAGGAACTTCTTCATGACCAGGATAATCAGTCGTATAATGAAGTCCTCTGCTCTCCTTCCTCATCATTGCCGACTTAATTACTATAAATGCAGTCTGAATGATATTCCTTAACTCACAGAGCTTTATCGATAACTTAGTTTGCTTGTAGAACTCCTCTGTTTCCTCATTAAGCAATCCAAGCCTCCTGAGCGCCCTTTCCAAACGGAAATCCGACCTTACAATACCCACATAATCGCTCATTATTTTCTGAGTCTCCCGTAAATTATGAGTAACCAGAATATCTTCATTAGACAAAGCTGTATTAGTCTCATCCCATTCAGGAATGTTATCAGGCACAATATTATAACCAAATTTCTCTACGGCATCTGTATATATCCGATGAGCAAAAACTGTAGCTTCCAGCAAAGAATTAGATGCCAAACGATTAGCGCCATGTAAACCTGTAGAAGAGCACTCACCGCAGGCATAGAGCCTGTGTATTGACGAACGGCCGTACTCATCTACCATTATACCCCCGCACATATAATGACATGCAGGAGTAACCGGAATAAGATCACGCGTCATATCTAAACCTATACTCAGGCATTTCGCATATATATTAGGAAAATGAGCCAGTATATCCTCCTTAGAACGGTGTCTTATATCCAGATAAACAAAATCCTCGCCCGACTTTTTCATTTCAGAGTCAATGGCTCTGGCAACTATATCTCTGGGAGCCAAAGACTTACGTTCATCATACAAATGCATAAACTCATTGCCGTTCCTATCTCTGAGAACACCACCAAAGCCCCTGACGGCCTCAGAAATAAGGAATGAAGGATATTCGCCAGGATTATATAAAGCTGTTGGATGGAACTGAATAAATTCAATATTTCTAACTTTACCTTTAGCGCGGTAAACCATTGCTATGCCATCCCCCGTTGCAATAACAGGATTTGTTGTATTAGAATAGATGTGTCCTACCCCACCTGTTGCCATAACGGTAACTCTGGAAAGGAACTTTTCAACAGAGTTAGTCTTCGTATTAAGTGCATATACACCATAACAATTTATATCTTCCGACTTCTTATCAACAAATTCTCCGAGATGATGCTGCGTTATAATTTCGACCGCAAAATAGTGTGTTAATATCTCGATATTCGGCTCCTTATGTATTTGTTCAAGTAAGGCCAGCTCATACATACCATGATTAGTTATATCGAAGTTTGTACCGTAATCAATAATCTCCTGGATACGCTCAGGACCCTCCTTTACCACTATACTCACTATGGCCTCATCACATAAGCCATCGCCGGCAATAAGCGTATCTTCTATGTGTTTTTCAAAAGAATCAGTTTTATCCACAACCACAGCAACCCCGCCCTGGGCATACTTAGTGTTAGATTCATCTTCATTTGCTTTTGTAACTATCAGGACCTTACCGTGTTTTGCAGCCTTTAGTGCAAAACTTAAACCAGCTATTCCAGAACCTATAACAAGGAAATCAACATTCTTCATTAAAAAAATTCTTCAATTATGTAAACTTATATCAGCTATGTGGATAAACCACGTAAAGATGTTAATTTTGCGTATAACAGCGTTAATATTTTCTAATAACAATCTGTTGTATGTTAATTTCCCTTTAAAAAGCGTTTAGTTCTATAAAGTTTTCAGCAGGAAATGATGAGTTCTTAACGTTTCAACAGAAGAAAGAAACTCACTGTATAATTTGATCATTTTAAATTATGAATTATTAAAAACTTAATTAACAGATTCTTGTATGACTAGCGGTGTGGAAAACATGTTGAAAAGCAGTTAAAAATAGTATAACCAATAGCTGAAATCAATAATTCTTAACATTACTAACATCATAATAAACAATAAGATTTTCTATTTAAAAAGTAATTGTATTTTATTGAAGTGTGAGAAATGGATATTTTTGAAGAAATAAATGTGAAGGGTTTTATAGATGAACCCATAGATCCGTCGATGGATCTTTTTGATGAGATTGAAAAATTAAAAAAGGAAAAGAATGCTGTTATCTTAGCCCACTATTATCAGGAACCGGATATCCAGGATATTGCGGATTATATAGGGGATAGCCTGGGATTGTCGCAGGAGGCTGCCAAGACAGATGCAGATATTATAGTTTTTGCCGGTGTACATTTCATGGCCGAAACAGCGAAGATATTATCTCCGTCAAAGAAAGTTTTGTTACCAGATTTAAAAGCAGGATGTTCGCTGTCTGACAGCTGCCCGCCTCATCTGTTTGCAAAATTCAAGGAAAATTATCCGGACCATATCGTAATTACATACGTGAACTGTTCGGCAGAGTTAAAGGCATTGAGTGATATTGTCTGTACATCGTCTAATGCAGTTCAAATTGTGGAGAGTTTGCCAAAGGATCAGAAGATCATATTTGGGCCGGACAGAAATCTAGGTGCTTACGTCGCCAGAAAGACCGGAAGAGATCTCGTATTGTGGAACGGAGCGTGTATGGTGCATGAAATTTTTTCAGCACAAAGAATAACAAAGCTGAAGGAAAGGCATCCGGAAGCTAAGTTTATAGCACATCCGGAATGCGAAGAGGTAATCTTACAGTATGCAGATTATATTGGTTCAACCACCGGATTACTTAAATATACCGTAAACAGTGATGCAAAGGAATTTATAGTAGCAACTGAAAGTGGAATTATACATCAGATGGAAAAGGCTAATCCTGATAAGGTATTTATTCCGGCACCTCCTAACAATAATTGTGCATGTAATGATTGCCCACATATGAAGCGTAATACACTTGAAAAATTATATCTCTGTATAAAAAATGAGCTGCCGGAAATTACAATTCCGGTGAGTGTAATTGAAAGGGCGAAATTGCCGATAGAGCGGATGCTTGAGATATCAGAACGCCTGGGTCTGTAAATAGTAGGGTTTGTTTGAGGTCTGAGAATTAAACTTCATATTATGAGCTTATTAACATTAAAATATGTTTGAAAATAAGGAACGTACGGAGATCAGTAATCTGGGAGAATTTGGATTGATTGATCATCTGACAAAAAATATTGAGCTAAACAATACATCAACGATCAAGGGTCCTGGCGATGATGCAGCTGTTTTAGATTTCAGCGGTAAGAAAATGCTTATTTCTACGGATCTTTTGCTTGAAGGCATTCATTTTGATCTTGCATATACACCACTTAAGCATCTGGGTTACAAGGCTGTACAGGTAAATTTGAGTGATATTTACGCCATGAACGGATTGGCCACACAGATTACTGTTTCCCTGGGTCTATCAAGTAAATTTCCGCTGGAGGCTGTAGAAGAATTGTATGAAGGTATCCTTCTGGCCTGTAAAAAATATAAGATAGATGTCGTTGGCGGAGATACGACTTCATCAAAACAGGGCCTGGTAATAAGTATAACGAGCATAGGATATGCTGATGAAGCCGATATATGTTATCGTAATACTGCAGGCGAAGGTGATCTGCTTTGTGTTTCCGGCGATCTTGGTGGCGCTTACCTGGGGCTTCAGCTTCTGGAAAGGGAGAAAAAAATATTCCTGGAAAATCCCAATATCCAGCCTGATCTTGAAGGTAAGGATTATATAGTTGAAAGACAGTTAAAGCCTGAAGCCAGGGCAGATATAGTAGAAATGTTAAGAGCTCTGGGAATTAAGCCGACTTCTATGATAGATGTATCAGACGGACTTTCTTCTGAGATCATCCACATATGTACGAAGTCTGAAAAAGGTTGTTCCATTTACGAGGAAAAGATACCTATCGATCCGATGACTTATGAGACGGCGCGTGAGTTCAACCTTGATCCTACAGTCTGTGCATTAAGCGGTGGCGAAGACTATGAACTTTTATTTACCGTAAAACAATATGATTACGATAAAATAAAATTTAACCCTGATATAACTATTATAGGGCATATAACCGATAATGCATCAGGAATAAACATTATTTCAAAGTCAGGGAACGTCCATCCGCTGAAAGCCCAGGGGTGGAATTCTTTTCAATAGGCATTAAATTGATGGATCTGATTTGAAATCAGGCTCATCAATTTTCTATTTCAAGCTTATGTAAGATATATTTTAACTGAGTTTATCGGTTAATAGTCGTTCATCAATATTTTTGCTGGTTTTTGCTCCGAGTTTTTTAAGATTTTCTACCCGAATTATAAGATTTCCGTTTCCGCTTGATAATTTTCCAAATGCCTCAGAATAAGAATCTTTGGCTTTGTCAAGAGAGTCACCTATTTTCTTCATATCATTTATAAAACCAACAAATTTATCGTATAGGGCGCCTGCCTTCATTGCAATCTCGATGGCATTTCTGGTCTGCTGTTCCTGTTTCCATATAGATGCTATCGTCTTCAGAGTTGCAAGAAGGGTTGAGGGAGTTACTATAACAACACGGCGGGTCCAGGCGAACTCAAAAAGGTCTGTATCATGTTGTACCGCCAGGCTGAACGAAGATTCAACAGGGATGAAAAGAAGCACGAAATCAGGTGTGTTGATACCGTACAGATCGCAATAGTTTTTTCCGCAGAGATTTTTAATATGAGCTTTAATCGAACTGATATGATCTTTGGTAAAAGCTGATCTTTCTTCTTCAGTATCACAGTTTATAAAGCGTTCGTAGGCTATAAGTGAAACTTTAGAATCAACAACTATATGTTTATTGTCGGGGAGGTTTACGACAACATCTGGCTGCAGCCTCTCGCCCTGATCATTGGAGTAGCTTATTTGTTTTGTATAACTTTCCCCTTTTACAAGACCTGAAGCTTCCAGAATACGATCAAGAACAATTTCTCCCCAGTTTCCCTGTTTTTTTGAATCAGATTTGAGCGCTCTGGTCAGATTATGAGCTTCTTCACTTATCTGCCTGTTAAGCTCTACCAGTTTAGAAATTTCTCCTTTAAGTATATTCCTTTCGTCCGATTCAGATTTATATACTTTCTCCACCTTGTCTTCAAAAGCTTTTATGTTTTCTTTAAGCGGATTAAGAAGGATATCCATATTGCTACGGTTTATTTCAGTGAATTTTTTTGTTTTTTCATCGAGGATCCTGGCTGCAACAAGCTCAAAATCTTTACTGAACTTTTCCTGAAGTTTTTCGATTTCGCTTTTTTGTTCTGCGATTTTCTCCTGCTGTATCTTATAATAAGTATGATTATTTTCATACAATCTGTTTACTTCTGCCAGCTCCAGCCTCTCCCGCTGAAGTTCTGACATGAGCTTATCTCTTTCTTCAATGAGATAAGCGGTACGTTCTTCTGCTTTGCCAAGTTCTATTCTCAAATTTGTATGTTCTTCCCTTAATTGGGTTATTTCGGCAGGGTTTATTGCTTTCCTTTTAATAATAAGGACAGATAATACGACTATTAAAAGGATTATGGCTATCATTAATATTATTTCCATTGCTAATATTTTTAACAAAGCTACCAAAAACAAACTATTATTTTTGGTACTTTATAGTGCTGGTGAGCTAATACTATGCATAGTATAGTACAAATTGTCAGGTCATTTATACATTTTACTGACGGTTTTTCGTTATTAACGGATACATGGCTCTAGGAATAGTTTTTGAGGCATTTATATTATAAAAACTTTAAAAATGGGTTTAATATTATTTATTGTAATTGCGCTGGTTAGTTTGATAGTGCAGGCGAGATTCAAAAGTAAGTTCAGGGAATATTCAGAAACTCCGTTACTTTCCGGGTTAACCGGAAGGGATGTAGCTGAGAAAATGCTGCATGATAATGGTATATATGATGTTCAGATAAGATCTGCTGAAGGCTCCCTGAGCGATCATTATAATCCGGCAGACAGAACTGTAAATTTAAGTCCGGAAGTATATCACGGCAGAAGTATTGCAGCAGCGGCTGTTGCCTCGCACGAATGCGGACACGCCGTACAGCATGCCAAAGCATATTCATGGTTACAATTCAGGTCTGCAATGGTTCCTGTAGTAAACATAGCTTCAAATTTATTACAATGGGTATTTATGCTCGGTATCTTTATGGCGTTTTCGAGTATGGGATATACTATGCTGCTGATCGCTTTTGGAGCAATGGTTGTAGTAACTTTATTTAGTGTTGTGACTTTGCCCGTTGAGTTTGATGCAAGTAACCGGGCTCTGGCCTGGCTGAATGTAAATAAAGGCATTATGCAGACCAGCGTTGAACATACTAAAGCAAAGGATGCACTTTGGTGGGCTGCTATGACATATGTTGTTGCCGCCCTGGGTTCTATAGCTCAGTTACTTTATCTTGCATTAATGTTATTTGGAGGCAGAAGAGACTAACACGTTCTCGGTGCATAAAAAAAGGAGGCTTTACGCCTCCTTTTTTTATTAATTTAATTTATACGGC